>Ga0116229_10009931_pt1 | contig 14397 bp, 13 predicted proteins | sample S1TSphgellanicum_3_FD_87313 | JGI IMG/M metagenome (GOLD analysis project Ga0116229, IMG submission 87313) | Host-associated microbial communities from peat moss isolated from Minnesota, USA - S1T2_Fc - Sphagnum magellanicum MG | ecosystem: Host-associated > Plants > Peat moss > Unclassified... | reverse complement strand
GTTAATGTCTTTACTTTTAGTGTCTCGCCATAAGGATTAGAAATGAAAAGGATCTCGACCCACTTATAGTTGAAAGAAGAAATTGTGGATCATCTTTTTGTGGGGGGTGGGGGGGAAGGAGACAGAAATGGATTCCAAGTTCCATTTCTGTGTGGAACCTGAACTATTCTAAATTTTATTTTTTTGAACCAAAAAACTGGAGGTTCTTCATAAAAGTCAAGAACCGCCCAACACTGCTAGTAAGCAGTGAAAAATACAATTTTGACCGGTGGATTTTCCATGGAAAAAATGGCTCAAGTTCACCAGATTTTGAAAAAACATGTTTCCAAATTGCCAGATTTTTATGATAAGTTCCAGTAGGTAGCCAAGAATATAGAAGAGTTCTGGAATTTTTTTACTTTCATATCTAGTCTGTACCCAAATTTGGTTAAATCATCTTACAGATGATCACCACTTCAGCTACATCACAAAATTGAAAACAAAAACCCCTGGAAAAAACATCCAATACTTGAAAGTGGATACAAGACCCACACTTTTCAAGCATACCCACCTGATTTTATTTGTGTCAATTTCTTTGGGTTTGTTTCAAACTTGTCTCGTCCACTCACCAACAGATGGGCACCCAAGTTGAACAATTGTGAATCTCAATTTGGGATTTATGGGAACAACAGTGGGAACAGATGTGATTACAAATCCCTAACATCATTACAACTTTGGATACCTCTTGGGATATTATCGAAAACTACAGAAACTATTAATAAAATCACATGGGAAAAATTATTTTAAAATTCTTGAAATTTTATTGGAGGTGGATAATTTATTCTATCTCATATGTATCATAGCATTTACATATCATTTGAATTTGAATTTTACTTTAAAAATGTTATTTAATATTTTAAAATAAATTCAAAAAATGATTATTACTAAAAATGGATGAAAATGCATTTTTTTCCTTGTAGAGTTTTATATGTTTACAACTTCATCTTGTTCAAATGAACTTTTTTGTCCCCTTTTTATCATGCAAAAACAATGTGCAATTACAATATGCAATTAGAAGAAAATGTATGTTTGATATTACAAATCTTGCACAACATCACATGAAAACAACTTTATTGATATCAAAACAAAAATAAACAAAACATACAATCATAAAACAAATTTCATACAACAAAAAAATGAAAATATCAAGACACAAAAATTGAAGAACAAAAAACACATACAAACAAACAAAAGAAGAAAAGAAAGAAGATTTTTAAAAATTCAAAAGGTTGGTGAAAGTTGTCACTTATGCTCTAACAACTACAAAACATAGTGTAGTAGAAATGAAGGGCAATAGAATGAATTGTAACAAAACAAAATGTAGCAAACTAGAGCAAACCAAAGTGAGTGAAAGAAAGAACAAGAAAAAAACTAACTTAAAAGTGTAAAAACTAAAGTGAAGAAAAAAACATAAAACATTTGACAACTAGAACCACTATCGTTTGAATTTTCCAGTGTGAGTTTTTTCTAGACTTTGAAAACCACAGGACATGATCACCAAGTGCAAAAGTTTTTTGTTTATAATGTTGGTGCGTCCATTCTGCCAAGTTGGATTGTCATTTTGTGGTTGTTTTAGCTGCAGCTTGGCAGTTTTCCTCTAGCCTTTCTAAGTCAACGATTTGACTAGATAAAACATGACGTACTGGAATGTGATCTGTTGGAGTATTCTTCGAAAGAAGGAGATATTCTATGGGCATTAATGAGTGAAGTTCATATACAAGTCGGAACATAGTATGCCCGATGGTGAGCTTGAATATTGTCTTGTAATCAAAGAAAATTGTGTGTAGGTGTTCATCCTAATCATTTCGCTTCTCATTCACTAGTTTAGTAAGGAGTAGGCCAATGACTTTGTTAGTTGATTCATCTTGGTTGTTCCCCTATGGGTAGTAGGTAGTGGAACTTGTATGTTTAAACAAAAAGTGTGTAGTTAAGGTTTGGATGGTGTCATTGATAAAATGCACACCTTGATCATTAACCAAGGTGAGTGAGCAATCAAATCATATAAAAATAAATTCATACAAGAATCTTGCTATGACCATTATAGTGTTTGTTCACAACACTTTGGCCTCCACCCAGTTGGTAGCGTAATTCGTTGCCACCAAAACATAGCGATTACCTACATATCAACTTGTTGGTTTAATGGAGCCTATGAAATCCATACGCCATTTTGTGAAAGGCTTCACAAGGAGCATCGTGATCAATTTAACTAGACTAGTGTGGACCAAAGTGCTTGTCCATTAACAATTGTCATAGGATTTACAATGGTCCATAACATCCTTGTGAAGAGTTAGCCATTAATATTTAGAAATCAAAAAAATTCGGATTGTGATGTCTACCAAAAAATGACCTCCACCTACCCCTTCATGCATTTCCCAGAGGAATACCATAATTTCTTTTTAGTGTAGGTACTATAAAATTTTTTGGTCCTAACATTGTTTCTGCAAATTGCCTTGTTGTAATGCATAGGGTAAAGCCCTTAAAGTCAATTTTTGTTTATGTTTTGGTGTGTACAAAATTGGAAAATCTCTTGTTTCTAGGTAATTGTGAATTTCCTGCAACTAGGCTAGTTAGAGTAGGAATAAGGGGCATCAATAATTTGATCTAGTGCTCCACTTGGTTCCTCAAATGCCAATAAGTAGGACGAGGCATCCACAATTGAATGTGATTTTTTTGGTTTATACACCACCGAAAAATCATATTCAAGAAACAATAAGAACCATCACATTATTTGACCAAAAACTTGGGTTTTTTCACCAAGTAAAGTAAGGCCATATGGTCTACATAAAAACAGACTTGTTACCGAGTAGGTAGTGGCAATATTTGTGAAAACCATACACCATAGCTAGAACTTCCCTTTTAGTTGTGGTGTAATTTTTCTCTGCATTGTTCAACAATTGAGACGCATACGCAATTGGTTAGTCACATTTTTCGGTTGGGTTTTAAGCCAACATAACACTAATCGCTCAATTGGACGCATCTATGTGGACATGAAACTCCAAATCCCACCTTGGTGCAATTAGGATCGATGCATCCACATACTGCTGCTTAATTGTTTTTCACACCTAGTGACATTCAAGAGTCCAATGAAAAACTTCAATTTTTCGCAATAATTTTGTAATTGGGGCCATGATGAAAACGAAGTTCCAAATGAAACAATGATAAAATTGCACCATGCCATTGAAAACTTGAATGTCTTTAAGGTTTTTGGTTCCGACATGTTAACAATGGGTACAATTTTTTTAGGATTCGGTAGCTTCCTTTCTTTAAACATAATGTAGCCAAGTATGACACCGAAAGATACTAGAAAGATACATTTTTTCGAGTTGAAGCTAATACCAAATTTTTGACATTTGTCAAAACACAATTGGAGTTTAGCTAGATGCGTTTTTAAATCATTGAAAACATTGAAATCATTCAAAAACAGCTTCATGAACACACAAAAATATTCTTCGAAAGCCATACTGACAGCTTGTTGGTAGGTTGGTGGCACATCCTTTAATTTGAAGGGCATGACTAACCACACAAAAGTGCCTCACTTAGTGATGAAAGCTATTTTGTATTAATCTTTCGGTGTTATCATGATCTGATGGTAACTAGAAAATCAATCCAAAAATGAATATACTTTGTGTCTAGTTACCATATCCAAGACCTCCTTTGTAAATGGCAAAGGATATGGATTTTTTTTTGTGGTTGCAATTAATTTTCGGAAATCAACGCAAATGTGCAGCTTTCCATTCTTTTTGGGGACCACCACAATGGGTGAAAGCCAAGATGTTTCTTCCATTGGAACAATGAAACTTGTAGTCAAAAGCTTGTCTTGATCCTTTTTGACCACAACTGCGTACTTCAAATTCATTCGATACCAATTTTAATGGGAAGGTGGTATCATTGTATCTAGTTCAATCCAATGTTGAGTAATGTGAGGAGGTACTCCTTTCAGATCCTTGTAGGACCGTGTGAAAACATCCTTGTATTTTCAAAATAAAGATACCACTTTTATAGCTATTGAAAGGTTTAGATTAGTGTTGAGCTTCACTAATTGTGATTTGGTAGCAATGCCCAAATTCAATTCTCAGATCTCATTACAACAAAAAACGTCTTTGTACACTAAGTGATTTCATTAGGTTTTAAGTGAATTCATTGGTTTTAGTAAATGGAGACTAGTTGGAAAGTAGTGAATTCACTAGTTTAATGAATGGGGACTACTGAACTGCACCCACATTTTGTAATAGTGTCTGGACATCTTCTTGTAGCATCCACCTTGCAATTTACAAATCCCCTTTAAGTGGGCGAGAACTTCATCTACTAGAATTTCCCTTAGGGTATGAGGGAAATCAAATTTTAGCTCCTCTAAACTAGTTTCTAGAGCAATGAAAGACATTAATGTGCTTGGTTTCGGTAGGGTAATCGTTCCAATGGTGAACAATTTCGGTTATGCCTAGAGGAGGATTTCCTCCTCCTAATCTGTGATGCCATTGGCAAAATCATAACAGAGAAGAACTTATGGTCACTTAGTATTAACATCCAAGTGTTTTGTTACTAAAATCATTCAAATTGCTCCATTGCCTTTTATGGTGATCAGGTTATTCCCTTAATCATGAATCACCTTGGCATTCCTAAGCCAAAGTCAGGTAAGAACATGGAATGACTACCATCCAACACATTGTTTCACATAATGATGAAAGTTGCAATGTATGGAATTCCATGTATATGTATTTTTAAGTTGCAAATGATTTTGACCGGCTTCATTGAACTCTAATTCGCCATTTGAAAGATATAAATAGTGGGTTTGGAGGAAGGTAACCCCAACTATTTCCTTAAATCCTCTGTGATAACGTTGGCACCAAAACTTTCACCTAGTCACACATCATCCACCAGATTTCGCCCTACATGTATTTGGATAACCACCATGTGAGGGTTGATGGCAACTGAAGCCATTGCCAAATTTGGTGGTAAAGAGGGGACCAATTTTTGTTTCGAAGATAGTTTAGAAAAACCATATTACTTTAAGTCCGATGCAAGCTTAAGGAGTTGCTCAAGGGTTAGCATATGTTTGCTTTCGAGTAACTAATCTCCGATAGCCTGTTGAACTAAAACTAATTCTTCCGCAACTTTCAATTTGTCAATTCAGATTTTCGAACTGGGATTGGTTTGTATGGCATCCTTCATCTCCTGGTGCTTGTTTGTTCCTGTGGGCAGTCCCACAATAGTCTTTGATGTTGGAAGTTGTAATGGTGGGTCCTCCTTCTGTAGTTGTTTGATAACATCTTCAAATGATTTCTGAAGTCGTTCCTCCTTTTGTTAGTTTGGAACAATCTTGTTTTGCTTTGTCTCCTTTTCCTTGAAGGCATTGACTTTAGAAACTTGACTTTTAATAGTTACGACCAACACCATGTTAATTGTTACATTTTCCTTTTTTGGTTCAAAGTTTGCCTTCTTGTTTTTGAACATCTTAAGGCTACCTACTGATGCAAGTAGTCGAAAATCTTATGATCAAGACCACCACAAATGAAACAAGAGTACTGAGTCGTAATATTACTAGTTTTGTTATTCCAATTTCCTTTATATGGATTTCGAATTGTTTTCGATTAAACAAACATGTCATTCACTTATATTTCCTTTTTCTCCTTCAATTGATTATTCATGTTTTTTGGGTTCCAATAGTAGTGTTCTTTGGTATGATCTGATTTTTTTTATTGACTACAGACTAAATCACCCTTCTTGGAATCTTTGGTTTTTTTCAGTTTTGGTGGAGGTTCCAGTAATTTTCGGTACTCATTAGCATCACCCATGCTTTCTTTGCATGTCACCATAACTTTTTTGTGGAAAAACAAAGTATCCCGTTTCATCCTTGTAGTGGCTACCCGTAAATAGGGTACCAATCCAGCTACGAAGAATTTCATAAGTAGATTGTCGTTTGCCTTATGGTTTAAGCGATTCGCTAATTCAAGTATATGTTCATAATATACTTCCACTTTTTCGTCTATTTTTTATTTGATCACTCTCAAAGCCATATACACATGTTCATTTGTTTACACTTTCTGATAATGCTTATAAAAAGTTGTTTCGAGTTCAGCAAATGTGCATCTAGGTTGAGATTTCATGGAATTTTCCCCCCATTCCAAAATTGCATCCTTCAAGGTGAAGCAAAATAAGTTGATTATGTCCAAATCATTCCATCCCCCATTAGCTTGGATGGCCTTCTAAACACCCTAACATGGGCGTTAGGGTCAGTTCTCGCACTATAAATTGGGTAAGGAAGTGATTTCTGGTTGGTTCGTGCCACTGGAGGCAAACTTAACACCACTAGGTACCAAGGAGGGTACCAAGTGTCTAGGGTGGGCCTATCCAAGGTCCCCCTATGGGTGTTGTCATTGTTGGAGTTGGTCATCTTGGAAGTTCTCCTCCACCCCCTATTGATCCAACGCCTGCTCTTGCCTTTTTTGGATTTGAAGGTCATCACAGCCATTTAGTGTTCCTTGTTTGAATGACCGGCTCCATTGGGTTGTCCTTTCTTGGAAGGTCTAGAAGATCCGTCACCTATATTTAGTGGACTTCTATAATTAGCTCTAACCAATGTCCTTACGAACGTGGCCACATCATCTCCTAACGTCATACTTGGCCAACCCCATTTTGGCAATACACTTAGCCTTCCCCTTTGATAAGGTTGTCCCATCATGGGCCATTAAGGTTGCACGAAAGCCAATGCCACAAAAGAGCCATAGCCCTCTAGGGAAGGAAAAGGATTTTATAGAAGATTTGAAAATCCTAGAAATTCACCCCTATCTCCCTTGATACCCAAATGTGAATCGGAATTTCTTGGTACAATATTTGGGTAATTAGATAATAGAGCTATGGGAGGATTTACTAGAGGAAGTGTGGTTAGCAAAAATGGCTAGACTTCAATTCAATTAGATCTATAAGGATAGTTGGCTAACAATGCCCAAACCCATGACAAATGAACACACATGAGGAAAAACTTCCACATTAAAAACAAAAGTTATTGAATTTTTTGGGTGAAGTTCATCATCACCTGTGAGAACCATTCTTGATGAACAACTACTGTGATTATCTTCCAAGTTATCTTTCTCGGATTTGACTCAAATTGGTCTCCAAAGTGGCTAAACTAGGTAGCATTCCTTCATGGTAACAAAAAGCTAGACTTTTGGTAGGATCCCAAATGGGTCTTCAAGAGATTCCTTGTTGTAAAGTAATGAGCATTAGCCTTGAAAGAGGTTCGCCCATCAATTCTGGTACTTGAACTATTCCAATGTCCGGTTCTAGTTTTTTGGTTGTGGTTTCCAGCGTGTTACTATTATGAAATGTAATGACAATGTTGTCATCCATTTTGGATAGATTCGATTTAGAAATTGATTAGCCATTTTTTGCAAAACCTCATCTAACTTTTTTCGCATACCTTTCTTCATAAAAATCGACATAATACACCTAAACAAAAAATGGCAAATAGTTTTTTATATTTCTTTTTCTTTTATTATGCTAAAAAAAACCACTTAACGGAAAACAAGCAATAGAATTATTTAATAAAAACTAAAAAATAATAATCCTAGTGAAATTAGGCCAAAAAGGTTGATGCTAAATAAAGTCAAATAGCTTTATCCCTATGCTAGACTTAAAGTTACGGAAGTAGATATTTTGGTTTTATATTCATGGTATGGTCACCAAATGTTAAGGCACTTGGTAAATAATTGTGTTTATAAGTGAAATCGAAATTTAATAAATTTCTATTCGGTGGGTGATATTTAAAATCACCAAAATACTACTACCAATAAATCAAATAGATTTCCAAAGTAGTGCAGTTTTTGGTAGGGAACCACCTTACCAGATTTGAAGTGGGAATAGACACTTGCAACCACCTTGGATGTCAAAATTTAAACCTAAAACTCAAGTGGCAACAAAAAGATAACAATGAAGAAATACACACATTGAATGAACACACTTGGGGACATAAAATATTGTGGGGAAGTCCAATTCTAACAAAAATCACTAAATACTTCAAAAAGAAGGTAAAAAGTTCAAAGGTTTTGAACTTCCTCCACATTTAAGCTTGAAAAAACTTCCTACAATCTTTCTCTTGGCTACACTTCAAAAACTAAAATCCTTTTAGATATATACATTCCAAACCTTATCAAAAAAAAAATCCTAACTATTAGTCCAATTGATCATTTCTAGATTTTTTATTCTAAGACTAAACATCCATAAATCTAGTTTTGGTTTACACAAATTAGGTTTTGATTCCTTGAGTTCAATTTTGGTTACATCAATCCAGCTAAGACTCTTCCGGATTCGATTATAAACAATCAGTTTTGGTTACACAAATTAGGTTTTGATTCCATGAGTTCAATTTTGGTTACATCAATCCAGCTAAGACTCTTTCAGATTCGATTATAAACAATCAGTTTTGGTTACAAAAATGTTTTTCGCTTCAATAGTTATAACCCAATTTTTGTATGACTTGTTTATCATTGGAAGCTATATCATAGATATGGTGGGATTTGGACCAAGAATGATGCATGCTTCTACTCAATTTGTAAATAGTTTTCCAAGTTTGAAAACCTTTTAATGCAAATACCCATTTGTAGTTCTTTTATTTCTAACCAACCGAAGGTGTATTTTCCATGAAAAACCACCCACCCACTATTCAACCTTAATACTCATCACATATAGTCAAAAGGCGTGGAGTTTCCAAATTTTGTATTTGGAAACTTTTCACTATGTTTAAAAACAATTTCACACAATGTCTTAAAATCACCACTGCCATCATTCTTCATGAGTGCAAAAATAAATATCCAAGGGTCACCATCCATCAATAGCTTTAGCCAAAGGTTTAAATCCCAAAACTCTAAATTGTCTGATAGCTAATTGGATTAATTTTGAGGCCACAACATTTATTGATTTTTGTTCTATGGTTGTTCTTTTCATTTGTTTCATTGTAAGTTTGCTTACTTTAGTTCTTTTTTTAAAAAAAATCTTATGCTTGATGCATTGTGTTTCTTTTCAATTTTTTGTTTCAAACTTTGTTCCACTACAATGAAAGTTCACTCAGTTGCAAGTTCAATTTGCTAATTTACTAATTTTCTTGCCATTTTTTTCATTCTTGCTGTTTCTTGGCATTACAAGTGACACATGAAAATTTCTTCATAACGTATAATTGTTACATGACATCATTTTGATGTTGTTCAATTTATTGCCATTTTACTCATTAGTTTTCTTTCATTGTCATGGATGATCAACAAATCTAATAATTGGGTTAATGTCACCATTTTCATTGAATTTCCTAGTAAAAAACCATGGTTTTTATGTTAGTTTTTATGATTGATTTTAGCCATATTTTTAATCATACCAGACATTGGACAAAAATGGTTTTAGTCAAAGTGGTCTAATCATTTCTAACAATAATTTAACTAAATTTGTGTTAGTTGAAATGGCTCAATTACTTGTTGACTTGAAAGAATCATTTTAAAAATAATATATATGTTTTTCAATCAAATTAAAAATGCTTTCAAAATGTTGCCACTGTAAACCTACAATACTAATGCCCAATTATTATTTTTGTACTATTGACAAGTCTAAATTTAGAAAAATTTACCAAATTATGATTTTCCATATATGTGTATTTTTCTTATTATTATTTGTTACCACATCATCATCATGAATTTAAATGATTTTAGTCGTTATGATAATGTGTTCAAAATGTGATTTGAGCCTTCAACTCCTTCAACACAATCCAAGGCCTTTGCCATCCAACCACTAATTCAAATGATGATTGAAAATGTTATTATAAAATATATAAACACACGTGTATTTTGAATTTGTGCATTATAAGGTTATTATGTAATTAGGTAATTTCATAATGGAATTGATTACATGTTTTTTATTTCTATTTTTTTAATTTAAAAATGTAAAAATGCATTACACTAATTTTAAATATTTCCTAAAAAAAATTTAAATAGACTAAATAAGTTGTAAAATAAATGATTTGGGTTATAAATTAAATATAATTGTTAAGTTACATAAAATATATTTCAATTTTACACCTCACCAAGTGACAAGAAATTTATTGCAAAATATAAACACAAATATATTTTGAATTTCATGCATTATAATAAATTTATTATGTAATTAAATAATATTGCAACATCATCAAAAGTAATATAATACTCTTGTAATGTGTTGTGTTTGGATGATAGATTCAATCAAATTAGTCAAACTAAACAATTCCAAGTACAGACCACATCCACCATGTGTATATTATATTAATGTCCAATTTGAATAGATATTTACAATTAGTTTAATTATGATGCTACTAGCATAAAAACCTTAGTTTTATAATAATGATTGTTTCAATTAATCCTTGACATAAAATCCAACTAGTAAAGAATCATGTCCTTTGCAACCGAGAAAATAATGATTATAAGTATTTAATGACTTTATGAATGACTATACCCATACAATATAACCTTTAATCCTACATGGAAAAATAAATAATCATAAATGAATTGTTTTTGTCACTTATGGATGATAATATTACATATGGTAATAACAAAATCATAAGTTCACAATGTTTTCCATCCATAAGACATCCATGACAAAGAACAAAATGATGTGGACTTTTAGTTGTCACGTATATGACTATAAAATGATTATATTTTGAACAACATGGAAGTCAAGTAATATATAATTGAAAAATGGCTATTATATAATGACATGGATATATTGACATGATGATTTCAAGTGATGAAATGGTTAGAATATGTAGAACTAACTAGAAATTGACTACAAAATGACTAATGTATAATGACATGGTAATATTGACCATCCACGTACTTACTTATTTTTTACTTCCTATTTCCTACAACCTACTTACCTCTTACCAAACATTCTACAATTTGTTTATTGCCTACTTCATAGTCTTGTAGTGATATGAAATAAACATGTGAAATAAAAAAACTTGGTAAAAATTAGACACCTTTTGATTGATTGTGTAGTCCATTGGTAAAGGGTTGTTTTATCTGATATCATTGTAAAGGTGAAAGGTTCAATTCCTAATACTTGCAACGTATGTGCATAAAATGTTAAGTTAAATAGGTTGGACTAAAAGTAGGTTAGGTAGGTTAAGTCACCACCTACCAAGCTACCTAGCTATTAAAACTATTTTTTATATTAATTTAGAAAAATGATTTTAATCGAAGTATGTAAATTCAACCAATCAAATGGTCCATTGTTTGCTAATCATTCATTACTATGAAATCTCAACAATATATATGGCTTGTCCTTTATAACTAAAAACCTTTTAGTCATATAATGTCCAACATGATTATAGAATCAATCATAAATGGAATCATAGATTTAAGAATTTCTTCTAGTGAACATTTGTAGTTGAGAGGAGACCACCACTTTCCTACCTATAATATATTTTGGACCTCACCATAGAGAATATATTGAAATGATTATTTTATTCATACCTCTCAAGTGGGAGTCCAAAATTCCCAAATCATAAATCTCACAATTTTGTGGGTTCATAATTTCTTCATATGAACTTCAATTGAGGAGCCTCCAACTACAAAGTTACAACATTCAATGAAATCTTTTTGATGTTATATTCCATGGTACCATTGAAGGTCATTTGACCTTTGTGTTCTTGGGTTTTGGTGGTTGGGAAACAAATTGTTAATTTGATTTTTGCCAATTTGATTCTCAACCTTTCTTTTGACCATATTTCGTACCTTGTAACTCCAAATGAAAATTGCAAACTCACTTTTGATACGTAAGTTTTGAAAGTTTTCAAATTATATAAAGAAATTTCAATTTGGACAAAGTTTACCCCTTTTGCACTTTTGTTTCAAATATTTAGAACACTTTGAGATTCCACTTCCATCTTGGGAGTATCAATTGTGTTTCCTTTTCACTTTCACTATGTGTTTAAGCTTTTTTTTGGCCTTACCTTGTTCCTAGGTCATTTCTTTTTTGCCTCGCCCCAACCTTGGTTGCAAGGCCAAGGATATATGGTCATGTAGTAGGCATGAATGACGAGCCTACCTAGGCTATCTATTTTACAGGTTGTAAATATGAGGAGTTGAACTTTTTATCTTCACAAAGGAAAATTGAATCCTTAATCAATGCATCACACCATTTTAAAGGTGTTCATTTTTGTTAACTTATTATTATGAACATGTTTATTTCCCATTTTCTACATTAAGTTTAAGTAGGTAGAAAAATAAATGGACAAAATTTACCCCTTAAATGTTTTTGTAATAGTGTAAGACAATTTGGAACAATGTTAATAATCAAAATTTGAAATGTACATCAATTTGTGAAGCTTGTAAAATAAGTCCTTTATTCCTTGAAATTATAGGCTAAACCATCATTTTTCAAATATAACATTATGATCAAACTAAGCTAGGATTGTTCAAATCTTTATTGCAAATATCTTATGACACGTTGTTAGATGACCCATGTGATTAAATATATCTTGCATTTGTTATGCTTACAAAATGTATTTTAGTTTTAAAATGGAATTTCATGATGTGCCACTTTTGTTTCACCCTAATGTGCCTTCACCTTAGTGATTTATTTTTTAAAAGAAAATTTGCAGTGGATGATTGCCACTTCAGCTACATCAAAAAATTGAAAAAAGAAAAAAGAGAAAACTGATATGGAGGAGTTAGCTGCTAGCTACTAGTTAGCAGCTCCTATGCTGATTACTGCTTTCTTTTTTCGGGTGCTGTGGGGAAGGGGGGCTTTATGGGAGGGCGGGGGGCGGGACACTGACAAGCAAGTGGAGCTGGGTCCAGCAAAGAGCTGTAATAAAAGGACCCAAATTAATAACTTAGCAACAAAATTATGTACCACCAATTAGTAGTAGTGGCATTATTAGTATTATTATTCCCAACTTCTTCTTCTTCTGTTCTTTATTCTATTCTGTGTTTTTTGTTTCCACAACAAGCAGCTGGCTGGGCAGGACACACAACAGCACCCTAGTTAGCCTTTGGCAAATCTGCTGGAGTGATCATCATCATCACTATTTAGGGGAACCCAAATCCATTAAGTTACCATCACACGGCAAACTCACAAAGTAGCAGCAATTCAGCTGACTAGAATCAAGTTCTATCTCACTCAGGCCAGACACACACACAGAAAAATCTCAATCCCTCTGAGAGTGAAAGAGGGAGCTCTGACACAGTCTTTAGAAGAGACATCAGTGGAAGTAGTAAAAAGCTTATGTCAATTTGATTCAGTATCTAATGCTGCAGCAGCCTCTATACGGAGAGATTTTTCTTCGGGTTTCATCATAGTGCGCCGGCCGCGAATCTGTTTCTTCTTTTTCTACTCTCTCATTTCTTTTCTTCTTTTTACGGGTTTCCCGCAGTTTGCAGAGACTTGGAAGTGCAAAATCATACATAGTAACATCACTACAGTGTAGACACAGAGAGACTGAAACAGAGACAGAGACAGAGACAGAGAGCTCAGTCTCGTGTGCAAGCAAAGCAACATTTCCACTGAGGTTTTCCAGTGAATAGACATCATGGGTACTTCGAGATTTAAGAGCTGGAATCTTATGGGTAGCTTGTTGGTTTTTCTCTTGTCGTTTCAACTCTTGGCGTTAGTGCAGTTCCTGCAAGTGGAAGCGCAAGGGTCGTGGGAGGTGGTGGTGGAAAATGCGGGCATTGCATCCATGCATACTGCGGTTACCATTTACAATAATGTCGTGTTGCTGGATAGAACAGACATCGGACCTTCTCAGCTTCCGTTGCCAGATGGAGAGTGTCGCAACGATCCCAATGACGAGGTGAGTGAGCAGCTCGTGAGCTTTCGGCTGCTGCAGCTGAAATTTAGTAGCTTCAACTCATGCCACTTCATCCTCAAATTCATAATTCGCTAGTGCAGCTCCCTCCCACCCATCATGGGGATTGTTGATGTCTACGCTCCCGAGCTCATCAGTTTCGTATTCACATTCTTGTTTCCTTTCATCTCGAAGTGAATATGATGAGAATTTCGCAATGAATTCAACTCTAGAAATGATGCATATATCAACTGATCTAGAAGAACCTGTTAGACTATAATTTTATTAAATTTTTCCCCCTAACTTGTTTACGAATTCTGCAATGACGAATTGCCGTGATGTGCGTGATCACGCAGACCTCAACACACGACTGCACCGCGCACTCTGCCATCTATGATATCGCTTCCGGCACCATCAGGCCACTTTTCATAGACACGGACACCTGGTGCTCCTCGGGACAATTCGATACCGATGGCACACTAGTGCAAACAGGTGGAGACAATGATGGATTTACCAAGGTAAAAATAATAAGATCATCAAGATTCCGCAGCTGCTAG
>Ga0116229_10009929_pt1 | contig 14398 bp, 15 predicted proteins | sample S1TSphgellanicum_3_FD_87313 | JGI IMG/M metagenome (GOLD analysis project Ga0116229, IMG submission 87313) | Host-associated microbial communities from peat moss isolated from Minnesota, USA - S1T2_Fc - Sphagnum magellanicum MG | ecosystem: Host-associated > Plants > Peat moss > Unclassified... | reverse complement strand
GAGGTATTGGAAAGAGGTGTCAGTACAGAAGGAGACATCGATGGATCTCTGTTCGACAGTGATGAGGCATTTGCACGGGCACTGCAGGAGAAAGAGGATCGTGACACCACAGCACGATTGATGGCACTTGCTGGCATACATGATCGTGAGTCCTTGTTTCCTTTTCTGGTGTGAGGTGCCACATTTTATCGCAAGCAATTTTTATTCAGGTTGCTCTTTGCAGTGTGGTTGTTTTTCAGAGATCGGACTAAACTATGTGAGAAACAAGGAATTTAATACACTTGTGTAATAGGTGGGTCAACTGAGGCATCTGCTGTTATGTTTGGCAGTGGAAGTGGAGGATGAGAGTGACAGCAATGACTCTGAGGTGAGCCATTTGCTGTTAGAGAAGTTGCAGACATTGAACTTTCCTTTGAATTGGTATATGCAGTCATATAGGTTGCATTTTGTCAGTAAGTCTTGTTCACATAGATTACAATTTTGCTACCATATCTGCGCATGGAATCATGTGAATTGCTCTTGATTTCATACTAAGCATGCTGTTGTTGAATTTGATTTTGAGCAGGAAAACATGTGGCAGGATGTGGATCCTGACAATATGTCTTATGAGGTCAGGATTTTTGTACTCCTGGCAGCTGTGTTGGAAAATTGGACAATGCACTGTTTCTGTTGAGACTCTTATAATAGTGGATGTCAACTGCTAGTTTATGTGGCCACCAGGTCTAGCAGGGCAGATTCATACTGCATTGCTCCCCTCTGTATGTTCAGTAGCCACTGATGTTTTCGGGCTAGTGAGGAATCCAGGGAACATCTGTCATTTTGAACAGTGTTGAGGGTCTTAGTGCAGCAATCCATGTTTTGGTTCTGATTTCTCCCCTACTGTTTGAAATACAGGAGTTGATAGCTTTGGGAGAGGCAGTTGGAACTGAGAGCAAAGGGTTGTCTGTTCAAGCTATTTCTGCTCTCCCAGGATCTTCATATGTGCCTGTTCAGCAAGATGGCTCAAATGACCAAGAACAGTGAGATCTTCCTGACTTTCTTGCTCTCACTATCTTTGTTATTCATGTAAAACTGTTGTTGGAGTGGTGGTTGATTGGGGATGTTTCATGAAGGTTGGAATGACATGCTCAATCATCTGAGATAGTTGCCACATGGCCTTGGGGTGTGGGCCATGGTGATGAATTGCATCAAATGACTCAATAGTATTTGAGATGTTGCAGTCTCTTCTGGTGTTTTTTTGGTTCACTATGCATGACCCTTCTCTCGTTCAGGAGAGAGCTGATATTGACAGTGTCTCTGAGTAAAAGTTGATGCTTGTTCTGATGTACTAATGCAATTTGTTGTTTGACTCCAGGTGTGTGGTCTGTCGACATGAATATGAAGCAGGTGATTCAATGCTGACGCTGCCTTGCAAGCATCGGTACCACTCTGAATGCATCCAACAGTGGCTGCAAATAAATAAGGTCTGAGATTCAACTGACCTCTATGTCCTACCTGTTGAATGGCCATGCGTGCATAAATGCTTCTTGCAACAAGGAATATATTAGATCAGGTCACAGATGATCAGTCATGTTTATATAGAGGCAAGCATATGTTTTAGCTTACATCAGCACTGGCCTGAGGGTTTGAGGGTTCTTGTCCACAAATTCTCTTTGGTTGCTTTCTTGCCTCATGATATGAGCCGATCTGTGAGATAGCTACTGGGTGTTAACCAACATTTTTCTGATTTCCATATTGCTGCTAGACACCTCCCCCATAGTATGGGGTGATGTATGGGTGAACAAACTGCTAGTTTTATTGGTCTTCATTCAAGTTCTCCCCTTCAATGGTTTTTCTGATTTCCAGATACAGACAGAAGAACCAGGAAAGAAGAACTTTTTCTTGCAAGTTTTGAACCTCGGTTCTGGCTTGCTTAATCATGAGTGGGGAGATTTCTTTATTCTCACAAGACGTACTGTTCACCCAAAATTTATATGGTTGCCTTCAAGTACACTCACAGCTGGTTGAGTCCCTTGAGTGCTAGCCAACCTCATGACTGAATCTTCACATTTCTGCCAGACAATTATGTGACAGCAGGACATAAGTTTTTGTGTAATAATTTGTCCATAACTTTGAGCAAGTTATGAATATTTTTCTGCTCGCACTGTCAGGGGCTGATGCAGTCAGTGGGGAATCATGACAGCTAGTCCTGCTATTCATGATGAAGGTGATGGTCTGGTACTTAGTTACCAACACTCACAAGGTTATGATTGCACTCATTCTTGTCATGTTCAGTTTTTGGTCTGGTGGGATGAACACAATGCTGACCTGCAAAGTTTTTATTATGGGGGTAGTTTCCTGCCAATGTCAGAGAGATGTGTTACTGGCTGTTTCTGCACAATCTGATAGAGATGTATTACTGTCTGTTTCTGTTACAGGTTTGTCCCGTATGCAGTGCTGAAGTTACATTTTCTCCAACGACTTGTTAAAATTTATTTGAATATTTGTGACGCAAAGGGGTCCAGTCTAAAAGTAGAGGCACTCCAAGTTGGCAGGCTCTCTAAGATGGCCTGACTTTGTGTGGCTATATAGGAGGTATACAACCTCTCCTTTGTCAATCAATTCATGAGAATAATTGGTTTGTTTTCACAGCTGGGCTGTCAGGTTTAGTTTGGGTGGAAGAGAGGAATGAATGTCCATCAATTTGTCTGCAGTTTGGGATTTAGGTGGGGAAGTGATCAAATGTCCACTGTTCATTTGGTTGTGTTGTTTGTGTCTCAAAACTGTTTTCACAGCCAGATGACGAAGTCTACAAGACACATCTCTTATTGGTTTATTGGGTGCAATTCTTAGTCTCATGGTTTTCAGCATTTGTAGGTGTGCACTCTGAAAAGTGCCCATACATTCTCTTTCCAATGGCAAGGGCCTTTGCATAAAACTACAATAAAAACCATAATGAACACGATACACAACTTGGACTAAACATCTAGCAAAGCCATTTGTCGGTAGCAATGACAATGAAATTATTGTTATTGAAATTATTGAACTAGAGTCCCTCCCTACAAGCAACATAATTCAATAAATTCCGCATTTTGAACAACCACTCCTCTTTGCCATGTATAGAGAGAGCATATGCACAATTGTTCATATTAGGTGACTTCCAATCACAATTCAATTTCATTACAATGGACTTTTTGGAAATGCTTTTAACTTACTTTGTTCTCTTGAACATAATAGTGCATAATACATTTTTTGCAAAGTGTGATTTGCTCATGTTTCCTCAGTGACCCATTTGTGCATGAACAATCCAACATATGATGCATTTCAAGGTGGTTTTTCACAACTAAAATCAATTGGGCATTGTTCTTTATTTTATTTTTCCCATTGGACTTTTTTTATGAACATGGCATGAAACCACAAATACGAATGTCTTGGTGTTAGAGAATGATTCCAAATTGTATGTGTTATACAATGTACACATTATATACTCAATCATTTTAGATCTTGACCATTGGATCAAAAGTAAAGCGGTTGCAAATTGAAGTTGGAAATCATTTTATATTTTAGTTTTTTGTTTACATCTTGATTGTTCAATTGGGATGGTTTTAATTTGAAGTCTTTGTTAAACAAGGATTTTGCTCAAAGTGGGTAGAACCCTAAGTGTGTGTGTGTTTCTCCCCCCCTGAATTGTATCTTTTAGGAACGATTTCCATGTTGTTATTCAAGTACTTTTGCACTTTTAGTATTGTGAAAAATGTTGTTAATCTCCCAAGACCATGTAATATTTTGGAACATGGGCAAACCCAATTAATGGTGTTTAAAATGTCATGTGCCAACCTTGTTCACAATGGCCACATAACGACATTGTTATTGCACTTTCTTTTTTTTAATAAATTGTACATTTGTAACAAGTGACACCATTGCATTATATGATGTTAAAGATGTTTGTTTGTTGAATTAATAGCCATAATTACACAACAAAGCTTGATGAAACAAAGCTTGATGACCCAATCCTTGTGTTTAACATGCAATAACCCTAGAAATTTTAAGCCCACATTTAATTGTTTAAACGTGTTTTAACAAGTCATTTGTTTTTAAATGATCTTGAGAGGCAATGTGGTGGTAAATCAAAGCTCAAACACAATTTCCATAACTGTTCCAAACTTATATAACAAATGATTTTTTTAAAAATTGTTATTAACTAATTTAGATGAATTTTGGGGGACAATCGTAACTTCAATTCACATTTTGAAATTTGTGATGATAAAACACAACATCATACATTTTTTTTCAAAAGCCAATGCGAAAATAAAGAGGCATATATTATTTATTGCCTACAAGTGTTATAGAGGATAATTGCATAACAAATTGGTATATGCATGTATTTTTTTCCAAAACATTGTTATGTTTTGATTGACTATGGATTTTCGATTATATGGATTGTTACATGTCAAAAACACAGGTGCTAATGTAGTGCATGGTGTAGGTTTAAATATTGGAAACCTATCTTGACAACCAACAAGAGTTTCAAATAAAGCTAAAAGAGTAAACATGTGCTTACATCTTCACAATGGAAGGATTTTGGTGAATTTTCACACTATGATGACATTGAAAACATCTAGTGTGAATTTTACACATGGTTTTTTAAGACAAAATATAAGAAATTGATATGTTTTGAAAGAAAATAAATTAGAAGTTGCTAGATTAATTAGACAATGAGTTTCTTTAGGTCATTGGAACTAAGCATGCTTTTAAAAACAATATACCATTTAGTCTGACCTCTAGCCAAATTTGGCTCATTCCTATGGTGGATGATCGATCACCAAAGATTACATGTGAAAAATTGGGAAATTATCTCTTTATTGTTGCCAACATTTTATTATCAACATTGTTTTATTCATAAAACAATGTGTTTTTTATATGAGTTGTGAAAGGAACAAGATCACATAATGCAAAGGACTAAAATACAAAGAACAAAAGACTTTTGGCAAAAGAGTACAAAAATCATAATATGATGTGTCTTGTTTATGTGTAGAGCTTGAATATGTTGACACACTTATTCAAGACCATTATCCAACACAACATATCATCTTTTGCTTGCAATGATCATCATCTTATTACAAAACCACATCTTTACTATGAAACATCAACAAAAGGATTTAAAAATTCTATGTTTACATTTATTAACAACAACACATTAAGAACTAAAAATGATTAATTGTAAAATCAAATCACAATATTGTTGTAATCAATTTTAAGGTTCTTTGTCTTTTGTAAATACACTTTCGTTTTCTAATGTTTTTATTTATATAAAGAATCCAAGGAACAAATTTTGATCTTTCTGTGTTTCTACATTTGCAAGTTGCAAAATAATAGAAATATAATGTTACTATATATATAACTTAAAATAGTACTATACCATTATATATGCACACATATTTTAAGTTAGTATCCTTAATATACTTTAGTTAGTACACTTAATGTTAATAAATTAACGAAGTTAGCTTACCCTACTTTCTTAGCTATAATGATAATAATAATAATAATGTTATTACCTTATTAAACACCTTGACCTAGTCTAACCTAGGGCATTATTAATTGTTAAGTGTAATATTTTTATGATGATGATAATAATAATATAGTTAATCATCTAATCCTATAAATAATTATAGCTACAATAATTATAATCATATTAATATTTATTAATGTCAATATTAATAGTTAGTATTATAGTTCATAATATTCTTACTTACTAGTTATTATAATTTATAATGTGTAATATAACTAGTAGGTATATTATGTTAATAAAATATTTAATACTTTAAAAATAGTTGTGACTAGGATACGACTAAAATTTTTATCCCATATTGTTTGTCCTACCTTTCAAATTTGTAAAATATATAATTAGATGCATTATGAATATTAAAAAACAAATGGCATTTGGGATGAACCAACAAATAGGTTTGGCTAAACCTAAATTCAAATAGGATAATCCCAAATTATTTACCTACCTAGCTACCTAGGCCTACCTACATATTTAATAAAGCTTAACTACCTATCTAAGCTTATTTAACTAACTAACTACTACCTGTTTAAACACCATGGGTTGACATCCTATTTAAGTGCCACATATCAAATATCTCATGCTACAATTTATTAAATATCGAAATAACCTTTAAATTGTTGTCATGAAATAATTGGTCAATACCATAGACAAGTGTCATAATAACACAAGGGGTTCATTTGGATTGCTCGTAATTGTATCTCATATATGCAATTGGCCTTCCATGAATAAGATGAAAGAAAGTGTCTACCAATATCATATATACATGTTAAATACAAAATGTCCCATGCAACTGAAAATAAAGTGCATTTTGTTTTAAATAACTATAACAGTTTTCAATTGCATATGTTATTTGTAATTGAAAATTAGTTGCAAATGAGAGTTACAAGATGCCCATATTCTACTAGTGTGCAATTAAAAGCTAGTTTTTAGAAACACAAAGTAGGTAAATTATAAATTTATTTGAAATTAGAGTTTGAATAGTTGAAAATACAATATGTAATTACTTTTGCTTTATATAGGCCTCAAATTAATTTTCATAAGATGATTATGTAAATTATTGCTTCGCGTCATCATTTAATGATTTTCAAATGTTTGAATTTTAATGGAAATTTTGAAAAGCTTAATAAAAAAAATTGCAAAATTACACAAAACAAGAAAATAATGCATTTTTAAAAATAAAAGTAAGACCTTACATTTCATAGAAAAATTAATAAATGATGAAAAACCTTTTGTTAACCTTTAATTTTTTTTTTAAACTTCAAAAATGATGAATATTTCATTCATAAATCACAACTTAAAATAAAACTAGAAGATGGTAAGGAGAAAACATTACAATTCCACTGTTATTGGAAAACTTCACATAAAATAGTATAGTTTAATCAATAGCAACAAAAAAACCTAATCATTCATAATTAAACTTTTATTCATGTAGGCATTGAAAGTTATTTATTACCTTTAAAAAAAAAATTGCTCCAATTATCTTTGAGAACATGTGTTGTGAATTAACATAATACATGATGGAAAAGGTGAAGATTCTTAAAAAAATGTGGTTTTTTGGTTACATGATCAAAAGGTCATAAATTTTCAAATAATTTTTTAAAGCACAACAAACACCTAGAATTGAGTTTTTTAAAAATGAAACAAGGGATTTCTAAAAGAAACAACACATTAAATAATAATCATAATAATAAAGCCATGACCTTTCAAAAAGGTTGATTTAAAGAATTGTTAGGTTTTGGTGTAAGTCATGTTTCATTCAAACCTTTGAAGTTCGTCTAATTTTGAAATCACTTTCCTTGTTCTATTTAATTGTTTACAAACCTTTTTCTTAGTGGAAGATTCAATGTTTAATTTGAATTTCCTTCAACTTTTGGTCATCAATTATTTTTAAATTATTAAATTTCATTTTTCTTATGAATTTATTTAGTTCCATGAAGCAATGTGCATTAGTTATCATGCACTTGTTATTTTCAAGTTTTTGAATTAGAACAACTCCAAATTTAAATATTTTCATGCACATTGTTTTCATTTGATCCTTAAATTTTTGTAAGAACTAACTATAACTTCACCCAAAAAAATGAATATTATTATTGTTGGAATCGGGTAATGATTAAAATAATAATATAATTATCAATCAATAAAATTTTAGTACAATTTTTGAATTAAAAAAAAATCATGACAAATGCACATACATATTTTCTATTTGCAAGTTTAATCAAATCAACTATTAGGATTTCATCACTTTTTTAAAAATCTAATATACTCAATGTGTAATAGTGTGGAAAAACTAAATGATGATCAATTGAATTCAAATTGGATACCCTTTATAGCATTTCAAATTTGTGAATAAAACAAATGTATCTATGAAGGAAGGTAGTTTGTTTTGTTTTGTTTTATTTGTACTTATAAGATCCAACGAACCAAGATGCTTTAGATCACGTTCTTGGTCTCTTTGGAAAGCTTTCAAGGAAGAGGGGTGCATTGACTTGGTTTCATGGCATTTGGATTTGTTTGTGCTTATAAGATCCAACGAACTGAGATGCTTCAGATCACATTCTTGGTCTCTTTGGAAAGCTCTCAATGAGGAGGGGTGCATCGACTTGGTTTCATGGCATTTGGACTTGCGGTGTAGAAGTTCTTGAATATTGAATAATTTTTTCACTGAAAATTAAATTAAATCATAGCTGAAAATTTCGAATGAATTGGAATGTGCCTTTGGTGTTCTTGGAAAGATCTTGATGAGCAGGATTTAATGGGATTTATTCAGTAAGATTTGGATTCAGAATGTGGGAGATATTGATTTCTATATGAACAAATGAATGTTCATACCTTTCATATTTCAACAAGTTTATATCCCATGTTTATGTCCATTTCTCAATCATTTGCTAATGAAATCACATTTGGTTTATAACATGTAATACTAAATTAAGTAATTAATTTAAATGTGCATTTCGAATATACAATTTTAATGGCATAAACTCAGATGAATTTTTTTAAATATGGCATAATTGGATTATGAAATGATTCATCTTTTGAACATTAGATATAATTAATTTAAGAGTTAATTCAAGTTATAAAAATTAGACATATATATTTTTTCTCCTAACTCATTTTATTAAATGAATCATCGAATTAAAATTAACAATTTAAGATCGAATGAACCACACTTCATGAATAATAAAATATTGATAAATCTTTGAGGTTTGAGTGACTCGCATTTAAATGAGTCATATGGTGTTAGGTGAATTATACAATTAGAATGGGAAGATATTTTTAAATGATATTTTAAAACATTGATTGTTAATTACTTCTTATTTTAGTATTTAAACATAGTTTTAAAAAAGAAAAAAAATGATGTATGAAAATTACTATTAAAGAATTCAAAATAAACTTGGGAGTTTACATGGTGAAAGATTCATGCATAGGGTGGAACACACAACATGCAACTTTGTGTTTAATTATTTATCATATGATATATCACTATTGTGTTTATGGAAATTAGATTCAAGACTTATTAGTTTGAGTAAAAAGAACATAAAATTTCTTGGGTATGTTACAAATTACATATCTTTGGTTCATAAAATTTCTTGATTTGAATATTTGTTCTATTTGTAATTTGAACACAAGTCTATGTTCATTGAATTGCAAAAACATATCATCAAAGTGTCTCATCGATTTGTATAAGATAAATGTGTTGAAAGTTTTTGTCGATGTAAACAAATTTGTTTATTCGTAAATCATTAAAGGAGCTAGACAATTGAACATGTAAACAATTGAACAATTGTAAAAATATTATGAAATGCATCATCATGGGTTGTTTTGCTTAGCCCCAATTTGCTTTTGTATTTCACTTGTCACCCAAACTAAAACCAAAATTTGATTATCAAACAAGATCCTCCACTTCATAACAACATTCAAGCTCCTTTTAATAAATAAGTTTTGTACAATGGTTTAAACTATGGTGATGACAATGTGCTGGCATTCAACACAACAATGAAAAATTGAATGTTGGTTGAAATGTATAAAGAATGCCTAATATAAAGGATGATGACATTGTTGTGTATCTTGCCAACAACCAATGCATTGGTGTATCTTTTGTGGATTTGGTTCAATTAGAATGCCTTAATCTTCATTGCTTTCAATGAACTCCAATTATTTGTTCAAATTAAGAATTCTATTTATTCACTAGTTTTTTTGTTAAAACAACAAAAGCTTAAAACATAAATATCTTTCTACATCATAAATTTTTCATACATCACACCATAAAAGAACCCAAACTTGAAAGTTTTAAATCTTGTCCCAAATTATTATTTTTAAAAGTAAAGTATTAGATTTGTCAAATTAAATAAAATAAATCTTCAATTAATACAAGTAATTTTTAAATAAGACTAATAATAATTAAAACACAATTGAATAATAAAACTTCATGAGATTTCAACCTCAAGCTTTGAAAAAAAAAGAATGAAAGTTTAATGATCTTCATTTGAAATTCAAATGTCTTTGTTCACATTAAGCAAACACTAACATGGGGTGACAATGAAGAGTCATACTAAGTAGGGATGTCCTACAACTAAGACTCAACCTAGCATGACATGTGGTTCAATAAGAAATATTAATGATTTGGTAAGTCATTAAGTATAGGAGAAAGGTCTATTAGCATACCTTTCTCCTACGTAAAGCAATATAGTTTTCTTTCTCCATCAACTTTGTCTTTTTGTTTTTTTAGAACCTTTTTTAGGGAATGGGATAGCAAGTGGAGCATATGAGGCTTCTTCTTTTGTTTATCTTGCACATTGGAATTTCATTGTCTTCATTTTTCTTCTCTTCTCCATTGTCTTCTTGCAATGTCAAAACTTCATCATCTTCATTTTTTTTGTTTTCTTTTCCATTGTTGTTGTTTTTGTGTAATTTTTTTTTTGTTTTGTATCTTACTGCATCGATGATACGTTGGCAAACTCAACAAAATTTCAATTGTTTTCTTGCATGTCAAGGCTTCATTATCTTCATTTTAAAAAATTTCTTTTCCATTACTATTTTTTGTGTGTGGTTTTTTTTGTTTTGTTTTGTATCTTAGTGCATCATTGATGCATTGGTGAACTCAGTTTCTGTTCATCTCAATTCTTTCAACATTTGTTTTGGTGTGTATGAACTTTTCATCATCTTTGTCTTGTTTCATTTAATTTTTGATTGGATTTTTCGTGCGACTTCTTCTTCAACTCTTTATGTTGTGTGTTTCTTCCCCTGCAACATATCAACTTTTCTTGCATTTTAACATCTCTTCTTCTATGACTACACCTACATTCAACAACGTGGTTATCCTGCATTGTAGTTGTTACTACTATTTTTGGTTGTTGCATTCTTTCATTCCCCATTTTCCCCCCTTGAACATCCTTTCTATGCTTCCCCTTTTGTTGTTCAATTTGTTTGCATTCTTTCTTTAATTTTTATGTTTGTTTCATGTGTGTAGGTTTTTTTGTGTTTTTGTTTTGCAGTTTTTTATGCATTTGTTTGCATGGTTGCAAGTTTCAATTGCATTTTACATCTTCAAATTTACAATGTAAAGTACTTTTTCCTCTTGTGTTTATCCTTGTTCTTTCCCTCTTTCTACAATGTTTACTATTATTAAAGTTGTGAAGAAATTTTATACTAATAAAGGTTTTCAAAATGCTTTTAGAATCTTAAGGGAAACCTTGCCTGAATCAATCTTTTTGTCTTGTGAATTATCTAATGTGTAATTTTCTAGTTTTTTTCTTGTTACATTAACATTGTTTTCTATGCCTTGTGAAATATATAATGTTCAACTTTCTAGTATTTCTTTTGCTACACCATCTATTACACCAACAATGTTTGCTAATGTGTTTGATGAATTATTATGGTCCATAAATGGGTATAAGATCTATGTGTAGTGTGAAGAATGTTGAAAACCATGATTTTGTCCTTAGTTCTTCTATTAATAAACCTCTTCCTAATTCTGTTAGATTCCATCCTAAAGTAGATATTAATGTGTTTGGACATTTATTCAACCTTTACATTTCTTTACATATGGAAGAGTTTGATATTTTTCCTAATGCTTCTACATCTGATTTTATTTATCATCACACTTGTGAGGTAATGTTTTTATGTAAATGATCTTCCTAATCATCCCAACGTTGATGCTAAAGTTGCTTTTATATCTTTTATTCATTATAGCTTTTAGTTTCTTCCTTTTGGTCATGAGGTTACTGGTTTTAAAGTTAATAAAAAGGCTAACTATGAATTTCTTGTTAGGGAGCTACTTTTGAAATCTCACTTCTTTGATATTGGAGACAAAGAGATGGAAAATGTTAACAAAGGAGGATGGAGAATGGGTAAACAAACAAAGTTGTGGGCGAAAAATGTTTTTGATGAATGGTGAATGTTTTGTGGTTATGATATGAATAAATACATTGTTGATCTTTCTAAAAACAAGATTCTTCTAAAAATCTCATCAATATGTTATCCTCTTTGTTTTTGCAAGTTGTAAAAAAAGATGGTAACTTATATCCTCCAACCAAGTACAAGTTTTTTTTTTTTTTTTCCCCTACTTTTTGCTTTTGCAAAAAGTGTTAGGGTTTAGGTTTTCTTTGCATCATGCAAGTTTTATATTTTTTATATTTTAATTTTTAAAATGCCTTTGTAGTAATTATATCATGCATTTGTGTATTTATTTTCTATGTTTTTTTGGTTGGTTTATTTGTAGCATCTAGTCTTTGATTCGTGGTATTGGAAGATTTATAAGGCAATGACAATAATATCATGTGGTTGAATCATGTAAAACACATGTTGTCTCCTTTAATATCTTAACAAATTTGAAGTATCAATGTGTTAAAATTGATAATGATGAAGTAACCCTTTGAACATCAACAACTAATATTCACAAGTTTGTGAAAAAAATTAAATGTGTTCTCCATTGATGAGGTATGCAAGATACAAGCTCAAGAGATCTATTAACCCATATTTCCATCTAGTTTGAATTTTAAATTTGAATATTTTTACAAGCATAATTTTTTTATAAAGGGGTGTTCTAAACTTTGCAATGTGGATTTTGACAAATTCAATTTGCTTTCTTTGCATACTTGTGTTGTTCTAAGATTTTTCTAAGGGGTTTCCAAGAACTTGTGGATAGATATCACCAGTTATTTTGCAAATAGACATCGCCCTGCTATGGATTACATGGTTGTAGATGTTATTGAAGCTTACAAGCAAATTGCTTGCCACCATGTATCTTACTTTTTGCCCTAGTGACCAAGTTGGGCCACATCCCTTGTTTTAACACCATAGGTTTAAGTGGAAACTTTTAGATCAAGTATGGTTTATTGTGTCTCCAATGGGATGCAATTAGATGTGACTAATTATTGAAAAGTTGACAACTAAATTTCTTAATTTACAAAAAAAAATGTTGTTTAACAAAACCAACCAAGGTATTGGAATCATTCAAATGGAAGAGGCACTTCTTCTTCAAGAATATGGGATGGAGGTAATGGGTCACAAGGATCCCATTTTGTATGGCAAGTAAATTTTGTATCTTATTTTTGTATTTTTAATATTTTAGGTTTTCTTTTGTGTTTTTCTTGTTTTGCAAACTTGATGATGTTTTTTAAAAATTCATTTTGATTTTTTAATGTGGTTTTTGTGTGTGTAGTTATAACCAAATTAATAAACACATGCGTGATAGAACAATGTAGTGGATTATCAATGGTGAGTTGTGATCCACTTGCTTGTTGTGCTATGAAAAGGCATTTAGTGAAAAGTCAGTTGCCAACCATAATATAACAAGGCAATGTTTTCCCCATTTTTGTTTGAATAGGTTTTTAGTTTGCTTGACAAAAACTTTTCAATTTTTTTGGGTTGAACTTGCATATAGATGTCAGAACTACCTACATGATGTCCAAAATCCATTACACGTGGTCATGATGGAAACATTATTGATGAAGATGTTGATGTTGCCTTTGTTGTTGATTTTGTACTATTCTTCTTGCCCATGATGGTTTTGCCATTGTTGTTTTGAGTTTTATGGACATAATTGGTTTTACCAAAACCATTGGCATTCTTTTTTCTATACATGTTTATGTTGTTTTTGGTTTTATAAATCAAAAGAAGACCACTTCTGCTATTACTTCTATGAATTAAAATAATTCAATGGTACATCTACTAGGATTTTTTCTTTGCATGTTTTTGAATTTATGGTGTTTGTTTCATGGTACATGTACCAAAATTTGGAAGATCCATAAATCTTGAAAAGACCTTTTGGAACAACATGTTTGAGAAGGAGCTTCCCAAATACAAGGATATGTTAGATGCCATCTTTACTCCTTGGTTGTTGCCTAAAACTATTAATGTCAACACTTCTTCTAGCCACATTTTCAATCACCTTTAAAATTGCCCTATTTTTATCACACACATTGTGAATCGAAAATTTATTCCTACCATACACCACCATGAGTAGTTTAAATGTAGATTGTAGGGCATTCATGAACTCTTCTTTAAGTTGATTGATATGAGATTTCAATCAAGTGCAAGTGTTTTTACTTGTTGTAACCCATGTACAATAAGTGTTTTAAGGGAGGATGTGGAAATGATGAGAAATCAAGGATAGTTTAGGATTTCATGAAGACATGCCAACAATCTAGAGTTGGATTGTGGAGAAAATAATAATGTCATGGGTGGGGAATGTTTGCAAGATATTTGTGATGGTTGATGAGAGGTTAAGTTTTTGGGATTTGTAAGATTTAGGGTTTAGACAAAACTTTTTCTTGTTCAGATTTTGATTTGGGTGAGTGTCCATTGTCTAAGCATAGGGGGGGTTCTCTTTCTGGCAAGAGCTTACTTTTGTTG
>Ga0116229_10009926_pt1 | contig 14400 bp, 11 predicted proteins | sample S1TSphgellanicum_3_FD_87313 | JGI IMG/M metagenome (GOLD analysis project Ga0116229, IMG submission 87313) | Host-associated microbial communities from peat moss isolated from Minnesota, USA - S1T2_Fc - Sphagnum magellanicum MG | ecosystem: Host-associated > Plants > Peat moss > Unclassified... | reverse complement strand
GAGTGTTTTTTTTGGGGGGGGACTTACTTTGCAGCAGTCAGAAGTAATGGGAGAGGCAATGATGCCAGACCTCTCACAGGCAGACATTCTGATTTGGTTCGGAGACCTCAACTACAGGATTGATGTGTCTTATGATGAGGCCATGGATTTGATTCGGCAAAAGAGATATGACTTGCTGCTTTTAAAGGATCAGTTAAGGAATGAGATGAAGTCTGGGCGCACATTTCAAGGCATGCGTGAAGGCTTTATCAAATTTGGACCAACCTACAAGTTTGATCGTGGTAGCCAAGGTAGTCTGTTGACAGTGGGTTTACGGTTCTTGGGTGTTAAGAAAGAGGCTTTGAGCTCAGATTGTCATGCTATCAGTTTCCACCTAGAGAAATCAGATATGAGGGTGTGAGTCATCATCACTCACTCACTAATTAACTTGGGGCTGCTCTGCTGCTGTGATTCTTTGGTGACAGTGTATGATACAAGTGAAAAGAGGAGAGTTCCTGCATATTGTGATCGGGTCATCTTTCGGGACAGCATTGATGGAAATGATGCTGCTGCTGCTGCTGCTGAACCCATCAAACTTTCTCGGCCTGCTAAGGTTACAGTTGCTGGGTACGTATGTAGTATGTATTGATGGAGTCCACAACTGGAGAGAGGATGGGTTTAGGTTTTTAGGGTTTAGGATGTAAATGCAATCCTAGTTTGGTGCTTTGCGAAGCTCAATGTTTGTAGATTCTTCTTTGACATGGAATTTGATGTGAACCCACTTACACCAATCTTTGTAGGCCCCTTCTGCTGCTATCAAGGAAGGTTGAGTGGTACCTAGTAGCTCAGGATGGAGGACATCAGTAGAGGACACAACCCATGATTCTGATGGATTTTCATTTGGAATGCAGGTATGAAGCTTGCATGGACATAACAGATAGTGACCACAAGCCGGTGCGTTGTGTGCTGAGTGTAGACCTTGCAGTTATCAATCAAGCTGCACGACGACGAGAATTTGGGGAAATTTTGCACAACCACCCTGTCATGCAGGCTTATTTGGAGAAGTGCAACATTATTCCCAGAACTAGTGTGAGTACCAAAAAAGCAACACTTGACGAGAGTTCCTCTTTTGTGTTATTACGTGTTACAAATGAGAGCAGCAAGTTGCCTGCAACTTTTACAGTTCACTGTGAAGGGGAGCCTCGTGGTGGAGAATGTCCTTGCGGAGACCATTATACCACCAACTTTAATACTACTACAAGCAAAGGCCAAACTTTTAGGGGTGGCTATGGGTTTCCCCAATGGCTTCAGGTATGATGTTGCTGCCAAGAAAAAAGTACGTAGGTTCTCAGGATGCTTCTTTGTCATTCAGCTTTTTGTCTTGTTGGTCAGTCAGGATGGGCAAAATTGTGATGATTTTGTTACACTTGAAAGAACTCTCAGTTGAAGTTGCATTCTCTTCCTTCAGGTGCAACCGGCAGCTGGTGTGATTGGAGCCAACAGCAGCATAGAAATCAGCATACACTATGTTGGGCCAGGCTCGTCGATGAGTGCTAGCTCGCAGGTTTCAAGAGGGCAGCCAAACTGGTGGAGGGATGACAAGAAGGCCAAGGTTGTGGTAATGGTGGTAACTGTGAGCGGACTGCTCAACACAAAATCTGAGCAGCATCGGCTCTGTGTTTGCAAGGGGACTACTGCTGCTGCTTCCAGCTTGCAGCAGGCATCACAGGTAGTACAGCTTCACTTTATGATTCCCAGTTTGGTTTCTTGGATATGCCTGCCTGTGCAGCTTGATGTGGATTTAGGGTTTAGGGTTTAGGTGCCTGATGCTGAGGGTATGGATGTGAGCTAGAATGGGTATGGTAAGTTGACACATTCTCAGATGTGGATGCTAACTGACCCATGAGTAGCAGGAGCAGCAGCAATGGGAGAGAGAGAGCAGCATCTTCAGAACAAGGTCAAATCCTCCTGCGAACACTCCTGGAACACAAAAATCAGCTGAAACATCGAGGTCATCACATCAGACAAAGGGGCACCATCAGCGACAACGATCGCTGGACAGAGGGGACCATAATAATATTGAACCTTTGCGATCAGATTCCTTTCAGCCAGCAGACTCCCACCTATGGCAACAACCTCAACAAAAGGGGCACCATCAAAAAAGGCCACACCACCACCCTCACAGGAAATCAGTGGAACAGGACGACATTCCATTAACATTTTCAAATGGACCCTCTTAAAAGCATTGACACTCGATGGGGTTCTTCCAGAGTGAATCTACTTTCACAGCTCAAATTGCGCTTGGTTTCTTCAAGTTGCAGAAACAGAAAAAAAAGAACTGTTATTATACAAGAGTATCATGACAGAAGATCTGGAGCAACAGACTTTACCTTTCAAGCGCATGTATAGATCACATCAAACTGATTCACTGTAAGGATCTGATACCCATCTTGTAATCTTTTTGTAACAATTGCATATGCACTAAACCCTAAACCCTGTTGGCTACCCTTTTTTTCACTCCCACTTCATCATGCACATGCAGAAATTATCGAACTCCACCACCCCTTTTCTTAAAAAGGCGTTGCCTTGAAGAAATGCTTACTATCTCATCTAAGTTGTGAAGATCTGATTCAACCTTCGTGTTTCATTTTCTGTCAGTTTGTCTGTCTATGGTGTTGGTGATCCCCATAGATGCTGGAATGACTTCGGGTTTTTCTTTTGCAGGAAACAGACTAGCGACAACGAATACTGAGAAACGTGGGCATGAGAGGCTCTGGTAGGAACTTGATATATGCAGAGTGACAGATTTGCAGCTCGTCATACCAAGATTCTTTCATACAAGCGGAAGTTGGTAGCAATATGAAAGATTTGCAGGTCGTTGAGAATTGTAGATGTCCCAACATGGGTTTTGTAGTCTACTTGTAGGTTAGATCTTTTTTGCCAGGGGCGGGTGAATACTCTCTGCAAGAAGACTACATGAACAAAGAAACAGCTTTGGAGAGCATATAGCGAGGTCTCCTAGGTCTCCCGCATTCTTACAAATTAGTTGCCGAGTCAATTGAAACAAAATTAAAACAATTTGAATGTAATGCTTGTTAATCACAGATTTTTTTCATTTTTGTCTGTGATAATCACTCATGTTCTACCATGTCAGCTTGACAAGTGAACCCGAGGCTTTTTTGTAAGCAAAGTATTTTTCATCAATCAAGTGTTTGCAAAAGAAGAAATGGTCCCAAAATCATACATAGTGAAAATTCTCTTTTCCTCTGGGCTAGAGTTAAATCAACTTTAGCAAAGGTTTAGTTAACCAACCATAGCGACCCAGTCGTCATGCCCTAGCTTGTACCTCACATCGGTTACCAAGGTGGTTTTGTAATGTTCAAACCTATGGTGCAAGAGTTATTGAAAATTGAATAATTTTGTCATTTGAAAATTCAATTCAATAATAGCCAAAATTAATTTTATTTTTTAAAGGGAAATTGGTTGTGTGCTCTTGGTGTTGTTGGGAAGCTCTCAATGAGGTAGGTGATTTGGTACATTCTAGACACCTAAGGTGCGGGAGATATATTGAGTAACTTTTTTGTCATTGAAAATTCAATAAAAAAAAATCAAAATGTTTATGAAAATTGGATTTCAGACTTAGGCTAAAGAAGGTGTGTACCATTTGCCATATCAAAGTTCATTCAATAAAACAAAATATGTGCTCACCAGCATAGGCCACACTAGTGTACACTATAAGTAAGAAAGAAAGAAAGAAAGGCTTTTCAACCTTTGTTTCAACAAGAGCATCAAAGCTTTTTTTATACTTAATTATTTTAATACTGATTTATTTATTTTTGGAACCTATTAAATTTATCCGTAAAGTAAGAAAAATACAGCACCAGAACCCTGAGTTTGGTCATACACAGGGTGAGATTAAAAAAAACCTTCAAAAAAGTAAATTAGCATGCAAGGGGCTTGAAACTCAGAAAACCATCAATTTTGGTGTTAAACTGAGTTTCATCCTGTCTTTCAATTCTCCTGAGCGCGTCCACTGCTGCTACATATATTTTCACTGCTCCTAACTGTGCAACTACTATAATTAGTCTCGAACCTTGTGCATTAAATGCTGAGTTTCAGCATTTCATGCTGAGATTTTATAAAATGTCTTTACTTTGTGGATATTGGTTCACATCTTATGGCATTTTTACTATAAAAGAAATCCAATTCCAGAAAGGATTGTTTATGGAATTATTATAGAGATTATTTGGACCATTTTTCCTAGTATTATTTTGGTGTTTATTGCTATATCATCTTTTGTTTTATTAGATTCAATGGACGAGGTAGTAGATCCAACAATTACTATTAAAGCTATTGGACATCAATGGTATTGGAGTGCGCTCTCATCTCGTGATAGAAGTGCAACAAAATGCTCTAGACTAGTTTTATGGTCTGCAAAGCTTCTGGCTTATTGAAAGAAGCAACACGTTTACTGTCAATTTGCTTGCACATGCATAATATGCGACCTTTAATGGTGAGAAAGTTTATAAAAAAGATTGATGTATCACTTCGTGATATAATTTTAATAAAATATTAATTAGATGATACAATCTGGTTTGTTCTTTCTCCATATTAAAACCCAATAAATAAATTATACTGTTTTTTGATACAAAATTTTGACATAATCAATTTTATGTTTCACTTATGCAGGCCTGGCCCTAGGGGGTCTTGGTTTGTAAACTCGAAGAAGTCATCATGGACAAGCCACATGTAAGGAAACTTGCACGTGTGGTTCTGACCGGTCATAAAGCTCACTACCTTGAACCTCAACCTGGAGGGGAGGCCCCCTTCCAAAACAAAGTATGAAACATAACAATGCTATGCCCACCTTGTGGTCTTCCCCAAAACTTGACACACTATAGGCTATAACCTCTATGTGGTTAAGCAAATTTGTGAAATTGAAAAAATATATATATATTTTCTCTGGTCTGTTTTTGTTTGCAATTTAATGCCAAATGTATTTGCGTAGCACTTCGTAGGCTTTACAAACAAAGACCGTAGGTGGATTTTTTGGAATATAACCAAGTGGAAAGGCTTTGATTTTTGATACCAACAAGCAAAGGTTCGAATCCTTTTATTCCAGATTTATGTGATTCTTAACTATATATATATATATAATTCTAATCCAATCTATAAAAAGCGCTGACATAAAAAACTACACAAGCCTCCCAATGAAGTCAAAATACGACTAAAAGAGAGGATAGGGGGTGAAAGAAAACCCAAAAACAAAGTGAAGACCGTGTTACTTTACTCAGAATGGTCCTCCTTGGACAATTCCAAAGACAATTTTAAAACAATTATCTCATTTTCAAATCTAACTATCTCACTTATTTCCTGATAATTATATCCTTTCCTACTAACTACCTCCATCCTTATAACCATTTTAGTTTTTTTTCTTAATAATTACCTCGATCGTGATAACTACCTCACTTTTTTTTCCTACTCACCAACATGCATATGAGAAAGTAAATTAACATGTGTCTTTTCATGTCCATGATATTTCTTTTAATTAAATTTGACGTTGAAATAAATAATAATGAATTATTAAAAACCATATGAAAACATAAGAAGAAGCAAAAATAGTTGATTATCATTGGTAGTGCACAATGGTGCATAGCCCAAATTATTTTAATGCTGATATGTTTCTTGGCAATCTTGTTGTGTTGAAAATATTATATAAAATCAAAGTTCCATGTTTATGAAGTGTTATCTTCCATGAAAGTAGGTGTTCCCCAACTGAATTATCTTTTCTATTTACAATTAGAATTGCATCTAGTTTTTTCCTATGATGTATGGGCCAAATTTTTCCATAATTCCAAGTTGGATGAACAATTAATGCAAGGATTGCAAGCGATTGGATGGATGAAACAAAAAATTGAAGAATTACATTTATTCAACTTTGAATGAAAACACGCACACACACATATATAATGGTTGAATTCAATAATTGTCTTCAAATATTACAGGTTTTTTTTTTCCCCATAAATGTGTGTTTACTATAGTTGCTTTAAACATTTTGCGCTGGAAAAGGTTGTTGGAAAAGGTGTTTTCCAACCCATAAAGCACTGCCTGGATTTTTCCTTTGCATTTTCAGCTCCATTACCTGCTTGAAGAAACCTGTTTTCACCAAGCGGTATCTTCTGCTGTGGAGGTAGCAGCCAGGCTGTACTGGGATCTTCTAACTAGCAGAAGGTACCTGTCACTATTTCTAAAAAGTGAAAAACTCCCAGCTCTACTTTATGTAGGAGAAGGACCTGAGTACAGACCCTTCCGAGACTTTTGACTTGTTCCCTCGGTCTACCAGACTCCGGCACAGATCTCAAATCACAGAAGAGCCTGTACTCAGGCCCTTCTCCTATACAGAAAATTTAATTTGAAATTTCGTAAACCTTTTGGGAGCTCTTACACACCTTGTAACTTTAGCCATGAGCCTAGCTTGCCCATATTTCAACATGGCATTTCAAAAGCATCCATATGAGGACTTTGCACATGTGAACAACTTTTAAGTATTTTACACCATAGCCATAGGTATCAAATTAATGGAAATAGACATATATGCAAAATGACAAGTTCCAACTCAACTTCCAATAATTTCCTTAACATTTTGGTAGGTGAAAATTATCAACCACAAACACATTCAAGATTGGCAACATAACTACTTTAATGGCACAATGAAAGACGGAGTACTTCAAACCACTCAGTCTTTCATTGTGCCATGACAACATGGATGATCCAATCAAACATAAAACCTATAGGCAAATGCTTTGATTCCATCTGGCCTATCATCCATCCATAAGGTGAAACCTGAAATTCGATTTGATTGTTCAACCATATATTTTTGCATCATTTTTTAAAAAAACTATTCAATAGCAACACACTATTTGCAAAAAAATTGCTAAAAAACTTATTAGTATAGTTAATCTTTATTTTATACAAAATGAATTTTGCAACAGAGCATAGAATTTTTCACCTGTATGTGGAACTTGAGAGCTGGCTTTCTTTTGCAGTTGGAAGATGAAACCTGTGTGGTGAAAGCAAGCAGCTGCAATAAGACTGCAATTTTGGGTCTCAGATTTTAAAAGCTTCCAGAGCAAGCTCTACAGATGGGGTTGGTCTTCTGGTATTGGAACACAGAAGGACCTAGTGCTGGGAAATTGTGATAGCAGAACCTGTGAACAAAATAACTTTGAAAGCAAATCAGAAAAGTCAAATGACCCATATGTAACCTCTTGCAAGCATTGAGCTTTCTTGGAGCCCCCTGTGAAAAGAAACCTTTTACTCCTGATCCTAGAGTAGAAATGACCACACCATGATCACCTCTGGCTGGCTGGGGAAAAAGAAAAATTCCAACCAAAACACAATTGCAAAGGAGATTAAAAAATTGAGGCCAAATGCTTGGGGCGTCTCCTGCCTGACACCCTAGACTTGATGCTCCTAACGGGTGATAAAGGTGCACTGGAGGATGATACCCTTTGGTCTCTAAGAAGCTGACCACCCCTCAGTCGTTTGTTGGTTTGTCTTCGTGGAGACCTGGTGGGTCCAATCCCCCCAGGCTTACGAAACCTCACTGATGTTCGCAATTGTCCTAATGCCTCCTCAGCAGCCTGATGCTTAGCTTTCTCCCAAGTGATCCCACTACCCTTTCCTAATGTGCGTCCGGCAACATCCACCTGACAGTGGAAGACCTGATGATTCCCAAGTGTACTCGATGGCATTGCCCTAAAGTGTACATTGATGCCCTCAATTGTACACAATTCTTTTAAAGCAGAAACCACATTGAATGTGTGATCAACACCATCATCAGACCTGTAGTCCCCTGACGATGATGGTGGTACATAGCCAGAGGTACTAGCAACAAACCGAGTTTCATCATCCATTGCTACTGGCCCAAGACCAGCATGTAATCGAGGATCTCTGAGGCTCCTCCCATGGGAAGAAAGCTGGCCATATTCCTCGGGCCCAGAGTAGGAATTGCTCATCAGTTCTACCTGCTGATGCCCATTCATACTTTCATTCACTAGAAAATTGAGTGCATCTTTTGCAGCCATGGTATTTGCTTCTTTCTTGGTGCAACCTGTGCCCTCTCCAACTTTTTGCCCACCAAATATGATCTCCACATTGAAACTAAGTTGTGAGGAAGTCGTCAACTTTGTTCGATACTGAACTGTCGCATTCACCTTCTGCCCAAATTCATGCAGAGCACTGACAGGATTATTGCTAGCACCCATTCCTACTAAGGAGGCATGGAATGAGGTTTCCCTTGGAGAGACAACTTTGATAGTACTTCCACCTACATCCTCATCATCTAAGAAAGCCAAAGTGTCAGCCCCAGATCTCTTCTCTGACAAAAACACCTTTTCTTGTGGCTGATGAAGCTTTGGGGGATTGTCTTGCCCATGTTGCAAAATCAGCAACCGACGACGAGTGTCTGGGTCAATGTCAGTTTCTGGGACTTCTCCATCCTCTCTGGCCAGGGACCCTCCTCCTACTTTTCTATGCAATGTGGAGAGAAAACTGTAGTGCACTTCTTCTCCATGTTTTGGGTATGACAAAGAAGTCTCCCCTTGCTGATACAACAGCGCATCGCCTTGCACAAGCTGTGATGATGGCAACATCATCAAGTCTTCATCATGAGGTTGCACATGATGGGTCGGTAGCAGCCACCCCCCATTTGTCCCCTGTTCTATCATCTTCGATGGAGCTAGGAATTTCACAGCATCCACACCATCAATGGCATACTTCTTGTTTGTGCTGATTGTGCCAAAACCTGGAACCACTTCATCTGAGACAATAATACTCTCAGTGGCCGCCAGCATCATATAGTTGGAAACATCAGGTGGCTTTGGTAAAGTTGCCACATCCGTATCAAATCGGACATCTGCCATTTGATGTGTCAGAATCTCATCCACATCCTTGAAAAATCCAGCTCGCACATTACATGCAATGTTCCTGGCAATGCAAAGAGGCGGTGTTTCATGAAGTGTTTCTGCCATGGGATCGCTAGTGTATGGCTGGAATGCTTGCACTTGATGCACTCGGGGTTGGTCCAGCTTCTCCCAAACAGGTAAGCGGTCATCAACCACCATAGCCATCTTGGGATGACATAGGCGGCGAGGAAACACATGTTTGAGGGATTTCTTGGCATCAGATTTGACACAGATCACACGCTCGTTGAGCTCCTGAGAATTGATGAGGCGTGAATCTGGATCCAGCAACCGCCACATCTCGAGGGCATAATCCCTCTCTGACATGGTGCAGATGAAGACTTCAAATCGCTTTCTCCCCTTCTTTGCCATCAAATAGTTTCGGAGATCATCCCAGGCTGGCCGCATTCGCACAAGCACACTGGTATCCCGCACAGCTGGGTTGATCCGCGTAAGGATGAGGTTGTTGTTGTGCTGCTCAAGAAGACGAATCACAGGCCGAGTGATGGGCATCCCTCCTTCGACTACAGGAGCAACTACCTCGGATTGTGCCTTGTGCAGCTTCCCATTGATGAAAACCTGGTCAGTCTTGTAGTATTGCTCCAGAAGGGTTTTGTCATCTTGGAGACGTTTCAATGCAGAGGAGGATGAGTCCTCTTGTCCAGTCTGCTGCTGCTGCTGCAAGGAGCGGCGGCGGCGGCTCAGAACATCAATCCTATCATCAAAGGTCTTCATTGTATTGGCAACAATGAGGGTTTCGTCCAAGTCCAGCACCATAGCCAGACAACGGAGGTTGAGCAAGGCAAGGCAGGAGGCATACATAGCTTCTTCCCCAACCAAGACTCCCCAAAAACAAGCATGTTCTCCGCCATTCTCAAGATGAGTCTGTGACACAGGCATGGCCACCAAGTGAATCTCGAGACCGCCAGCTTCTTCTACTGGGACCACGGCTGTCTTGGATTCTGCCAGGCAGCAGGAATGAAGGCTGTTGAGACGCCGCCGAGTAGCATCGGTAGACGCAAGCTGCTGTCTTTGTTGAGTACAGGGAACAAGCTTGAACATGACCCGGGAGCCGATGGTATGTAGCACCAGAAGCGGCGAGCAGCGGTCACTGGAAGCGGAGAAAGAAAGGAAGCGAATCTGTTTGCGGAACAAGGCATGGCTCAAGTGTGCTGCGTCTGCAGTCTGTGGCATCAGCAGCACTTCACCATAACAGGAGTCTTGTGCATCAAACAGACTTGTAGCAAACCCCCCCCCATCGCTGGACATCTCCTCCATAGCTAAATTCTTCTGTGTCAGGGAGGAGTCTGTAGTACTAGTAGTAGTCAGGAGGGACACGTCTTCTGTTGCCCCGATTCTTTCCATTGCACACCGCAACGATGATGATGATGATGTTCTTCTTCTTCTTCTCAAGCTTCTTTGCTACTGGAAGAAGAAGAAGCTTCTCAGTATTAGGGTTTAAAGAGCGTCGCGTTTTCTTCCCTTCACTGCTGGTTTTGCTTGTTCTAGGGTTTGATCCTCTTCAAGTTTTCTTCCCGCCTGCTACTCCTATCTCCAGTACCACACTACTGCAGAAATGCATCTGTCTCTTACTCCTCCTCCTCATGTCAAACCAACGAATGCAAGCAAGCTCTCGTCCGTGGGACTTACTTAGGGTATCATCTTCTTCTTCTTTCTGCACACAAAGTCTCTAATGCTTACGGTCACTGATTTCTGGCGCTCATTCTGTATATCTACTACTCGGTTTGTTCCCAGTTTCACACAAGCTTCACGGATGGTTATTCAAGCCAAGGGCCTCTCTCTCTCCCTTTCTCCCTCTCTCTCTGTGTCTCTCTCCTTTTCCCCTGGCAACAGTGTGCGCTTCCCCCGTCTTCCTAACTCTACTTTCTCTCTAGAAGCACATCACCATCATCCTGCTCATCTTCCTCCTTGGCTTCCAGTGTGTTTCCCTGTTATGGTATCTCAGGTCAAGTACGGACAACGTCGACATCTAGTACGTATACCGGACAAGGGAAAGCTTGTGATCAATCCGAAGAAGAAAGTAGCAGGGAACGGCGACAGCAGCAACAACAACAACAATATCAACGGCGTGGCATGTGTGTTGTTGCCATAGCTCTATGTTCCACGGCTTGCGATGGGGAATGGAAAGGAGGACAAAACAACATCAACAACGACGACGACGACAACAAGAGGAAGCTGCGAAGTTGTTGTGAGAGGAGAAGAAGACGACGACGATGGGCAGGGTTTGGTTCCAATACATGATTCTTATAACAAGAGGAGTTCCATCACTGAAAAGAAGAGTGTATATACTACTGTTCCAATGATTGCGGCGGCACTCCTGTGTGTTGTTGTGACTGTGTGAGCGCAATCTCTTGAAAGCTCTTCCGATTTTCTTCTCTTCCTAGCATCTGGTGTGCGATGATATTGCAAAATCACGCCGCACAAAAGCAAGCGGCAAGGGATGGGAGGTCGGTCGGTGCTCGAAACCCTCAAGTGCGTGAATGCGTCTTCACTGCACTGTCCTCGAGTAAGACTGCGTCGTCGCGCTCCCGCCCGGCCGCCCGCTCGGGCGTCCGACCGCCCGACCCCATGTACGCTTCTCCTAGGGTTTTAATTAACCCGGTCCTGGGTTAGGGTTATTGGAGTAGGTTAATATTAGGCCTTGGGTGAACCAGCACCCCCAAGTAGGTACCATGGTAAAAATCCCAAAATCCATTTATATTAAATTCTAAATAGGAATTACAAAGATTCCATTAACATGGGGGGAGGGGGGCCTCTTGTTAATAAACCTTTATATACTAATATATTATATATTAATGTAATAATATATTATTATGGCCTTTATATTATGAATTTGTACATGTATTAAGGGTTTTGGAATAGGCTCGTTTGTTGGTGTGAAGGAAAAATGTTATGGCCAATGAACTTGTTGGATTGGGTGGTTGGAATTTTGTTTATTTTAAGTGAATTAATAATAGTTAAATGTGTACTAGGGTTTGAATATAGGTTTGTGAGAATTTTAAAGGAAAAATGGAAATGATAGAAAAGGGATCATTATTTTTCAATGTTTAGCGAAATATGGTTGTGTGTAAGCTTGAAGTTTGTTTGTTTTTAAAAGCCCATGGAGATTGTTAAATTTGATGATTGAATTTTGTTTTCATACTTTTCCAAAGTAAACTAATAGTTCAATGTGTAGCAACTATAAACTGGCCAAAAAAAAAAATCAAATTGGTAAAAGCTTAATGTTTTTATATTTTTAATCATTAAAATCTGAAAAAAAAATTAAATGGAAAATTTTATCCTAAATTCTTGCAAATAACCAAAAATATTTTTTAATATTTATTTTATTTTCATAATTTTCTTATTGCCAAATTTGGCTAAATCATATTATGGATGATCATCACATGAGCGACATCAAAAAACTGAGAAAAAAAATGGCATACAACCTTCATCTATGTTAACAACCTAATATTTATAGTCTATAAGTAACATTATCAACTTTCATTAACCTTGTTTTCTCATAACCATAATATTACTTGGATGGAAACACCATTATTTTTCTCTTGATGGATGAAAATAATATTCATTTCATATATGTTGTTTAATGATAAAAAATGACAACAAATAGGTATGAGATAAAAAATGCATGGTACTAAAAAATTAATGACATGTTCTCCAACTACCTAAGCATGGCAAGTCATCTCAATTCTCACAACAATCAATTAGGCTTAGTAATTGGTTTAGTGCCACTAATTATCGAAAATAGTCTTGGCTTTCTTATGCTTTGCCTATTTGTAATAGCTAACAAACTCTCATCAATTACTTAGTATGTAAGCCTTTGATGCATTTACTTTTTGGTCATTTGGAAATTTCTTGATGTGATTGGGCTCGGATTCTTGCATTGCATTGGAAGTGAGAATTGCACCCACCAACTTGATGTGACTAGGCTTGGATTCTTATATTACATTGCAAGTGAAATTTGGGCTCACCAATTGTTCATCCATCAAATCCTCCAACTTGTTGTGACAATTTTTGGACTATTACCAATTTAGTCTAAACCCTAAAGAATTGGTTTAGGGTTTAGACTAAATTTTTAGACTATCAAAGAATGATTTTGCTTGCATATAAAGTGGATAGGTCCATGTAAATACCAATTCATGCCATGGTCCATTTTGTTTCCAAACTTAATGCTTGTAATGTACAACAATTCAATTTTGTTTTTATTTTTGATGTCATTTCTAATGTGATAAATGGTGGTTTTAATCTTCATCCCCATGTAACCATAATTTCAAATAGATTCTTGCACTTATGAATACTTGTGAGCCTCTAAGTATGGACTAGGTACTAACTTGTAAAAACACGTTTTAACTATTCATAATAATTAGTGTGCTTGAATTGTTTGTTGGACATAACCAATTACATGAAAGCTTCGAAATTACATGTTTTGCGTATGTATATAATCATTGTTCCTAAAGAAAAAAAATAAAGTTTCAATCTCATTTCAAAATGGACATTATCAAATTGGTGCATTTTGCAACTTTTAGAAGTCCATTAAAATACATTCATGTTATGAAATGGCATGGAAACTTGCATTTATGATTCATCAACATGTCATTGAATTTTGAGAAAAATATAAATGTTGTTCATTAAGGATTTTTTTTACTTAATGAATCCATATGCATAATTATGAAGAACAATCTCACTTTTAATTTTATAGACAAAAAGTTCCCCCAAAGATTATATTTAATTATTTATTATTTTAATAACTATAGTTATTCAATCTATTGAAATTGAGTCCTTTTTTAATATATGTGTACACAAATGTATCACCTTGGCATTTGAACATGAAGGGGTGCAAAAAAAATTGTTCTTATACATGATTTTATGAACACTTTAACTTGCAATTACCCATATAGAATGCCACAATATGGCATGTGATATATAGTGCAAATGGTATTTGGGAAAGCCCAAGACCATTGAGTTTTTCATAAGTCATGAATCTTGTAAAATTTCTTGATGATTTTGAAATTTATGCCTAATATAATGATTTATTATCATGATGGAAAATATTGACAATTATCATATATCTAATTAAACTATCTACATCATTGATTTTCTCCATTGCACACAAGTGCCATGCTTTTAAAACATGCTAACAAAAAGGAAAATTGGGACACCTTCTATGCTCCAATAATCCTATGCATGCATACAAAAATATTAACATATAATTAATGCATTGGTTAAGCATGTAAAGACCATAAACATGAAAATTCATCCAATAACTATTTTTTTTCAAATACAACGTACTGTGAAAATGTATAATGAGGTTGTTATTCATCGTAATGTTTTTAACTCTTATGAGGCATTGTCAATAATAAAACAAAACAATCTCCAATTTGGCCATGTGTGATACCATCCTTGCTTTTAGGGGTTTCAACCACTCAACCAAATTTTCAAT
>Ga0116229_10009925_pt1 | contig 14400 bp, 14 predicted proteins | sample S1TSphgellanicum_3_FD_87313 | JGI IMG/M metagenome (GOLD analysis project Ga0116229, IMG submission 87313) | Host-associated microbial communities from peat moss isolated from Minnesota, USA - S1T2_Fc - Sphagnum magellanicum MG | ecosystem: Host-associated > Plants > Peat moss > Unclassified... | reverse complement strand
TGGATTGGAACTGTTTTGATCAAATGTCAACCAAGGGTTAAAGTTAATGGAACAGATCCATAAGAGGAAAAATCCTTGACAACTTAGTTGACAAACTCCAAAACAGAAATGACAACAAAAGAGGAATTTAGGGTTTAGGAAAAATAGGACCTTAACTCTCTTGGAAAAAATCTGAAAGGGGAAGACCCACGACGAAGTTACTGACAAACTCCAAAGAAAAAAAACCTCAACCAAAAGAAGAATTTAGGGTTTACAAAAAATGGGACCCTTTTAACTACCTTGGAACCGATCCAAAAGAACAAAAGCCCTCAACAACTCTGCTGTCAAACTCCAAAATAAAAACAGCAACAAAACTGACAAAAAAAAGGTTGCATCTTGATCGGAGGTTTGATTTCACTTCTCAGATGCTTGTCATCTCAGTTAAATCTTCTCTCTTGTTCCAAATCCTTCAATACAGCCACATCTGTTCTTTCCAAAAAGCACCTTTCTACATCCTCAAACCAGAACATGATGGTTCATATTGTGGATGCTTACACTGAGAATCTTCAATTTGGACCTTTTTTTTACTTTGGTCTACAATGAGTGACAAAGGGGGATTTTCACAGTGAAAGAGAAAGATATCAAGGTGCAACTTCCATATTGTGACTGTATCATGACAAGCGATGGCCTGACATTAACACCAGACAAAACAAAGGGGAGATCATCAATGTTTATCTTATAATGGACAGACACAATATCTTAGTGCTGCTGTGGCTCTCAAATAATAAGGAATGGGACACAGGGAGAGAGTTGTTTTGCCTTGCAGAGAGGAGAGAGTTTTCACTATCTACATTAGAGTGTTGTGAGAGGAGAAATATACAGATGGGTGTTATGAGTGGACAACAAGAGTATGAGTGTTAGCAGAGCTTGAGAGAGAATGGTTGTGTTCGCCTTCATAAGTGACAATAAGCATGGAAAGATCCTCCAGAAACCTCTCCACATGCTTCCTAGCAGGGCAACCCCTCATGCTGCTGCACTTGTAATAGCCCCTGCACGTCACAACAGGACCCCAACAACCCCCCCAGTTCAGCTCCATGTTGATAGTCCTGTACCTAGAAGATGAGTCAGCTCTATGGATTTTGCAAAGCTGTCAAGCAACTTTTATTGCCACAACTTGAACAGGTTTGCAGCTGCCATTACTGTATGATATTCTTTTCATGGAATACTACAGGTCTCCCAACAAGAACTACACCACATAATCTGCCTCTCTGCAATTGTTAACTCTGCTCCTGTCAGGGAAGAGCTAGAAAGACAGGATTTACACCTGGGATGTGGAGAGCCCTTGATGGGCTTCTGGCCATACTTGCGCCATGAGTAGTCATCAGGTGGGATCTCAGCCTGCTTGCTGCTTATAGCTGGGACCCTAATCGTCCTCTTCACCCTCAACTTCCTACAATATTTTGAACCACATACACATTTAAAGCTCCATTTAGGTCTGCAGAGAAGAAGTTTTTGAGTTCATCACACTAGTCTGATTGCCCAAGACCAAGAGTTGGGCATCACATGCATAGAGATGAATCCTTGACAGTTCAGGATCTCTTCTCAGCTAAGCTTCCTTCATGTGGCACAATTGTTGGGACATTAGAAGATGATGCAAAAAAATTCTATAAAAGAAGCAATCTCTCCATCAATGTGAGGCTGCAATTCTGATTACAGTCATTCCCTCCTATCACATTTTCCATTGAGTGCACTTTCTTAACGGTCTTCCTTCAAATGTTTAGGGTTTCCTTGTCAATCAAGCAAAGAGAAAAGCTCATGCACAACATACCTGCGTTTGGAACAGTGGCAGCGGCCAAGAGCAGAGCATTTGACCCCATCAGCCTTCCCCGGACATTCTCTGGTTGCAGGAAGCTGCGAGCGCTGCTGGCGATGATGAGGTGGGAGCAGCGACGACAGTTGCTCCAGTTTGTCAGTAGTGCCTCTGCTGCTACCATCCATGCTAACGACTGAATAGGGTTTCGAGGAAGTTGAAAGGGGAGGTCCAGAACTCAAGGAATTGGTAAGGCTGGCTAAAATTCGCATTGCTCCAGATGTACCCTGAGTATTTATATAATAGGTTCCATCAGGTCGCCAAAATATAGCAAATTTTCCAACTTTCCTCTGTGACCTGTAGCCAAATTTGTGTAATTTCCTCTTGTAATCGCCAGTGTGGCTATATCACAAAATTGGAGGAAAATAAAATAGCTAACAAACCAAAAAAGTGTTGCAAATGTTTTCGGATGTAGAATAGCTGTATGCCGCAGAAAGAGATAAACTTTCATTCATCGAAGACACTGCTGATTTACGGTTTGACAAACTTTCATTCATTTAAAGACACGGATGATTTAGGGTTTGGTGACCGTGAAATCGCTGGAAATCTGTACGGAAATCCTGCCTGCTTGCTCCTTGCTTGCTTTGGTGTTGCTGCTGCATTTTTTGGTTGCAGGATTGTGTTTTGCGCGTTGTGATGGATCATGCATTCAAGGACTACGTAGCTGGTCTTGCTGCTGGTCTTGCAACTGTGGTTATTGGACATCCTTTTGATACTGTCAAGGTCGGCAGCAAAACAGTTTGTGTTTGTTTTGTTTTTTTCCTGTCATGTTGTTCTTTCTCAAGCTCTGGAAATGCATTTTTCTTTTCTTGCTCGCAATTTCTCTCTCTGTCCATTGCCCACTCCTCTTCTATTGTAACTTAGCATAGTAGTAGTTTCATGTACTAGTGCAAGGTGAGGTCAGGAATCTCTTCCTTTCAAAAATGCTTCAAATGAAAATAGGTACCTACTCCTCGAATTTATTGTTTTCTTGCTCTTATTTTGTGATCCTGTATAGACCCTTCCCCCCCCCCTCCAACCACCTCTTCTCTTTCTTTTTTCTTCTTCCTTGATTTTAGTTTGGCACTGTTGCAGGTGAGACTACAAGTACTCAATACACAAGCTCATGCATACAAACAAATCAGTGCCCTTGAATGCACTGCTCAAATTCTCAAGGCTGAAGGCGTACGCACACAAATTATCCCTGGTTTCTGTATTTCTTTATGTTCTGGTGAATAGGAACCTAATCCTACAAGCTGTCATGCTTTTGTCATAACGTTAAGGAAATGTCTTGGCAAACGTTTCAGAAATGAGCATGCATTCGGATTTCACTAGACCTAGGGTTTATCATTGCGTGATGTTGTGATGATGGTGAAGTCCCTCTGTGAGTGGCTAGATGGTTGTCCTGTCTTCCAATTCAGAGGGTTGCATTGTATGCTTCATATGTAAGCTCACAAATTTGTGGGGTGCTGCTTTCCATGTGTCTTGTTGTGTGTGGCAGGTGAAGGGGCTGTACAAGGGAGCCACATCAGCATTTGTTGGTGTTGCACTTGAGAGTTCAGTCTTGTTTGGAGCTTATTCACAAGCAAAAGCTGCACTTCAGGTGGGCATAATTTGGCATGGTGTCCTCTTTACTGAGTCACTTACAGGAATGAGCTGAAATACATTCATGGTGATAGGTTGCAGTTACAATCAAAAGTTGCATTTGCAATTTGGATACATTGCATTACAATGTTTCATCTGGATATGTGACTTCAGGTTTTTAGGTCACCCAGAGCTCAAAGCTCTCCCACCCTCCCCCATAGTTGTCAGGTGTTCATATGAGATAGCATTGTGGGGTTGGAACGCAGGCCTGATGATGCAGTAACATGGATGGTGGTCATGGATGCATGATGGATAAATGGACGGTGGTGGGCATGTGGGGATTGAAAGGGCAAAGAAGAGCCAGGGAGAAGGCCATCACTGTATGCTGTTGTTCCTGCAGCAGCTTTTGCTGGAGCAAGTGTCAGCGCAATTGTTTGCCCTACCGAGCTTGTCAAGGCTAGTACCTTGTCCAACACTTACTCTTTCTTTGTAGGTCATTTGGGGAGATAGTTCTCTGGATGTGAAGCTGTGTAAGCTTAATTGCAATTAGTGGAATTGTGGTGGCAACTGTGATGCTGATAACTGTATTGCTGAGTTTAACAGTGTCGGCTGCAAGTCCAAGAAAAACGCAGCACTATCCATGTCCCTGGTGTACATCACTATGATGGGCCTTTTGATTGTGTCCGCAAGATTGTCAAATATGAAGGGGTATGTGGTCCTGTTCATGTTGGGCTTTTTCTAGGTTGCAGCAATCTGCACCTTTCTTTTCTAGCATGGACTTGCCTCTCTGACACATATGTTGTTTGTTCTTGTTCTTGGATAATTTTGTTGTCCTTCTCCTATGTTTTTTCACTTCTAGACCTAACTTGAGGAGCAAATTTTGTGACTAGATACGTGGATTATTTCGAGGAGCAGTGGCAACAACAATGAGGGAGTCCATTGGCAACGTTTTCTTTTTTGGCACTTATGAGATCACACGCTCTTACTTGTTCTCTTGTTTTGGCCTTGACGCAAGCCGCAGATCCAAGGCTGCTTTGGGGGATGCTGCGCCAGTTGCCATGCAGGCTTCTTTTTCTGATGCTTTGCTGGAGACTGGTATTGGGATTGTAACTGGAGGACTGGCAGGCACTGTGGTCAGCAACTCTCATATCATCAAGTGCTTGGTGTTTGTCACTGGTTGATACTGTCATTGTGGGTTAACATTTGACAGATTTGTGTGACCTGTGGTGCAGTTTTGGTTGAGCGTATTACCACTTGATGTGGCAAAAACACGCATCCAAACAGCAATTGACTTGAATATCAACCGGAACCCTTTCTACCAGATTCGACTGGTTAGTTATGCAATTGATTGTCCAGCCAATCCTTTCTAACACTGTATACTTGGTTTGGTGCCTCAAGTAACACAATTTTTTGGCTGTGCAGGTCTACAGGCAAGCTGGTTTGAAAGCCCTGTATGCAGGGATAGGTCCTACTTTGGTTCGTGCATTCCCAGCCAATGCTGCTGCAATTGTGACATGGGAGTTGACTGCTCGATTGTTGAATACTGAACACTTTTGGACTCCTGTCACATGATGTTTCACTGAACAATGTAATAGGTCTATGCTCAAAAGACTGGCACAAGCAATGTCTTATGCATAGTCTCTCTTAGCAAATTCATTGGCTTTTTATTTATTGGAAGGAAATAAAATCCGGTGGCCCTCCAGGATGGGAGCAATGGGGAATGCTGTCAACCTTGTGGGTCCTTGCATTATGCATGGGAAGGCCACAAATCCTGATTTTCCATGTTTTGCAGCATTTTGCCATGTCCCATCGTGTAAATATGACCTAGCTACTCCCTTTTTGAGAAAGTAATCTGCACAGAAAACCAGAAGCCTGACACAAATGTTCACTTCAGCACTATTGTAGGAAACCAGGAGCCCAATGGTCGATTTTTTAAGGAATTTTTGTTTGTAGCCAAAGTGGCTATCATACACAGGAAGGTGTACAAAAGGTGCTGACCATTTCTAGGAGGATTTAGGCAAATGTGTATATAAACCAATTATGAAATGTAAATCTTAGTCATCCTTCTATATTTTGGCTATGCGTTGAAAACCAAGTATAGAAATCTGGCAATTTGAAACTCTTTTTTTTTCCCAAACTTCTGGTGCTTGAAAACCTCCAAAATTATTTAATTTTGGAAACTTAAATTTCTAAATTTTCTTTTTGATGAAACTTCGCCAGTCAAAAAAAACCTGAGCCCAATGTAAAGATTGACTTTAGCAGTGATATTGTAATTTGGCAATACCCTACTTCGTACTCAGATTTGACAATAATTAATTAAAAACTGAGAAGTTAATTTTATTTTTCAGAAATTCAAGTGAAAAATGTTAAAAGTGTAAGAAATTTAAAGACAAGATTTCCTAATTTTCTAAAATTTTGAAACTAAAAAAATGTGAAAACACAAAAATTGTGGCATCCATATATCTTGAAGTTGGAACATAGTGAACTTGTATTCACATGAAATTTCAGAAATTTTTATATTAAAATGTCAAAATGAGCCAAAAAAAAAAATTTTAATTTAAAATTCAAAAATTGTGATCTTGAAAATCACACAAAGTTTCAAGCCACAATAAACTTGACCATTAATATTTCAATCTTTATCATTTTTGGAAAAGCTCCTCTAAACGTCCAATCTTCAACATTTTTTTTGTGGCATGTTATGATCAACAATCATCATCAAAAGCTTTTTGCATTGTCTCTTGCACAAGTTGTTCACATATTAAGATAAAAGTATGTGCCAAAAGTTCCATTGCCCTAAAATGAATTCAATCTAGCACTTGGCCTTTAAATTTGACCATGGGGTGAGGTAGGAGTCTGGTCATAGGGTCTAATACAAATTATAGTGAGAGATGGAACATTTGGTCCCCTGAGTCGAGCCAAACTAGGAACCTAATGTAGAGATTAACTTTAACAATAATACTGTGGTTTGGGTTCCCACAAGAGGATGGTTGCAAAATCTGAATTGCAATAGGAGGTTGGTTATTTTTTTCAATTTTGTGATAACAACAATTTGTAGATTTTCTCCCCCCAAAAGAATTTTCAAAAATAAATCAAAATATTTAGAATTATTATTATTATTATAGTCTATTTTACAATAGAAAAACAAAAAAATCTAGTATTTTCTCAAATTTTCATTTAAAAAGAAACAAAAATTTGCCTGGAATGCAGTCAAAAAGATTTTGTCCACCAAAAGCAAACAAGAATGAAATTAGTGTAAAAATAGTATCCTTAACACCATTTGAAGATTATACCCCAATTAGTTGCATGTGGTCAACATGTGGATAATATAGGTGGCATAAAAAGGATTATGTTGCCCATTAGAGTTTGGCAAAATTAACAAAGAAGAGTTCTAAAGCCCTTGTTGATTCTATAGACCATATTCATTTGGTGAACCTATAGATTGAGGAAAAACAAATTAAAGTTTAGAAAAAAAAACCATTTGGGAATAATTGGTGTACTTTTGATTCCAAGATGAAAATCTGAATCACATTCAAACGAGAATAGTGATTTTGATTACAAGACTAATACAAATGATGGGTTAAACAATTTTTTTGTACAGAACAATTAGTTGATACTTGCATCACGCCTAAACATGGCAAATTGGACATAGAAGGAGAATTGATCATATTCATGGAGATGTTGAAACTAATCCTACTCATGGAGATGTAGATGAATTCAATTCATATATCCTCTAATTTAAAACTATAAACATTAGTAGAGTGATGACATTTGAAACTTCACATTCCATATCATACCTATGGATTCAAAAATTGTTGTTGTAGACATCAAACTAGATTGTGATGACTATCATAATCCGCATGGAGATACACTTTTTAGATCCTCTAATATGAAAACATAAACATCTATAGATGTGATGACATTTGAAATTTTGAGATTCCAAATGATATTTATATCTTCAAAAAAAATTGTTACAAACTTGAAATAATCATACAAACACTAATAAATGTGATGATATTTGAAACTTTGAGATTCCAAATGGTACTTATAGATTCAAAAATTGTTGTTACAAATTCAAACCAAATTGTAATAATAATTGTATTCATAGAAATGCAAATGGATTTGAATTCAAATCCTATAATCAAAAAGTGTAGACATTAGTAGAGGTGATGATAATTGAAATTTTAAAAGTTTAAATCATATGTTTAGATCATATGTTCAAATTGTCAATGTAGACATCATACCAATTGCATTGATGCAAGTTAAATTTCTAGATACCTTCATTGATGTTTGCCTAAATGTTCTTATCATTCTCTCATAACATGTTGTACCTTTTGAATAAATAGTGGATGTAGATTCAACCATTAGTCATCTTATGTTGCCTTTGGTGGAAGAAAATGTAGGAACATTTAAATCTTAAATTATTTCCACCCAAAAATCAAATTGTGAAGAAGACAACAACACATGAACACATCTAAAACCAAAGTGATATCAAAGTTAGTTTTGTATTTGAAATCTTTCAAAAAATTTGTTTCAAATTGCCAAATGTGTTTCCCACGATTGAATGCCCATTTTTTTGTTTTTCATTATATAGAAGTTCAAGCATGGAATGTTGTTGACCTTCCTTGTGAAATGTCATAATCCAAGGGAGCAAGAAGGTAAGGAGGAAATCCTTCTTCGCCACCTCACACCCAACTAAAAAACCCCTTATGTTAAGCTTGCTTGTATAACCCAAATTTTTGTAGAACTTGAGAGTTGTTGATATTTCTAAGCAAACCAACATAGAAATCAAGAAAACGCTTCCTAACAACCACAACTACTTATGCCACAACTAAATACCCTACTATCTCATGATTAAATCCTCTACAAATTAAAAATTGGGTTTAACATAAAAATGTATGTATCATATATGGCACCATGCACATTCAATAAGTTATGCCAATCCTTGAATTCTAGCATCACAATGTCCATCTTTTGGCCCATTGGCCATGAAATTAGGGTTTTAAACACAATTTTGATAGCTCTAACAACTTTTCGTATAAACCAAACCAACAATCAATTTGTGAGTTACAAATAATTCATTAGAAGTCAATAAGTTTTATTCATGAAACAACTTTGTAAATTTCATGCAATCAACTTGAACCTTCACATGGATTGCAAGATGGTACCATGTGTCTTTTTTTTGCAATCAATGAACTCAACTTGTTGGCTATGTTGAATAAGGTGTTTTTTGGCATCCTAAAGTGATGAAGTCATTACTCACGATTGCATTCTATCAACATAAACATAAAAAACCATGTAATTATTGGTGGTTTGACCCAATAGAACTTAAATCGAACCCCATTTCAACCAAATTCCATGTTAGTTGCAAATTGTGCAAATCAACACTTGCAACTAGGTTAGGAACATTGCTACTATCATACCTTAAACTCGGCATTTTTTGCCAAAATAATAATTTTTTTGAAAAACAAAAATTCGGCACTTGATTTTGTAATTTTTTTATTTTTTATTTTAAAAATTATTTCGGCAAGATGAATGAAACATCACAATTCTTGAATTAGTTGAGAATACATTCAATCTTGAAAAATGCATATTCTTTTGTGTTTTCTTTGTGTCCTTGTTTGTGTGCAAAGGGTAGGTACTTTCAAGTTTTATAAATAGTTTTAATGCTAGAAATGAAAGCTTCACTTGATTTTTATTTTCCAATTTGATAATAGATTCCTACAATGACATTCTATTTGATTTGCTATAGCCTTTCATTTCATTTACACACATACTTGAACTTGCACACTTTTCTAAAATGTTTCCATAGTGTAAGAATCACCATACTTGCATCTTAGAGATACCATGTAGGTACATCCTAATGTACATTTGAGATAGGTAGGTATCATAGATGTGCAAACGAAATGGCAGCAACCAAACAACAAAAAATGATAGATTCTATGTTTTGTAGAGTGGATAAAAAGGAAAGGTTGTTAGTTGTAGCACAGGAAGTCCAAGCCCTTTCAAACAAGATACAATTGTAGATTCAAGAGAAAGAGACGACACCCCCACCTTTCAAGAGACATGTTGGAAGGCCACAAAAACCAATGTAAACAACATTGATTTCAAAAAGGGAAATCAAGAAAGAGACCATTGATGATGTAAACAACTCAAAATCAACAAGGAAAAGGAAAAGAGGTGCTTACATTACTTGTTTTGCACCACACTTTTGGCCTTCGATTCTTGCAACCGTGAAAAAACATGGTGATCTCACAGGTGCACTCCACTACTTGAAAACATTTCATAGAAAGCCAAAAGAAGTTAGTGGTCCATATGAGAAGTTGAGTAAAGGGTATTTGTATGAGTGGTTCACCCCAAGAAGGAAGCTAAAACCACATGTGAAAGTTGTTATAAAGAAAAGGACAACTTCCACTACTGCAAAAAAACACTTTTCAATTTTTGAAACAAGACTAAAATTGAAAGATGAGTTGATTACCTTGTTGAAAAACATGCGTGTTGTTGGACATGGTCTTTCTACACCTATTTTACAACCAATCATTAGAAGGATCTTTGAAAATAGAGCACCTAAAATGGACAAGAGATTTCATGAAGTATCACTTGAATTGGTCTTACCAAACAACTACAACAGCAACAAGGAAACTACCATCAATATGGGAAGTAGAAGGGACATCCATGGCACATCAAGTTGCTTACCTTGTCAAAATGTACACCATACCTCCATGCTTGGTTGTTAACACATATCAAACTGGAGTTCACCTTATACCCACTAGAAGGGATCAAACATGGGAAAGAAAAGGAGTCAAACACATACAAGTTCTAGGGATAGAAGACAAAAGAAAAATTACAATAATTGTATCATCTTTGGCATATGGGTCAATGTTACCTTTACAAGTTATGTTCCAAAGCACAACAAGTTGGGCGCTCCCACCCATGAATGAAGGAAAAAAAAATTGTCTTTCAAGTGGTTTTCATCTTACGTACAACTCTAATCACTTGTTTAATTTGGAAATCACTCAAGAGTTTGTTGAACATATCCTCATGCCTTATTGAAAAATTCAAATGGAGAAACTTGCCCCATTAGAAGAGCAAAAGATGGTTTGGCTGATTAACTGTTGGTTAGTTCACAAAAGCAATTTTTTTTAGATTGGATGAAGTTGAAATTTCCAAAAGTGTGTGTCACTTTCATTCCAAGAAACTGCATCGGCGTATTTCAACCTATTGATGTCATCCTACAATGCCCATTCAAACATGCATTCAAGAAAAAAATTCATTCTTGGACCTGCTTAACAATCATAAGCCAACTAAAAAAAGGCAAGAATCCTAAAGTTGACTTTTGGATGTTAATTATGAAACCAAACCTTGTGCATGGTTGTTTCATGCATGGATTCATGTGAAAAATGTGAATGAAATGATTTGTAAAGGTTGGAAAAAATAGGATTGCTAAGGAACTTGAACATGTAATTTCAACTTGAAGTTATGGAAGTCAATGTTATTACACCTCTACTTTCAGTTACTTTTAATTAAAATTTAAACAACACAAAGAGGAAGTATATGCCATAGATTTAGAGGATTCCACTCTTGAAATCATGCAAAACTATTTGAATGTTTAAATTGTTGGTATTTGATCATAGGATCTTCAAATCATCCTCCTTAGATTCGAACATGAGAAATGGAATTTGACATGTGACAAAATCTGACCTTCATATATTAACATATAGGACTATGTGTTGGACAAAGAAATCGTGATGGACCTACAAGCTATGCACTTTCTACTACTATTGAAAAAATTATTCTCATCATTATTGTTATATGTGTCATCATTACCTTCATCATTTTCATGGGCTTCTGCTTCATTTGGTCTCTCATCAGCAACCAATTTTATTTTTATATTAATTACATTGATAATGAGGAACATTGCTAGTATATGTCTGAAGAAAAGTGGTTGTACTTGGTTACACATGTACATGTATACACCAGTTAATAGATGATTGTTGAAAATTGGTAGAAAGACAAAAAGACATCATCTACCTTGCCCGAAAAATCTATTTATGTTGAATCCATTTGTCTCAAACTCATGTTCGGTGTTAATTAATTCATTATTGGAATAATCAAATTTTTTGAAATTAACAATATTTGTTGAAATCCAATAAAATTAAAACCATTCAGTGCCTAAAATAAGCAATAATTCAATGTTATGGTGTTGAGCGTTAATTATAAGTGACAAGAAACCCTCAAATGGCTAGGTGCAATAGTGGCAACATGCAATGGGTGTAGCAACAAACAATGGGTGTAACAACAGTAGCAGGTTGTAGTCCAAGTGTAGCAGCAATAGCAGGTAGTCCAGGTGTAGCAATGACAACGGGCAATGTTGTTTGCAAGTAATGTTATTGTTGTTGCTAGTGGAGTTTGTGTTCAAGGATTGCACCCCATCATCAATATGAAAAATAATTAGACTTGGATGTGTGATTGATGTCAAAGTTGGGGTTAGGGTTTCAACAAATGATGGAATTGGAAGTTTTGGGTCATGGAACATGAAGACAACAACTGTATTTAGAAGCAAGTCTGTGCACATAAGCTTGGTAATTCTTGCTACCAAAAGCCCTTACTTTTATAAGGTATACAGACCGAGGTTTTAAAGTAAACATGCAAAGGCTATTACTGTAGCCTTTCTAGTAGTTGTTAACATTATTTTCATTCTTATATCATGTTTTGTCCCTTAATCATGCCCTTGCTTGTTTGTCAATATATTAATTGGTCCAAACAATTATTATCAAACTTTTGATTGAAATTCCCAGTTTTATGTGCCAACTATAATGGGTTGAATTTGGTGGATTAAGTTTTTTTCAAACAAGATGCAAAAATTGGAACAAACGGATGTGACACTACAAACTGCTCCTTTAGGTGGGTTTTTTCCTACCAAATGGGCATCTTCATTATTTAAGCATGCTTACACCTACTAGTCCTTGTTGGCAATAAAGTCTGCATTGTTATATTTGGATCTTCTTTTTATTGTTTTCCTTGTAAATGTCATACAACCCCTAACAAATGCAACTCATTCCTACTTGGCTTTTTACTACAAATATATCACAAGGTAGGGTTTTTATTTACCATGACTACTTTGTTTGGAAGAATGATGTAGGGTTGTCAAGTGTGTCATGGATGTCACAAGACCATATGATTTTAAGCTTGTTGATTGGAGTTGTAGTGAGGTTTGAAGGTTATATGTTGATAGGTACTCTATTGTGATGGGATGGAGGCATGTTTAGTGATGATGGAATGGGCCTTCCATTGGTCGGTTTTGAAGTAGTTCTTTCAAATGATGACCTACAAGTACTTTAAACTGCCTCTTTGTGGATGATTCCCCATACAAAACTTTAAAAAATCCTATAAGTGCCATATCATTGTTTGTTGTATTTTGTAAGGTCTGAAACATTTAGGCACTTTTGCTTACAATTTATTTTCCTTACAATTAAGTTTTTTTGCTTAGTTGACATTCAAATTTCAACATAGACAAATTTTTGGGACAAGGTAGATGATGTTCTCTTGCTTTTTGACCAATTTTCAATAGTCATCGATTGACTAGTGTATACCTATACTTGTGTAGCCAAGTACAACCACTTTTCCTTAAACAGGTATTAGCAATGTCCCACACTATCAATGCAACTAGTATAAAAATAAAGTTGGTTGCTGATGAAAGACCAAATGAAGCAAAAGCCCATGAAAATGATGAAAGTAATGAGGACACATAAAACATCGATGATGACCTTAAACCCAACATTTGTGTCTACCACCAAATGTTGAAAAAACACATCGAAGATGATTGATTTCCTCCACAATTTGTTGCAATGTTTCAATGAGGAAAACAATCATCCCTAATGCAATAAACAATTTTCCAATCTCCATGATAAGTTGTAAACACCAAATTGAAGCACACCACAACACAAGAACAAAAATGTGACACAAAGTTTTACAGTACACAAATTTTTTTTAAAAAACAAAAAACAAAAATCAAAGCAAACAAGATACAACAAAAGAAAAAAAAAACATAGAGATTGAAGAACGCACAAATAGAAAAAAAAATAAAAAATTGAACACACCTAAATAGAGTGCACATGAATAGGATTATTGTGTACACCATGAAGAGCAAACTTGTGTGAAAGATACAAACAAGAAAAGAAAAAGGTCTAAAACAAACAATAGTCGAAAAAACAAATGTTGTGTGTGTTGTAAAGAATATATTGACATGTTGAAAAGAAGACCATTATGTGTTCAAAACAAGTTATGCAAAAGCAAAGAAACAACAAGAACTTTTTTCAAGAAAAAAAAAGTTTGCAACATTACATGAGCATTGTTGAAGATGGAGGGGCAATATGCACTCTCAAAACAAGGTTTGAAAAGAAGATGAAGAGAAATGAAAAGATGGGGAAGCCCAAGAAAGGATGTAGGGCACATTTGATGATTTTTTAAAAATGATATGTACCTTTGAACTCCAATGTGAATGAAAGTGGTTGAAAGCTTTGTACATTTGGTGGAATGTTGATTGTAACATCCTTGATGTGGACCAAAAGTGGGCCCAAAAAATAATAATAATAATAATAAAGTTAATGTTAACAATGGTGTTTCTTATCACCATGCGACCATCAATCTAAATTTAGGGTAAAAACTTAAATTGAGTCTACCTCTAAATGTGGCCTATACCTTCAAGATTCCCAAGTATTTGCAAAAAACTATGAGAAACAATGTAGTGAGTTTAGAGGCAACATTGGAGAGTGAAAATTTTCATTCATGAAAACACTTCACTCTATTTGTGAATGAAAAATTTCACCCTCCAGTGTTTACGCTCAAGCCTATTTGTCTAAGGTTGTCCCTTCGAGTGCGATGTTCCCGAAATAAGCGCCCATCAGCTTTGGACACTTGCTCATTTGAGGAATGCCAGACTCCTCAGGTGTTACCTTCCATGTATGATAAACCTCCGAGTACTGATTCAT
>Ga0116229_10009924_pt1 | contig 14402 bp, 13 predicted proteins | sample S1TSphgellanicum_3_FD_87313 | JGI IMG/M metagenome (GOLD analysis project Ga0116229, IMG submission 87313) | Host-associated microbial communities from peat moss isolated from Minnesota, USA - S1T2_Fc - Sphagnum magellanicum MG | ecosystem: Host-associated > Plants > Peat moss > Unclassified... | reverse complement strand
GATCCAGGGCGGCTGAAGGAAGCGGGGCGTTACCGCGCCAAACACCAGGCAGAACAGACCAAGCGCCACTAGCCCTCGGCCCGCGCCCAGTACGAAACCCAGGGTGCGATCCAGCGCGCCCAAGGCCGCCTGGCGATGCAAGGCCGCTGAGATCGAGGCCCCCGAGATGCGCAGCGCGATATAGGCGACCACGAAAATCACCGCGATCGCCACGATCTTGGAGGCCCAGGCTGGCTTCACCAAGGCATGGGCGATGGGATGGCTGATCGGCAGGAGGAAGACGGCCGCCATGGCCGCCAGCGTGAAGGAGACCAGGGTCACCACCTCCCGCACTGCGCCGCGCGAGAAGCCGAGCATGGCCGAGACGAGCACAAGAAGCCCGGCGACGATGTCGAAGAGGGTCAAAGGCGCTCCGAAAATTTAGGGGCGCTCCGGACGACCGGCGCAGGGACAGAGACACTAGGCGGCGACTCAACAATATATCGTTTCTATCGCCAAAGGGCGGTTTGAGCCAATCATCGCCAGTCATTGTCGCCAATTCGTCGCACGGCGTCGGCCAGCCGTGTCGCCGAGGCCACGCTGAAGCCGGCGTCGCTGAGGGCGGAGTCCTTGGCCGCATTGGGGGCCAAGGCGCGTCCGAAGCCGAGCTTGGCGGCCTCCTTCAGCCGGGCGTCGGTGCGGCCCACGGCGCGCACGTCCCCTGACAGGCTGATCTCTCCAAACACCACGCAGTCCTGGGGCAAGGGCTGGTCCAGGGCGGAGGAGGCGAGCGCCGCCGCCGCCGCCAGATCGGCTGCGGGCTCAGTGATGCGCAAACCGCCAGCCACGTTCAGATAGACGTCGCGGGCGCCCAGCGACAGGCCGCAGCGAGATTCCAGCACCGCCAAGACCATGGCCAGGCGGCCTGAATCCCAGCCGACCACCGCCCGTCGCGGCGTGCCATAGGCCGACGGCGCCACCAGCGCCTGAAACTCCACCAAGACCGGTCGTGAGCCCTCGATTCCGGCGAACACCGCTGCGCCGGCCGAGCGCTGGCCGCCCTCGTTCAGGAACAGGGCGGAAGGGTTCTTCACCTCGCGCAGGCCCGAATCGCCCATTTCGAACACGCCGATCTCGTCGGTGGCGCCAAAGCGATTTTTGGCGCCGCGCAGGATGCGGAACGGATAGCCGCGCTCGCCCTCGAACGACAAAACAGCGTCCACCATGTGCTCGACCACCCGCGGGCCGGCGATCTGGCCGTCCTTGGTGACATGGCCGACCAGGACGACGGCGGTGCTGCGCTTCTTGGCCAGGCGCACCAGTTCACCCGCCGCCGCCCGCACCTGGGTGACAGAGCCGGGTCCGGCCTCCAGTTGGTCGCTCCAGAGCGTTTGGATCGAATCGATCACCACCAGGTCGAAGGTTTCGCGCTTCAGGGCGTCGATGATTTCGCGCAGCGCGGTTTCGGCGGCGAGCTTCACGGGCGAATGGCCCAGACCCATGCGCTGGGCCCGGGCGCGCACCTGCTCCACCGCCTCTTCGCCCGACACATAGGCGACGCGCGCACCGTTCAGGGCGGCGGCGGCGCAGACCTGCAGCAGGAGCGTCGACTTGCCGACGCCCGGATCGCCGCCGACCAGGATGGCCGAGCCCGGCACAACGCCGCCGCCGCAAACCCGGTCGAACTCCGCAATGCCCGTGACCAGGCGCGGCGGGGCCGCCGTCTCCAGGTCCAGGGTCTCAAACGCCAGGCCGCCGCGCGCCTTACCTGATCGAACGGGCGCCAGGGCGCCGGGCGGCCGGCTGGCCGTGACCTCTTCAACCAGTGTGTTCCACGCCCCGCAGGCCGGGCATTGCCCCGCCCACTTGTGGGTTATGCCGCCGCAGGCCTGGCAGGTGTAGACCGCGCCGTCCCGGGCCATCAGCGGGCGCCGGCGGCTCGCGGGCGCACGACGTCCCCGCGGACCGGGCCTGCATCGCCCGTAATCGGTCCCTGGGCGACGCCATTGATGAACTGGCGCACATAGGCGTTCTCGGCCTGATCGATAGTCTTGGCGTCGCCGCGCCAAACGATATGGCCGCCGTGCAGCATGGCGATTTCGTCGCCGATCTTGCGGGCCGAGGTCATGTCATGGGTGATGGAAATGGCGGTGCAGCCGAGCCGCTTTACCTCTTCGATGATCAGGTTGTTGATCACATCCGAGGTGATGGGATCGAGCCCGGTGGTCGGCTCGTCGAAGAACAGGATGTCGGGATGAGTGACCACGGCGCGAGCCAGGCCAACCCGCTTCTGCATACCCCCCGACAGCTCGCCCGGATAAAGGGCGGCGAACTCCGGCGATAGCCCGACCCGGCCTAAGGCCTCGATGGCGCGATCCTTGGCTTCGCGCTTAGGGACCTTGTCGGCGATCACCAGGCGGAAGGCGACATTCTCCCAAACCTTCAGGCTGTCAAACAGGGCGGCGCCCTGGAACAGCATGCCAAATCGTGGGCTCCGTCGGGCGCGGTCGGCCGCCTCCATCCCCGTCACGTCTTCGCCGTCCACCAAGACGCGGCCCTGGTCGGGGCGCATCAGGCCGACCGCAATCTTCAGGGTGACCGACTTGCCCTGGCCAGACGCGCCGATGATGACGAGCGAGCGACCGGGCGCCACCGCGATATCGACGCCGTCCAATACCTGGCGTGAGCCAAAGGTCTTGGTCACGCCCTGCAGGTGCAGCTTGGGCCTCAGGCTCTGGGGTGCGGTCTCCACGGGCGGGAGCAGGACGGGCAGGGGTTCTGAGGTCAAGGCTTTTGTACTCAACGCAACAGACTGGTCATGACATAGTCTGACGCGAACACCAGGATGGCGGCCGAGACGACGGCGTTTGTGGTCGCCCGCCCCACGCCCCGCGCCCCGCCGCTGGCGAAGAAGCCGTGGTAGCAGCCCATCAAAGCCACGATGAAGCCGAACACGGCCGACTTGATCAGGCCCGAGGCGACGTCGCCGGTGGTGAGGAACGACCAGGTGTTGCGAACATAGACTTGGCCGTTGAAGCTGAGCGTCGCGGTCGAGACCAGCCAGCCGCCGGCGATGCCAATGATGTCAGCCACCACGGTGAGCAAGGGCAGAGTCAGGACCGCCGCCGTCAGCCGAGGGGCGATGGTGTAGCGATAGGGATCGACCGATAGGGTCTGTAAGGCGTCGATCTGTTCGGTCGCGCGCATGGCGCCGATCTCGGCGGCGATGGCGGCCGAGACCCGGCCGGCCAGCATCAGCGCGGCCAAGACGGGCCCAAGCTCGCGCGTGATCCCCAACGCCACGATCTGGGGCATGATCTGCTCGGCGTTGAACCGCCCTCCGCCCGTATAGATGTTCAAGGCCAGGGCCGCGCCGGTGAACACCGCCGTCAGCCCCACCACGGGTAGCGACGTGTAGCCGATCATCCAGGCTTGGCGACGAAGCTGGTTCGGGAAGAAGGGCGGGCTGAAGGCCGCGGCCACGCCCCGGCCGGCGAAGATCGCCACTGCGCCGGCGGAGCGCACGAGGTCCAGGGTCGAGCGGCCAATGGCCCGTACCGCGTTCAAGCAACGTCTCCGGCATAGAGGCGCGCCACGCGGGCGCCGATTCGGGTCAGCAGTTCATAGGAGATCGTTCCCGCTTGGCGCGCGACGTCGTCGAGCGGCGCGTTGGAGCCGATCAGTTCGATTGAAGCGCCCGGCTGGGCGTTGGGGCAGGCGGTGACGTCCAGGGCGATCAGATCCATCGAGATGCGGCCAACCAGCGGGCAAGCTTGGCCATCCAGCCTCCCATATGCGCCGGGACTGGAAGATCGCAAGACGCCATCGGCATAGCCAGCCGCCACGATAGCGATCCTTGAAGCCTGTGTGGCCGTAAAGTCAGCGCCATAGCCGACCGTTTCGCCAGGCGGGACGTTGCGAACCTGAAGAATGGGCGCCTGGAGCGTCGCCACGCAGCTGAGGCGTGCATCGGGCGAAGCGAACGGGCCGCCGCCATAGAGGCTGATTCCCGGCCGCACCTGATCCAGGTGGTAATCCGATCCAAGAAAGACGCCGCCCGATGAGGCCACGCTGCGCGGCACGCCGGGATAGAGGGCGCAAAGCTCGATGAAGCGGTCGAGCTGGCGGGCGTTCATCGGATGGTCGGCCTGGGCGCCGCAGGCCAGGTGGCTGACCAACAGCTCTAGCTCCAGCGCGCGCAGCCGATCAGGCGCGAGGGCCAGGGCGCGCGCCTCTTCCGGCCGAAGGCCCAGCCGGTTCATCCCGGTATCGAGATAGAGGGCGGCGGAGAGGCGACGGCCGAGGCTTCGCGCATGCAGCCCCCAATCGTCGATCTGGGTGAAGCTGTTCAAAACCGGCGTCAGTTCGGCCGCCGCCAGGGTCTGGGCCGCGCCCGGCGGGCAGCCGTCGAACACCCACACGGTCGCCGGCCGCGCCGGCCCCAGCGCCGCCCGCAAGGCCACGCCTTCGCCCACCCGCGACACGAAAAAGGCCCGCGCCCCCTCCGCCCAAAGCCGCTGCGCCACCGGCGCCATACCCAGCCCATAGGCGTCCGCCTTCACCACCGGCGCCGTCTGGGCGCGCCCGACCAGGCCTAAGATCAGGCGATAGTTGGCGGCCAAGGCGTCCAGATCGACGTAAAGCCGCGCGTCCACCGCCTCGCCCAAGTCTTGTCCCCCGTTTTGCCGGGAGGGGCTCCCGGCATCTATGGGGCGGCATATAGGGCGCCGCCTGGGCGTCAAGCCCGGCGCTAGGAGGTTCAGCGCCGTCCTGCGAGATCATTAACCGGCTCTTTATGCGCGGTCGATGATGTGTGGGCCGTAACCGCCGCATTGGATTAGCTATGGCGACGCTAGAGATCGCAAGTCTGCGACCTTCCGTACATCGTTTTCGCGATGGTCTTGCCTCGCGTCCCCGCCTGGCGTGGGGCGTCTTCGCCATCGCGCTGTTAGTCTGGGTCGTCCTCGTGCGTGGCCGCTTTCTGGAAGCGGGGTCTATCAATCACGACGACGCCTTCTATTGGATGGTGGGCTCGGCGTGGCGACACGGCCAGCTCCCTTACGCCCATTTCTGGGATTTGAAGCCGCCAGGGCTGTTTCTGCTTTATGCTGCAGCGGATGCGATGTTTGGCGCGGACCCGGCCGGTATCCGTCTGTTCGCCATCGTCGCTGTCTGGATCGCCGGCTTGGTGATCGCTGCTTTTGCGACCAGGCGATTTAGGTCGCCCTTGGCCGGCGCTATTGGTGCTGTTCTTTACGCCGCCTACACCTTGGACTGCTTTGGGCTGGCCTGCGAACCAGACCTGTTCTTTGCGCCTTTCGTCGTATCCGCCGCCCTCCTGACGCTTGAGAGTGCAGATCGAGGCGTGGATGGCGGTTCGGCGCCGCGCCCCCTTCGTACCGCGACTCTCGCCCTGACGGCGGGCGGCTTGATGGGAGTCGCCTTCACCCTCAAGCAGACGGCGGCGCTGGAGGGCGTCTTCTTCTTCGCCTGCCTCGCCTGGCGCACACGCGATATTCGGAGCCTACTGGCCTATGGCGTCGGCGCGCTATTCGCCCCGCTTATATTTGTCGCCTATTTTGCAGCCCATGGCCTTTTAGGCGCGCTTTGGGACGCCGTCGTTGTGGCGGGGCTGCGTCGTACCGGCGACGGTATGACATTGATGTACGCGCTGGTGAGCTTTGTCTTCCAGATGCTCCCGCTGGCCCCGATTGTGCTAGGCGCTGTCGTTGCGGGCCTAGAACGGCGGCGCGTGGCGCGCTTGCACGGCCGTGAGCTTGCCTTCGTCGCCGGCTGGATCGTTGTGGTGTGCCTGGGCGTTCTCGCGATGCGAGCGGCCTTATTATACTACTTTTTGCCCTTGCTCCCTCCGCTCAGTCTGTTGAGCGGCCTGTTGCTCGCCCGCGCGTTTGGGGGCGGTTTGCGCGTCCGGGTCGCGGCGACCATCGCCTTCGTCCTAATGGCGGCGTTTCCGTTTCTGTACTTCCCGACCTCGATAGCCGCCAAGCTTTCGGAGTCTTCCACCCCTCGCGTCGTCGCGGCCTATCTGCGACGCCAGGCGGCGGGGCGGCCGCTTTCGCTGCTTGTACTCGACTATGAGACCTATCTCTATCAGGGCTCAGGTCTAAGGACGGTCACTCGACATCCCTTACCGATGCACCTCGTCTGCCCCTTCCCGGCCCTGCGCGAGCAGCCGGAGCAGGTCATCGCTGACGCCATGGCGCAGCGCCCCGACTTCCTTGTGATGGTGCAGACGCACCACCGTCTGAACTGCGAACTGCCGACGAGGGCGACGTTCGCACTACGCCTTGGCGGCGGCGCCTACCGGCTTGACCGCCAGTTCGAAGATTTCTTGAGCACGATCCAGGTGTGGCGCCGGAGTAGCGACTAGATATCCCTGCGGCCTTTCCGTTTGCGCAACCGCCGGCTTCAGCTATACCCGGCCCGCAAAACGGAGGCTCCCATGGAGATTCGCGAAGGCCTGACCTTCGATGACGTTTTGCTCGAACCCGGCCCCTCTGATGTCATGCCGACACAGGTGGATACGGCGACCAAGCTGACGCGCGAGATCACGCTCAATATTCCCCTGATGTCCTCAGCTATGGACACAGTGACCGAGAGTCGTTTGGCCATCGCCATGGCGCAAGCGGGCGGCATGGGGGTGATCCACAGGAATCTGTCGGTCGCCGAACAGGCCGATCAGGTGCGCGAGGTGAAGCGTTACGAAAGCGGCATGGTGATCAACCCGATCACCATCCACCCCGATACGAGCTTGAGCGAAGTGCGCGAGATCAGGGCCCATCGCCACGTCTCCGGCTTTCCGGTGGTGGAGCGCGAGAGCGGCCGGCTTGTCGGCATTCTGACCAACCGCGATGTGCGGTTTGAGACCGATCCGAGCCGCACGGCTTCGGACCTGATGACCCATGAAGGCCTGATCACGGTGCGGGAGGGCTGCACCCAGGCCGAGGCGCGGGCGTTGTTGCAGAAGAAGCGGATCGAACGGTTGATCGTGGTCGACGACGCCTTTCGCGCCGTCGGCCTGATCACGGTCAAGGACATGGAGAAGTCCGAGGCCTTTCCCCTGGCCGCCAAGGACGACCGCGGGCGTCTGCGGGTCGGCGCGGCCTCCACCGTGGGCGATACGGGCTATGAACGGTCGATGGCCCTGATCGAGGCGGGGGTCGATACGGTGGTGATCGATACCGCCCATGGTCATTCGGTGCATGTCGCCCGCGCGGTGGAGCGGATTAAGCGGGAGTCGAACCGGGTTCAGGTGATCGCGGGCAATATCGCCACTTACGACGGCGCGCGGGCCCTGATCGACGCCGGGGCCGACGCTATCAAGGTGGGGATCGGCCCCGGCTCGATCTGCACCACCCGTATCGTCGCGGGCGTCGGCGTGCCTCAGCTGACCGCCGTGGCGGATGCGGTGCGCGCCGCGCGCGACAGCGACACGCCGGTGATCGCCGATGGCGGCATCAAGTTTTCGGGCGATCTGGCCAAGGCCATCGCAGCCGGCGCCTCGGTCGCCATGCTGGGCTCCATGTTCGCCGGCACGGAAGAGGCGCCGGGGGAGGTGTTCCTGTACCAGGGCCGGTCCTACAAGGCCTATCGGGGCATGGGCTCGGTCGGGGCGATGGCGCTGGGCTCGGCCGACCGGTACTTCCAGCGCGAGGTGGCCGATACCTTGAAGCTGGTGCCGGAAGGGATCGAGGGTCAGGTCGCGTTCAAGGGGCCGATTGCGGCGATTCTGCACCAGCTCGTCGGCGGCCTGCGCGCCGCCATGGGCTATGTGGGCGCCCCGACCATTCCCGAACTCCAGGCCCGGGCGCGCTTCGTGCGCATCTCGGCGGCGGGCCTGCGTGAGAGCCACGTCCACGACGTGCAGATCACGCGGGAGTCGCCTAACTATCCCACGCGTGGGTAAGGGGAGCCGCCAATGACGCCGCAACTGACGATCCTGGGCTGGACCCTGGTCCTGGCCATTGTTCAAATCCTGTTGGCCTCCGCCGCCCGCACCCAGGAGACCGGGATCGCCTACAACGCCGGGCCTCGCGACGCCGAGGGGCCGCCGCCCGGCAAGACCGCCGCGCGCCTGAAGCGGGCGCAAAGCAACCTTTATGAGACCCTGCCGCTGTTTATCGCCGCCGTCTTGATCGCCAACGTGGCGCACCGCGACGGATCGCTGACGCTTTGGGGCTCGGGCCTCTATCTGGGCGGTCGGGTTGTCTATGTGCCGTTCTACGCCTTCGGTGTTCCCGGCCGGCCGCTGATCTGGATCGCGTCTCTGATCGGTCTGGCCCTGGTGCTCTGGGCGATCCTTAAGCCTGGATGACCCCGATGGGCGATAAGATAGAGACCGCCGTTCGCTTTGCGCTTTGACCGCTTCTTCCTTCCGTCTTGCCTGGACGTGTTCCGGGCATCCATGGCGCGACGTTTGAGCCGCCGAATGGCTTTCAGACCTTCCACTATCGGCCGGATGCGACGCCCAATAGCGCAAGTTTTCACGCCCATTCGGCGGCTTGAGTGTCGCGCCATGGAGGCCCGGAACACGTCCGGGCAAGACGGAAAGGGGAGGGTTCCTTGACGCCCTCCGCTCGCTTGGCCGCTGCGATCGAGGTGCTGGACGAGCTGGCGGCGCGGCGGGCGCCGGCGGATGAGGTGCTGCGCCAGTGGGGCAAGGCGCACCGTTTCGCCGGTTCCGGCGACCGTCGCGCCCTGGCCGAGATCGTCTACACCACCCTGCGCACCCGCGCCGGCGCCGCTTGGCGCATGGGCGCAGACGATGGCCGCGCCCTGGTGCTGGGCCAGCTCGCCGAGCGGGGCGAGACGCTGGAGGCGGTCGAGGCCCTGTTCACTGGCCAGGGCCACGCGCCTTCGCCCCTGTCGACGTACGAGCGCGCGCGGCTCATAGCCCCGCCGGGCGAGCGGCCAGACGGGGTGAGGGCGGGCGTCCCTGAGTTTATCGCCGACCTCTTCAAAGCCCAGTTCGGCGACGCCTGGCGGGACGAGGCGCAGGCCCTGGTCGGTCAGCGTGCGCCGCTGGACCTGCGCGTGAACCGTATCCGCGGCGCGCCGGAGCAGGCGATGTCGCTTCTGAAGGTCGATGGTTTGGAGCCTGAGCGAACGCCGTTTTCCGCCCTTGGCTTAAGGCTGAGCCTGAAAGCGGCGCCGGATATCCAGGCGACCCGCGCCTTCAAGACCGGCTGGGTCGAGGTGCAGGACGAGGCCAGCCAGATCGCCGCCGCCCTGGCCGGCGCCAAGCCCGGCATGACCGTGATCGACTATTGCGCCGGCGGCGGCGGCAAGACCTTGGCGCTGGCGGCGGCCATGTGGCGATCAGGGGAGGGCCAGGTCGGCCGGCTGGTGGCCAGCGATGTCCATGGGCGCCGGCTTCAGGCCATGGCTGAGCGGCTGGCGCGCAACGATGTCGAGGTTGAGCTGCGCCAGTTGGGCGCTGAAGGCGAGGGGATGGGCGATCTGGCGGCTCTGGCCGACCTGGTGTTCGTCGATGCGCCCTGTTCGGGCTCGGGCACCTGGCGGCGTCATCCCGAAGGCGCCTGGCGGCTGACGCCGGAGAGCATAGCCCGGCTCTCTACGCTTCAAGGGCAAATCTTGGGCCGCGCGGCGACCTTGGTGAGGCCCGGCGGCCGGCTGGCCTACGCCACCTGTTCGGTGTTCGCCGCCGAGAACGATGCGGTGGCCGCAGCCTTCGCCGCGGCCCACCTCCAGTTCCGCCCAATCGCCATCAAGACGGCCGCGCAAACGCCCGATCTGACGGACGCGGCGCGCCTGCGCCTTGCCGAGTTGGCGGCCGATGGCCATACCCTGCAATTAACGCCCCGCCGGTCTGGAACCGACGGCTTCTTTCTCGCCCTCTTTGAAAGGTCCGCATGAGCCTCGCCACGCACCCGCAGATCGACTCCACCCGCCACCAGCGCGTGCTGATCGTCGATTACGGCAGCCAGGTCACCCAGCTGATCGCCCGCCGGGTGCGCGAGGACGGCGTGTTCTGTGAGGTGCATCCCTATCAAAAGGTCGATGACGCCTTTCTGGACGCCTTCGCCCCCCAGGCCATCATCCTTTCGGGCGGCCCTGAAAGCGTCGCCCAGGCCAACAGCCCCCGCGCGCCGGGCTCGGTTTTCACCCGCGGTCTGCCGGTGCTGGGCATCTGCTATGGCGAGATGACCATGTGCGGCCAGCTGGGCGGAAAGGTCGAAACCGGGCACGGCGGCGAGTTCGGCCGCGCCGAGATCGAGATCGTGCGCCAGTCGCCCCTGCTCGCTGGCCTGGGCGACATCGGCGCTCGTGAGCCCGTGTGGATGAGCCACGGCGACAAGATCACCGCCATCCCGCCGGGCTTTCATGTGGTGGCCGTCTCGGAAGGTTCGCCCTACGCCGTCATCGCCGACGAGGGGCGCCGGCTTTATGGTGTGCAGTTTCACCCCGAGGTGATCCACACGCCCCGCGGCGCGCGCCTCTTGCGCAACTTCACCCGCGGCATCGCCGGCCTGGCTGGCGACTGGACCATGGCCAAGTTTCGCGAAGAGGCGGTGCGCCGCATTCGCGAGCAGGTCGGCAAGGGCCGCGTGATCTGCGGCCTGTCGGGCGGGGTGGATTCTTCCGTCGCCGCCGTGCTGATCCACGAAGCCATCGGCGACCAGCTGACCTGCGTCTTCGTCGATACCGGCCTGATGCGCGCGAAGGAGGCGGAGGAGGTCGTCGCCCTATTCCGCGGCCAGTACAACATTCCGCTGATCCATGTGGAAGCTCAAGCGCTGTTCCTGGGCGCGCTCAAGGGCGTCAGCGACCCCGAGGCCAAGCGCAAGACCATCGGGCGCCTGTTCATCGAGGTGTTCGACAAGGAGGCCGCCAAAATCGAAGGCGCCGCCTTCCTGGCCCAGGGTACGCTCTACCCCGACGTGATCGAGAGTGTCTCCGCCCACGGCGGCCCGAGCCACGTGATCAAGAGCCACCACAATGTCGGCGGCCTGCCCGAGCATATGAAGCTGAAGCTGGTCGAGCCGTTGCGCGAACTGTTCAAGGACGAGGTGAGGAGCCTTGGCCGGGAACTGGGCCTCCCCCCCGCCTTCGTCGGCCGCCACCCCTTCCCAGGCCCCGGCCTCGCCATCCGCATCCCAGGCGAAGTGACGCCGGAAAAGGTCGCCGTGCTGCAAAAGGCCGACGCCATCTGGCTCGACGAAATCCGCAAAGCCGGCCTGTACGACGCGATCTGGCAAGCCTTCGCCGTCCTTTTGCCGGTTAAGACGGTGGGAGTGATGGGCGACGCCCGCACCTATGAAGACGTCTGCGCCCTGCGTGCGGTGACCTCGGTCGACGGGATGACGGCGGATGTCTTCCGCATGCCCTGGGAAGTGCTGGAGGCGGCGGCGACGCGGATCGTCAATGAAGTGCGGGGGATCAACCGGGTGACGTATGACATTACGTCGAAGCCGCCGGGGACGATTGAGTGGGAATGATTCGCGGCCGTTTTTGACTAACGCGGTCATTCGCCAATCGGTACTTAAGTTGTTGATATAAAACGATAATCTGACGCGATCTATCGAGATCATTCGCGGTCGAGCGAATGGCTTTGACGGTATGCGTGGCGGTATGCCCTGAACTTGCCGTCCGACCAACACCGCGATACCGTCACCGCTATTAGAGCTCGTGACGGTATTTTTTTGACCACAAACCATTGAATTAAAATGGTTCTGTTGTCGAAAAATGGCTCGAAATGGGCTGACGGTATTTCGTGCGTAAAGGAGGTCGGCATGCTCACCGATGTTGCCATTAAGAGCCTGAAATCACGTGATAAACCCTACAAGGTCACTGACCGCGACGGCTTGTATGTTCACGTCTCGAGTTCAGGCGCGGTCACGTTCCGGCTGGACTACCGGCTGCACGGCCGGCGTGAAACGCTGACACTGGGAAAGTATGGCCCTTCTGGCCTCTCTCTGGCGCGTGCACGGGAAGCGACCATCGACGCCAAGCGCGCGGTATCGGAGGGCCGATCGCCGGCACAAGAGAAACAGCGCGACAAGCGGCGACTGAAGGAAGCGAAAAGCTTTGGAGAGTTCGGCGAGCAATGGCTTACCAAGGCGCCGATGGCCGACAGTACGCGCGCCATGCGCCGCTCCATCTTTGAGCGCGAGTTGCTCCCGGCTTGGAAGAACCGCCTTCTTACTGAGATCACGCCAGACGATCTTCGCGCCCATTGTGGCAAGATCGTCGATCGCGGGGCCCCCGCTACGGCCATCCACGTGCGCGATATTTTAAAGCAGATTTACGGCTTCGCGATCTTACACGGCGAGAAGATCGCCAACCCGGCCGACGACGTCGGCCCGGCCTCGATCGCGACGTTTGTCCCCAAGGATCGCTCGCTCTCGCCGACCGAAATCCGAGTGATGCTGAAGCAACTGGAGCACGTCGCGACCCTCCCGACGATCCGACTTGGAATGCGTTTGTTTCTGCTCACCATGGTGCGCAAGAGCGAGTTGCAGGATGCTGTTTGGGACGAGGTCGATTTCGAGAACGCCGTTTGGACCATCCCGAAGGAGCGGATGAAGCGATCCAAGGCCCACAACGTCTATCTGTCGCGGCAATGCCTCGACATCATGATCGCCCTTAAAACCTGCGCCGGCAACTCGCGATATCTGTTGCCGTCTCGGTATGACGCCGATGCGCCCATGTCGCGGGCCACTTTCAACCGGGTTACCTATTCGGTTGTCGAGCGTGCCAAGCAAGAGGGGCTGCCGCTCGAACCCTTCACCGTCCACGACCTGCGGCGCACCGGATCGACGCTCTTAAACGAGTTGGGATTCAACAGTGATTGGATCGAGAAGTGCTTGGCCCATGAAGACGGCCGTTCTTCACGGGGCGTCTACAACAAGGCGGAGTACGAGCATCAGCGTCGCCACATGATGCAGGAGTGGGCGGATATCGTGGATGCTTGGGTCGCGGGTCAGAAGCGCGTTCCAGTTATCATTCCGCCATCGATGCCTATACTGGCGCCCGATCCGTCCCTTTGACGGGCCGGGTCTTCCGCTTATGCACGTCTGGATGCGGCGCCCGCTGGACTGTCGATCGGCTTCCCTTGGAGAGCCTCTGCGCGACCCAGGCTTCGACTTCTACCAGGTCCCAGACGACACACCGGGGTGTCAGCGCGACGCGCTGTGGAAACTCGCCGCGTTGCTCCATTTCATAGATGGTCGTGTCGGCCAATGGCACGATCTGCCTGAGCTCGTGGCGGCGGATCATGCGCCTTTCAAGATTTGACGATTGCTTTGACATGATAACGCTCCAGCGACGTTGACGTATTGCGTCGATTGGAGGCGATAGGCCGCGAATTGGAAGGCGTGGGAATTGGGTAGCGTAGAGTCGGCGGCCCTGGCGTTCAAAAAGGCGGGTAGCCTTGGTCCGATATCTCAGTCCAGGTTGAGCGGGCTAGGGCCACCGCCCAGAACTGCGATATTTATGTAGGGGCGATCGAGGTCATGAGCTTGGACTTGATTAAGCTACCCGCTGCCACCATAATGGTGGCATGAACGATCGTGGAAAAGAAGCGTCCCACCTATGATCTGGCGGCCGTCCAGGGCGCGTTCGCAGACCCGAGCGCTTTGGCGATTACCGTCAGCGCGTTTCGAGATGCGATCATGCTGGGATTTGGTCGCGCGGAGATTGTCGGCATCATCCAGACGATGGACCGGAAGATGTTCGTGAAGTCGATGACAACCTTCGCCGATCATCGCGTCTGGCAAGACGTCTATCATGTGCCGGCCAATGAGATGGTTCTCTATGTGAAATTCAAGGCCGACGTGGTGACAGAGTTCCGCGTTATGGCCTTCAAGGAGAAGTGACATGGCCGTGCAGGCGAAGACGGAAGCGCCAACGATGATCTCTCCCGAAACGGGGGAGTCGTTGAGCCGCGGCGTGCGTCCGTTCACCGTCACCTATAAGGGCCAATCGATCACTGTGGATTTGCCAGGCTGGTATCCGGAAGGTGACGGCGATGGCGTCCTGGTGGGCGACGACATGGCTGCGGCCGACCAGGCGCTCAGGGATTTGAAGGAACGCGTCGATGGTCTGCCGTCGCCAGCGAGCATCCGCCGCATCCGCACTAAGCTGAAGCTATCCCAGCGCGCGGCCGGGGCGATTTTCAAGGTTGGCCCAAACGCCTTCGACAAATACGAACGAGGCTTGGTCGAGCCCAGTGGGCCCACGATTCAGCTGCTGCTTCTTATGGATCGTCATCCAGACTTGATTGTTGATCTTCAGCCTGTTTGAACTACGAATCTGAGGGTCGGACGTTCGAATCGTTCCGGGCGCGCCATAAATTCAATGACTTAGCCAAAAATCCCGTTTTAGAAATGCCGATTAAAACGGTTTTTCAAACGGTTTTGGCTTGGGTCGTGCGTGATCGT
>Ga0116229_10009923_pt1 | contig 14402 bp, 7 predicted proteins | sample S1TSphgellanicum_3_FD_87313 | JGI IMG/M metagenome (GOLD analysis project Ga0116229, IMG submission 87313) | Host-associated microbial communities from peat moss isolated from Minnesota, USA - S1T2_Fc - Sphagnum magellanicum MG | ecosystem: Host-associated > Plants > Peat moss > Unclassified... | reverse complement strand
TAGCCCATGTAAAGAGGGTAAATTAAAAACTTGTTGATTTGGCAGGTATGGACCTTCAGAACTAGATTTTGAAAAGATCCTAATGTTAGGTTCAAAATCCTGACTATTTCATCATGCAATATGAACTACAACTAAAGACAAGTTTTTGTTTTCTAAAAGGTGATGAAATTGTTAGAAACATTTTCATGTTGTTAAAGTTCAAACTCTAAGTTTTTCTTTTTATTATTTAATTTCTTTAGGTTGACAAGAAGGGAAGGAGAAGGGGGAACATTGGATGGATGTCCACCATAATACGTTCAAAGTCTTGTAAAGGGCATTTGTCAATATGCCCCTCACCGAACATCACTTAATAATCAAACACTAGTCTAACGCAAACCAACATTAGTGAATGGTTACACTTGTGGGTGCAAATAAGTTCAAATGAGCCAAAATTGATATTAAAACATCAATTCTTATGCAATTCTTATTACATTTGTCTATGTGGTGTCATTTTAATGCATGTGGATCGTGGAAATGTGTGTTTATTGAATAATATGGATATTGAAAAAAATTAAATGAATAAAAAAAATTTGTCAATATCAAAGTTTGGTTTCAACAAAAGATGTTTAACAACTTTATTTAATAATACTACTTTCATAAAGAGCTCTTTAGTTTTCATAATACAATTTCTTTGATCCTTAATGTTTTTGAAGTAATAGGGTATTATTAAACACATCTAAAAAAGATTCAAATTTTCATATTTTTTCAATATTGTGTTTATCAAAATTTAAGGTTTCTTTGAAAAGTTCATGAATCCTTTATGAGGTGTAAATGTGATCTAATGTATATGTTGTTTAAAAAAAATTGTAGCTTATAATATAAGAAACCGAATTTGAAAATGTTAACATGTTTTGGTATGATTGGAAATTGTGACAATTTTTCAAGATGAAGCACAAATTTTGGCAAAATTTGTACACTTTCAAAAATTTGTATTTATTCAAAATTGATTGTTAAAAAAAGGATATATTGGAGCAACTGTAAATATAATAAATAATTTTTTTTAAATATTTTATTTGAAAATTCCTCTTTATGAAAACATGTTTCTTTGGCAAAAGGACCCCCAAAAGGACAATAGTTTTAAATGCAAAGTAAACACATTAACTCATTAAATGTCGTTTGGACCCTTATGTGGATGAATGTTCAAAAAGGTTTTATGATCAAACACATGGTCTTGGAAACTTGTGTTCAACCTTTTTAAGGTATCCAAATGGAGTATTATTTTTGTGTGTGGTTATGGGTGTGACAAAAAGTTAGTATTAAAAAAATAACAATTGTTGTTATATCTAAATATGTTTGGTGATGGGAGATGAACACCATATTTTCATGTACATAGTTGCAAACAAATAAGGTGGAAAATATTCTAATAGTCAACTTTTGAGCATTTAGTTATGGGTGTGTTTTGAGACAATTTAAAAAATAAATTCAAGTGATTTTTCCAAAAGCAATGTTTGGTGTAGGGGTGGGTTGGACTCATTTTCATAAAACAACACTGACAAATCCAAAAGGGTGTTTTGTCATGGGGGTTTGTTTGTCATGTTAAAGGACATGCAATTGTTCATAAGTTAACCCTAAACCAGAAGAAGGATACAATGCATAAAAATCACCAAAGGACATTAAATCTTTGAGTCTTCAAAAGAATCACATTTATTAGTCTTCCAAAGGAAGGACCCTTGTAGACTCCTAAGCACTTTGCATTTCTTCCAAAAAAATTCAACACATGATCAAATTTAAACCTAGGTTAAAATAAAATGAATAACTCATTTTTACTTCCAATTTGCTTTCAAGTATGTCCATTCTATGAGTAGAAATAAAAGCACTCCAACTCTACTTAAAATTCTTGGCTCCTAATGTAGTACATTTGAAAAATATATGAACAAGACAATTCAAATTTGTCAACAAAAATAAAACATGTAAAAGAAGATAGATCTAGTCTAAAATTTTATTTGTAGAAGATAAGTTTCAAGGAGAAAGAAAAATAAGTAGAAAAACCAAATCAAGGTTCAAAAATAAATCTATAGATATTAAATCTCAAGGTGAAAATAGAGCATGTATAAAACGGATCACCATTAGGGATATGGAAAGAAACCATATATCATATTTACCACTAAAGGATCAAGAAAATTTACTTGGATTATTGTTGGATCCAACAATCTATAGCTTAAAATTTTGTATCAAGGAGATTCAAAATAGGAAGGGATCAACTAAGTTATATCAATCGTTTGAATAAATTTCTTCCAAAACCTCTGGACATCAATAGAAAATGTTGATGGAGATTAAAATTCAACCTTCAAAAATATGCATGGTAACAAACATCAATGACCAAGGAAATGAAGACAATTACATAATAGATGAATAAGTTGATCATAATCAAGACGGGAGGCATGAATATTTATTGCAAAATTTTTACATATAGTTCAAACAATTCAACAAGTAACAATTGAAAATTTGCCTAGAAACATGTTGAAAAATGACTAGCTTTATTATGTAGATATGCTTTAGAGCCCTACAATGATTGAAGAGTAGCCAAAAAATATCAATGTTATAAACTTAAAATGAGGATAATTTTGAAATGCTATAAGAAAATCAACCTCCGCCAAATTTGACCTATGAATCCATGTGTTTGCACAACTTGCTCATTGTTTTGTTTACTTCCAAGATAAACAAAAGGAAAATAACCATTAGTCGATTATTCATAGTCACATGTTGTGAAATTTATTGAATACCTAAAGAACCTAAGGAAAAAAACTCTGGACAAAGCATGATGCACCCCCAAATTCCTTTCTGGACTCACTACAAGTCCAAAGGTGAAGATGGCGGAAGGAAAAAGAGTTGGGGCGCATTCCCTGGCTCGCAACATTTTAGGGGTAGAAGGGCATGCTAGAGCTCCGAGATGGGGACTAAGAAGAGTGACAAGCTTCAATTACTCACACGGACCTACACAAACCAAACAACAAGTTGATTAATGCATAATTTGAGCACTTTTGGTGTTAAGACGAGCCACGGGCAAACTCGAACTCACAAGACTCAGCATGGCTCAGACTTGGGGGAAGCCACCACCTTCCCCTTTATATTATATTCTATTCCTCTCCACAAGGCCCATATCCAAATGGCATTTTGTCCCGAGATTCCCACGTGGGAATCCCAAAATTCCCAAACTTGGGACTTCTGTGATTTTGGGAGCCCATAACTTTTCATGTAGACCTTCGATTGAAATGAGGTCTAAAGTAAAGTTGTAGCCTTCGTCAAGAGCTTTCCAATAGTTTGTCGCATGCCACCTACACGCAAGGAAATTGGGGTGATTTTTGACTTTTAGTGGTTAGGAGTCAAACTGTCAATTTGATTCCTGACTTTTCTTTTGGCCATAACTCATGTTTCAAGTGTCCAAATGGGTCATGGGAGCCCATTTTAAACATTTAAGTTATAAGAGATTTTCAATGATATATGGAACTTTTCAATTCAATGAGTTTTGACCCTTGCAATCAGTCTCTGAAGATTCAAGAGTCCATCGAGACTCCAACTCCCAAAGTGGGAGCTCACTTGGGAGTGTGAGGGTTCATTCCCTCACATTTTCTTGCACTCCCAGGAGCATGAAATGTGACTCTCAACTTCCCTCTTGGCCTGCACCCTTGCAAGCCCTTGCCTTGGTCGCGAGCCCAAGGCTAGGGTTGTGACAAAGCAGTTGTAACGGAAATCAAAGAAAGAAGGTGAAAGGAAAAGGAGGACCAAAAATCAACAAAAGTAACAGATTTGAGGATTGCAACAAATTGAATGGCTCAAAGAATTGTTGAGAAATGCATGAAAACACAATTTGTTCCAACTTGGATCTAGCAATTGCAGGAGGTGGGTGATAAATTTCACAAAATTTTTCAAGTAAAATTATAAATAGATTTGAACAAGTATAGAGGCATGAATATTGAATATTGCACAACATGGCCTCAACAATAAACTAAATAACAAACATGGGCTAAACAATAGACATAAGGGTGCCGAATAACAAGGTTGATGCCTTCTAATGATTAAAATTCATCAAGAACAAATATAATAAATAATGAACGTAACTAGGAAAGTTACATAAGACTATAAGAGCACGATGTCTAGGAGGAACAACAAGACCATGGCAACTCACATAAACATAAGATCACAATGATTAGGAGGAACACAAGAGCACAACGATCGAAAGGGTAAGAACTTACAAGTAGGAGGTGTAACAATTAGAATGTTTTAAGCTTGGGAGTGCATATAAGTCAAAACCATTCGTACAATTAGTGAGGAGAATAAAACACCTCACGCCCATAAACTTTGAAAAACTTGCACAAGGGTTTGGTGAATGACATAATTTCACACCCATTACCTTTGATTTTCAAGCCTAAACTAGACCATGTCTTAGCTGTATGGCTAAAAGTGTATGATAAAATTTTAAAACCTTAGTCATCGTTTTCTTCATTCGTCCCATTGATGAAAGTAGGCAAAGTCCATTACTTTGCACATGATTATTTGGTATTAGGTGGCAAAGTAAATTCTCATGGGCTGCCATGTGTATTAAAGGGTTTTTTATTTCTCCTTTTTAACCACCCAAACTTTAGAGGGGCATATTTTTTTCATTTTTCACCCATTTCAAATTATTTACAAGGTTGGGGGTGCATCTTCTAACCTTTTACACTTTATCAAACACCATAAAATAAATGAGGTGGATTAAGTGGGACGGAAATGATTGTACATTAAGTGTTTTGTCACCGACTTATTTACCTATATTATTCTATAAGTAAAAAGGACTTAGTGCATCTCCATCACACAACATGAAAAACTTTTTATGCTTAAATTTGGACAAAATATATAGTAGCAACATAACATATGCCATGCAGTAGATATCACAAGGATAATGTGACCAAAAACACTTTCAAAATGAAAGTGAATTCATTGATGTGGATTGATTGATGATTATGATTAGCCCAATTGGAGAGATTTAAATAGCCTCTCAAATTTTACTTTGGATTTTTTAATAGTTTGGGAAGGGCAAAACTAAATTAATTTAATGTGAAATATCATTTAATGTTGCATGTTGAAGATGTTTTAAACAAAGAGACTTTCTAATTTATTATTATATATATGTTTGGGTTGTAGTGCGTGTAAATTGGTTCAAATGCATTTATGTATGTGTTGTGTTGTTTTTAAATTGAACATGAATAAAAATTGCAAGTGGATGTTTTCATTGCATTACACATACCTATCCATAGGGCTCAAATGCCTATTAGACATGGATTTTTATTCCCATTTTTTCATTAAAAATAGTTCAAAAACTAACAAATTAATTTAATTTACACCAAAAGTTCCAAAATTTGGGTCAAAAAATGACAAATTTTGTCTAAAAAAACTCGTTGGTGATGATGTTTCTCTCATGTTGTTGTTAACTTAAACATGAACAAAATTGCTACAAGTGGTGGCCCTGTTCATGGTGCATCATCTCCCTTTTGAAAGGTGGCTCACCTCAAAAACCTTAAACCTTAGACTATTCATTGGGTTCCTATATAGTAATACAAGGCAAAGCAATTGGTGTTGCCATTTCCACCATCTTTACAACATCCCTTGGGCTCCCAATAGTTTTTTGCAAAAAGTCTCCACAATCATGTGTAAACTTCAATTCAATTCATCTTTTTTGTTATGGAGAAATGAACAAAAGCCACAACTAATCCGAAGTAAAGACTAAAGACCCATACCCATGTTCTAATAGTTTTGAAAAACGAATGGAAAGTGGAAAATGAATTCAATTGTCCCATTCTAAAATCTTTTGCCATTAACAATCAACAAAATTGTTAATGGTTTACATGAAGAGATGACAATACTTTTAATGCATACTAAAATTTGTATCCAAATCAAAATAAGCAAATGATTTCAGAATTTTAAACTTTTCCAATTTTGTGATGTTGCTCAATCGGCCATCATCTATAAATACATTCAGCCAAACTTGGTGTATCTAAAATATAAAAATAAATAAAAATTGATCACCCTTTCATAATATTGTAGGCAATTTGGGCGAAATCAAATTAAATGAAAAATTTGGGAATCTTTTTAAAAATTGAATTTGTGACAAAATATTCTTTTTTTTTTTCTTTTTTTTTTTCACAAACTGGAAAAAATTTGTCACAAAATAAAATGGTTGCAATAAGCATATTAATTTTCAACTTTTGGCCCTATGTGACCAAAGGAATAGATTTAAAATGAATAATTACCATATCAATACACATACCATGAATATATCATCCACCTTATCATCAAAACTTAAATAAAAGGTGAATGCAAGCAAAACCAAAACCACACTTTGCACAATAAGTGTGGAAATATCAAATTTAAGGGAAGAGTTAATATTTAAGCCAAGAAACTTCATTACAAATTATGAAATATTGTTGATATTTGCAATACTAAAAGACATTGGTACAAGACCAATTTTGAGCTGATTACATTCTTAGTTTTCCCTTTTGGGATTTTACCAATATAATGTGATTTTACAATAACTTGATCAAACTTATGCCAAACCAAAGCCAAATTCTATTTTTAAAGATCATGTCCATGTGTAACTACTACTCATCACCAGGTTCACATGTGCGACTAACCCCAACTATAATCAAAATTGGAAAGTATGATCACACACAATAATGTTTACAATATGAATGTAACAAAGTGATAACAAGTGGTTAATGATTAAGAATAAGGTAACTAATCAAACTTCTTAGGTTAATATGACATAGTGGTTGAACCAATGATTTTTTGGGTACTGCATTTTTGCTATTTTACAAATTTTTTTTTGAGAAAAAAATTCGAAGACTATGGGTTTTCAATGAAAATTCACTACTTCTCTGAAATATAAAAATCAAAGAAAAAATATTGGGTTGAACACAATTGCCACCATGTATGGCCAACTTTTAATCTTGAAGTGTTGGTTTGAATTCATCTTTGTTGACAAATAATGATTTCATCCATTGGGGGTTAGATATTTGTGTATAATCACTTGTTTGTGTAAATAAAATGTGTTCATGTTGCTGATTTTAAACATCCATGTCTAACATTACTTTATAATTTGCCAAATTATAGTTTGAAATTTTTTCATCCATTTACATTATTTAAGGTCAAAGGATGGACACCTTTGGTCTTCAAGGAAAAGGCCTTTTTTGATGGAAAATATCATTCAATAACACATTTTTCTCTCAAAAGTAGGTTTCAAAATTGTTGGCAAATTAATTGGAAAAAGTGATGGCACAAAGTACCAAAAATTCTACACATATTAATATAGTTATTCCCAAAGTACCCATAATTGAGGATGAATGTCCAAAGTCAAGATGAAAATAGTAAATACGAAAAAAAGGGGATCCAACTAGTTTTCTCACCTTAATTGGTCCTTATAGGAGTTTCATCCCCAGTTTTGGATTTGGCTTACTTGCGCCTTCATTGTTGCTCATATTCATCATTAAATGAAACCTTGAAAATAAGATCTTGCAAATCTTCTAAGCTGATACCCACTTTCACAAGATGGGATCCAATTCCCCTTAGTTCATAGCTAGACACAAATTGGGGATGAAACATGGATTAGAAGGTCAAACTAAGGCCCAAAGACATGGTGACCTTAAGTTGGTAGCAGTTTTGACTAACCCCCATTCCAGTTCCAACCCAATTCCACAACTAAAACCTATTTCCAAGTTCTAGGTACCCAAAACTGGAATTGCCCCCAAGCAAATGACTAACCATGCACTTTCACAACATTCATAAAACTAGTGTTGGGTAGGTATCAAAATACTCCAAATACCCTTTGAATGATACCATGACTGAAAACTTGATGGTGAGGACTAGCTCAAAGAAAAAAATATATATATTGAAATTTGGGTAAGGAAAAACCCCATTATGCAAGTCAAGTTCTCAACGTACTATGTAGATAGTAGGTCAAAATTAGGTAGTATGTGGAAATTGGTAGTAGGTTGAAATCAATAAAATGTCAAAATTAGGTAATAGGTCTATGCCCTCTCACAAACTAGTAATAACCAATTTTTGAGAACCTCAAATGATAACTAACTATTTTCAAATTTATGAGAATCAACATTGTGAAAAATGATCCAAATTTTCAAAATATTGATACCCTATTTCGATTCATGATTTCAAAAATAAAATAAAAGTGAAACCAAAATATTTTGTAAATTATTTTGTGAAAAATGGATCCAACAACTACTAGAAAATTTTGATACCCACCCAACACTAGTAACATGTGCAATTTGTTTAATGTTGTTCCAAGTAGCTTTATAGAGCATAATATGTAGGCAAGCATTTCAAAAAACATAATGCAGCAATTTTCCAAAACGCATGTTGTCATTTTTCTTTCGAGTGACAGCCAATGGATTCATGGGAAAAACCTTGTTTGTTTTAAAAATTGTTGCAGTTTTTATGAAGTGTAAAGCGCAACCCCATAGGCTTTACCTCATAGGAGCCTTCCTATTTCAAAAAGAAAAAGGGAAAACCTTGCTTGGGTTTAGGCAAAAGTCCATTGGAAATTTGGGCCACCACTTTTTCACTTTGAAACCAAGCCAGTGCCCATTCCACCAAGTTTCCACCATATCTTTGGATCTACATCCCTACATTTTTTCACTTTCTTGTTTTGTGTAGTGGGGCATTTTTTTTTCTTTTGTTTTTGGCGAATTTTCAGCACTTGGCAACCAAAAATAAATTTAGTGCCAACCATACAAAGGATTTTTGTGAGAAAAATGCCTCAAAGTCAACATATTTCAAAGGATTTTCTTAAAGAAAATCACGATATATAGACAATGTGTTTTAGCAAGTTGCCACAAAATTGTTCTGAATCAAGTTTTCTACTTTTCTCTCTTACCTATAGCCAAACCTAGCTTCTTTTTGTTATAGATGATTGTCTATGTTGGCTACATACAAAAATTGGCAAAAACAAAAAAATTATCTCTCAGCTTTTGAGCGAACAATAAGTTACTACAAAGTTGAATTAAAATTCTACTTTTTGGATGAAAAAAACATACTATTACAATTGGCATGTGGCTATCATCCACATTTTAATGTACAACCGACTATATGGATGCCAGTGACGAAGCTGAAAGTAAGGACGGCCCTTCACCGTGTATTAAACGTTTCTTTTGGGTAAAAAAAGGAGCAATATTTTCACATGGTTACACTTCTTTTAACGATCTAAAATCTAGATCCACATACCCATTTTATAAATAGAAAGCATACATTAAAAATATGTGAGAGTGAGGTCTTTTTTGTCAAATTCCTTAGTATTAATTAATAATAAGTGGTGATTGTCCTGGTGGAGTAATAGATCTTATTTCGAATCTTACCTGATTTTCACACCCTATTGGAACACACTATCTACATTTACTGTCTTTTCTATTTTTTTTCTGGAGATATGGCGGATTTTGCAGATAACAATTCAATATACATTTCATAAGAATATTCAGAAAATAGTCCCTTCATAATCTTCTCATTGGTTGCACATTCAATTTTCAATTAACCTTCCGCTCTTTTTGTGCAATTTGGCCAGCTTTAACAATACAAAAATTATGCCATTTATGATGATTACTTGCAAGTAAGTCCATCACTATTTTCTTAGTAATTACAAAAGCTTTGGGCAAGAATGTCCACTCCAATGTCCCTTGCAAAGATAATTGTTCGTGAGACCTCAACAAATCCCTAATACAAATTTTTGACAATAGAATTTGGAGACGATCATCAAAGCCTTCAACCAAAAATCTGATCATAATTCAACTGTTTCAGCCACTTTCTCAGCTTGGTTCCCAACTCCCATAATTCAACTGCTTTAGCCACTTTCTCCACTCCCACCTCTGTAGTAAGTTGTAGTTTGACCTCTTCATGTCCAACAGCCAAATATTTCAAAATCCAAGGCACACAGACAATATCCTCCTTTCTCCCATGTTTCAATATTGACACAAGTGAGTTGATGTGTCCATTGCATGATATACTTTCAAAAATTACCTTGTGGCAAAGAAATCTCATCACATGTTGGAAGTCCATGAAATCCCATAATTCTGGATCCTGGAGACAAAAAAGTAACTCCACACACCCATATTCTACTAAATGGGTTGCACCATTTATAATATCTAGCACACATCCCAAAACTCTAATAGTGTCACAACACCACCAAGACCTCTCCTTAATCATATATTGTAATAGTGACTGCAGTAATTCAAAAAGGTACTTCGGTTCAAAGAAAGGAACCTCAATACCTGTTGAACTATTTTCCCCATGGTACAAAACAACATGTGACATAACTGTGTTGTCTAGCACACACGAGTTCATTCGCTCCCTCATCACATCCTTATCCTCTTCAAGAAGATTCTCCTGTGACCTTGTGTTCTTCATCCCTTGCACATATACGATCAATGCCACAAGGATTTCAACAAATGTCCAACAATAGCCTCTACTTTTATATTTTTGGAGCCTTTCAACTATCCAAATAAGTAAGGGCCTGTGACATATCATCTTTTTTGCAAAGACACTACAATTTGCCATTTCCAACATTCCTGACAACCATTCGCGCTCATATTCAATATCTTCATATTTCTGTAAAATATGTGTGTAAAGTTGTACAAAATTTTCAATGTCTCCATCAACCAAAAGGTTTTCTGCATCATTGATCGTAAGTGAAATGAAAACTTCAGCTGCTGTGAATGCTTGACACTCATCACCATGCATCAAACATAGAAGAGCTTTTACATCTTGTTGTGTTGCCTTGTAGAGTTCAAATATTGCAAGAATTGCATTTTCAGCATCACTGTCCAAGAGCTTATGAAGCCAATGGTTACAAGTAAAATTTTCATCCCAACCACCACCAGCTTGTAATAACAACACTTTGTTATCAAAAAAGTTTTTGCCATGAATTGATAGGAAGACGGCTAACAACTTCCTTCCTTCCTTCAATTTCCCTTCTTCATCACAAAGAATAGTAACTAAGTCAATAGGCTTTTTCAATTCCACATATTCACCCACCAAGTCATGCAATTTCAAATCTCCATCTGCAGATCCATCAACCAACTCCTTGTTGATGAGACTATTGACCACAGCTTCAAAATATTCTGCTTCTCCTTCAGGTTGCATGCTCTTCCATGCCAACTTCACTACACAGCTTGGAACATTCCACCCGCTAGAGAAGAGTGACAATGCTTGAAGCACATTCCACATAAGGTCCTTAGAGAACATCTTGTTTTCATCATGGTTCAAACTTAGATCAATTGCTGCAAAGATGGTCCCATTGTAATCATCTGGGGTGTACTCTTCTGAACTTGCATAATATTTGAATTGTGCATACACTTCCTTCCAAGCACTTTCATTTTTTAAAGTACCGGACAAAACTGAACCCAAAATTGAAATAGCCAACATGCATCCCGAGCACTTGTCTAAAATCTTCTGTGCTACATCCTGCATCAATTCAAACTTTGATGAGTATTTTGAAATCTCCATACTCCCGATTGAAAGTAACTAGATCCAAGCAAAAATCTTATCTTTCAAGATAGAAACTACTTCCAGCTCAGGACTAAAAAACAAGACAAAAAAACACAAAATGGACAAGTAGTTCAAACTATATCTTGCATCTTAGCACAATGTTGACAAATATGGGCCAATGCAAAGCCATGACAATTATGTTGAACATAGTTAACACCATGAGATAGAGGAATGTGGCATTGGAGCCTCCATTCATTTACAAGCATTTGGAAAATAATCATGTGAAAGAGATTTTACCTCACATCCTTGAGGGAATCTCGTTTCCTTTGGATCATCGGCGGCCTTGCTTGCAAGGAATTTTGCAGCAACATCTTTGTTGCTGTTTTCATCCACTTTAATCCGAATAGCTCGTAGTCCTCTCAATGGATTTCTAGAAGTGAATAACACCTTGGACCCGCTGTCGCTTGGTATAGGAGATTCACGAATCAAACTACTCTTCCAAACATCGTCCACCCGTAGTAGCCAATTTCCGCGACGGATATTCAACTGCTCTTGAAGCATGTTAAGAATGCTCCTATGTGAAGGTGTTTGAAGAACCCGTACCTGTAGGTGCCCATTTATTAGGCTATCAAAAAGAATATCACAGTCTTCTTTTATCTCCCTACTTCCGAAGCTAAATAACATAACTATTATAGAGAGGCAACATAGCAAACCCATTCTAAACAACAATACTATTGTTTCCCAATTCCAATTATAACAAATGTACTTAACTTACTTTCATTGACAAGTCAAAATTTGTAGTTTAACATTGATGCTAAAAGAAGTTAAAACATCCAATCAAAATACTAAACGCTTCATATGTTTCCTCAGATGGCTCCACCTCATGGGATCGTTCTAAAAAATGGACCTACCTCGCCAGGTTGCATAAGTTGTCGTAAGAGCTCTCCTTGACTTGCAATTATATCACAATTATGGCCATACTTCATTTGAAATACTCCCCCAGGAAACATGTCATGTAAATCCTTGGCATATTCTTGCATCACATATTCCACTAAGGCTGTCTTCCCAACTCCAAATTTCCCATGCACTATAATACGTGTTTCACCTCCTCCTTTCAAACTTTGCAATAGCTTCTCAACCAAATGGGTAGGCTCCTTATAAAAGGGAAACTCGCGATGAAAATCATACTGAATAATACTATGTTCATATGAATCCTACATCCAATGATGGTAGTTAAATCAGCTGTAAAAAACCTTCTAATGTGGAACCTTCTCATGCATATGTACACACTTCTATTACATTCTACTAAAACAATTCTTGATGAACCAAAACATGACATCTCCAAGGACCTTTTAACTTTCTTGTTCTTTGAATAAAACATACCAAAAAGGATTAGAGTCACCATATGCAATCAACGACCCATGGGTTAACTACAATTTGTGACACATTTACAAAATACTGAAGGTCATGCTCGCTATTTGCCAATTATGCGTTCATAAACACCTTCAATTTTAACCAACCAAACCTACCTAGTGACAAACAACTAAACAAAATTATACAAACAATGGATACAACACATGACGTAAAGAAATGAACCCCAACCTTGGAATTCCACAAATCCATGTTTACGTAATGAGGGATAATTATTGACAAAGATTTTCATAATTCGAAGTTGTGACTACTGAAAGAGTGGAACTTTAATAGAATCATGTGATAAATTACCTGTTGCTGACAAGTCTTTAAAAAATCCACAAGTAAAGCATAGCTTGGATGTTCCTTGCTAGGAGGCTTGCACAAGGTAAAGTGGTCACCATCCTCAACAATATAATAATCTTCCCTTGCTGATCTTTGTGCTACAGCCTTTTCCACCAACTTATATCCCTATGAAAGCATTGCAATTTTGCATGTTGGACCCAATCAGTGACACTCATTACTACCTCAACGTTCATCTCCAAGACATAAATGTGTATGGGAAGCAAGAAGCCAAGAATTTTACATAGTTTCCAAGCCCATCAACGGTTGAGAGGGTTGTGCAAAATTCATTTAATTTGCAACTACATGGAGGCAAATATTCATGTGTATTATTCACTACTCACCACATCTTTTGTAGGGAGTCCTTCTATGAAAGCATACACCTTCACCTGCAACCAATTCATGATAGAGTCAAAGATAGTGGCCAAGTTTTCCATCCTTGATTGATTTGGTTTCAGGTTCTCCATGAATCTCGCCAACTTCACTCCAGAGGATTTATTTGAGCTGCATCTCTTGAAGTAGGCTTTGAGTTGTGATCCAGCATGGGGAACCGCATAAAACACAATGCCTTTTAGATTCTCAAGAAACTTGTTAGCGCGTCTCTTGGATTGTTCATCGAGTGGATTCTTTGCCCTACCATACGCCCTCTTATTTGCCTCCTCCACCAGACTTTTGATTACGAGACCCCCAAAACAGTGGCCTACGAGAACAAACCCGCATTGTTGACCCAACTTCCACCTACTACTGTCAACACCAAAACACAAAATTTTTAGTTGCTACAAGTGCATAGACCTATCCACATTGGAATGGGAAAAGATGAGGGTTTTCATAACAAGTTTATACATACTTGACATGCATGACAATTCCAACAAGTGATTTACTTCTTCATGAAGCATCTAGGATCCACTGTTCATCAAAGCATCCCTTTCAATTTAGGAAGAAAATGGCATTAAGCCACCTTTGCATGAATGTAAAAAGATGAATTGGTTGACTGTACACCTACACAAGACAAGGATTCAATGATGGAGAAAAAAACCTGAACACAAGGGTTTGAAGTATGTTCCTTCCTAATTCAGACACATCTTCAATGTGTCCCTTGTTGTCAGTTTGTACAGCACATGAATCATACGACAATGCTAGCACTCGTA
>Ga0116229_10009918_pt1 | contig 14413 bp, 5 predicted proteins | sample S1TSphgellanicum_3_FD_87313 | JGI IMG/M metagenome (GOLD analysis project Ga0116229, IMG submission 87313) | Host-associated microbial communities from peat moss isolated from Minnesota, USA - S1T2_Fc - Sphagnum magellanicum MG | ecosystem: Host-associated > Plants > Peat moss > Unclassified... | reverse complement strand
AAGCCGCTCATGTATGACAATATATACTTTTTTTTTTTGAAAAATCCAATAAAAGATCGATGGCCAGAACCATCACAGGGGAGACAAAAAGGGAAGGCCACTATATACTCATACTCCCCAAGGAGTGGGCTATTAGTGCAGGAGAAAATTGGGCAGGTACATAATGAAGAAGAAAACGAAATCTGGGCAGCCAACAAAACAAGGCATCAAAACCCATTATTTTAACCCATTTGGAGGAGTTAGGGTTAGGGTTTCGTGAGCTTCACGTAAACAGCGAAGGGTTTTGTTGTGCGGGTTTGTTTTCTCTCCTTACTGCTGCTGCTGCTGGCTTTCCTTATTTCCTGTAGAAGCGGATTGTTCTGCAAATTGCTCGCGTAACACTTGTATAGAGAGATAGAGAGACAGGAGACAGATTGACAGACAGCAGCAGCAAGTAGGTCGACGAGATATGGTCCTCGGGAGTAGATCTCGTCCATTCTTGTTTCTCCTTTTTAGCCACGGAAGTTGTGAACATTTACAGTTTCTCGTGCTCTGTGTGTGTTTCGATCTTTTCCGCGAGGCTCGCGAAGCTTTTTTTTTCAGTCTTTCTTGCTATCTTACGGTCCTGTCTTCGTCTCAGGCTTTATGGTACAGTTTCTTGGATTGTTGAGAGTTCGGTTTGAACTCGGAGCTCCATGAGTCGCAGGCAGGAAGTGTGTCGGGACTTTCAGCGGGGCAAGTATGTTCAAACCTCCTGCGAAGAATTCCTCCTGAACTTCGCTGTCTAATAGAAGGCACAACCGTTAACACTATAGTTCAAGAAGTGCCTGCATTTTACGCTTTTACAATCAACTCTTTGTTTCTTGCGGGCAATTGTGTAGACGGTTTGAATTTTTTGTGTGGGCGGGGTTCGTTGTGTGCAGCTGCAGGTTCGGCACACGGTGCAAGTTCTCACACCAGCTGCCTCAAAATCAGCAGCCGCAGTCCAATGCCTTCGACTCTGGGCGTAGGCATTCGCCGCAGCAGCAGGTTTGGATGCTCCCTCCATTCTCTCCTTCAAACTACTTGGTTCTCACTGTCAGCATATGCATGTTGTTGATCTGACTTGAACGTGTGTTGTTTCCACGATGTCTCCCAATTGCAAGTTTGGAGTATCAATCACTCTCGTATTCATCTTCTACCATGTCTATCTGGAGGGGGAATCGATCTGCCACAATGTGGGTCTAGGGTTTAGGGTTTTGCTTATGAGTCTTCTGTATGCTGGCATTTCTGGTATATAGTTCTCCCTTAGAATATAATGTTCTAAAGAAGCGCAAAAAAACAGGCTTTGACCAAGTTACTTGTTCTACAGGGAGGCTTTGGTGAGAGGGGGAGGAATAGCTTCGAGGCTCTCTCCAATGCAAATAGTTCTCAAAAGCCACAGCAGCAAGTACCTCTGAAAGATCACAAGTGAGAATGCACTTTCCGTCAGTCAGATGGAGTTTAAGGGAAGGGTGGTAGGGCAGACTATTGCCAATTCACATGATCTAACATTCTGGGCAGAATGCATGGTTTTTGCCTTTATGTTTGTAGAGAGGTTGAGCAGCTTGATTTATCTCTTCAGATGCATGAGTTATCCCACACTGGTTTCCAAGTCATGTAGTGGCTTCATGCCTCCTCTTCTCTGGACTCGTTCTTGTCTCTCTTTATCCTTGCAGCTGTGTGACCCTTGTGAATTTGATGGAAGATTTGTAAAGTTGTGAGAGAAAGCTGGATGGCAGGTGCAATGACCCAAGAGTCTGTAAAGAACAGATCAAGGATGACATGGCACATGAACATCCTCTTTTCTGGCGGCTTACAAGCTATGGTCACTGGAAATTGTAAGTTTTTTCCTGGAAACATCATGGTTGCAGATGTATTTAGTGATTTTTATCATTTGATCCCTGGTCTGTCTTTTCCTTGTTGTTACTTGTGTGCTGTGATCATCTCTTCTTGTCCAGCTAGTGAAAGGGTCTATCTCAGCTGCATGTCAACTAAGAGACAGGAGTTGTTATTTGTAGCCTTCCGAATGACATAAGTGGGGATGTGAGTCCAGAAGAGCTGCGAGCACTTGCATATGACAGTGCAAAACAGGGATTGTCCCTTCATCAAATTGTAAGTCTGCATACTCATATGGTCAATTACTGTTCATTCCTTGAAGAATGTTTTGGCGAGACTGTGGCCCTTGTGTGTTGATCAGGCACAAAAAGAGGCATCAATGGTTGCTGCAAAGAATGCTGAGTTTGAGAGTTTGCTAAGAAATCCGTACCAAAGTCCTGTAGCCCAACGTGCTGGCTTCACACCAGTGGCTTTCCCATCTTCCCCATTCGCCAGCACTCCCCAACCAGGTGGAAACATGCTCTTTGGAGTTCCCTCCACTCCTAATGTCGGTTTTGGTCAGCCTATGTCCCCCTTTGGAGTTGCAGCTGGTGCCTCTCCACAATCTATGTGAGTGGACCTTGAAAAGCACTCCCCTTACTTGTGTTCCTCCATTTGTGGTAGCTGATTGACTGTCATTGGTTTTTGAAATGGTATAAGTAGTTGATGGTGTTCAGTATCCACTTGTTCTATCAGGATACTTCTAGGGTACATGTTGATAGTAAATTGTGTCTTATATCCTTGTTGTCCCTCTCACAAACACTGCTTCTTGCAGAGGTGGATTTGGGAGTTCTTTCAACACAAAAGGGCCCATTGTTCCAGCACCAAATACAAGTACATTCTTAGGGAATGCATATCCCCAGCCGGATCAAAATCTCTTTGGCACCCAGCTACCCCCATCACAGAACTTTGTTGGCATGCAGAGCTTTAAGGGTTTTGGCAATACAAACTCTGGGATTGCAGGTACTTTTCTTTTCTCTGTGCTTCACAAGGAGTTTCTATAGCACATTGGCCAGTTATGAGACACTGACACCATGGACCAGAGCCAAGTTTCATCACTTTCAGTTATGGTTTCCTCTTGGATAAGAGACTACTAATTGTGATCATCTGACTGTTTGCTTTTGCAGGAGGTTTTGGCACTGGAGGAATTGGTAGTGCTGGACCAGTGCCAATATCCCCCTTCAATTCTCCTGTCCCTAATATGGCTCCAACACTTGGATTTGGAAATATTACCCAGTCACCACCACCATCTGTTCCAGAAGTTATGCCTCTTGTAGCCAGCCTATCAACAAGCACCACACCCTTACCAGCATCCCCCTTCACCTCTCAAGTGTGAGAATTTTTTCTATGGAGTCCAGTAATCCAGTGTAGGATCAGAGGCATGCCATTGATGGGCTCATAACTTGGTCTTCATCTACATCTTGCTCACATCTGGTGTTGCTGGTCACTGGACACATGAGAGACTGTTGTTACTTGTGTTCTATTCTTCTCTTCTTAGTTGGTATTTTATTTTGTTTGTGTTTTCCTGCAGTTTTCTTTCAGGGTCTCTTGGAATTTCACTCATGAATCTCATTAGCCATAGCATGAGGTCATTTTACAATTTCTTTTTGAATTGACCTAAAGTTTCAAATTTGGATGTAATTATGGGGATATTCCTGCATACACTAACTAAAGGTGAGCTTTTCTGCACATTACCTTGGTGTAATGGTCTTATGAAACATGATGTTCTTTTTACAGGTTGCCAGGAACCTCACCATTTACAAAGAGTTCTCTGGAAGGTCAACCGCCAGTGGCAGATGATATTTGGTTGAAGGAGACATGGAAACTAGGAGAGGTATGTCCTTCTGTCATTTTGCAGTTTACATATGTACAATCAGTAGGGAGGACATGATTGTGTTGAATTCTCTCCTTTGAAACCATCTCGCCACTCTCACCACACCTTTATTTTAAGTTGTGTCAAAGCAAGGAGTGCCTTCATGCTGTTGTGCATGTGTATGTTATTCAAAGGGTACATTCTGGATGTTGTCAACTGTCTCTACTCTAATATGCTTAAGTCAAATGAGTCACAGATTCCAGAGCAGGAGCCTCCATCTTATGTACGATATTGAGAGTTGATACTAGCAGCTTCTTGGAAATCTGACGAAGTAAAAGTACTCCAGAAACTTGGTAAGAAGTGTCCTATGTATTCTGGCTTTATGTTCCACTTTCTGTTCAACCATGGTTAGAAATTCAACTGTGTCAGATTGTCTCTTTGATCTAGAATAGACAAGTGATTTCCATTTGTTACAAGCCCTGGATGTTTGTGGTATGTACTGAGCTTCTTCTGGGATCTGCAGGTTGTACAGAAATTGAGGAGAGCTTGTTCAAAAATAGCTGATGAAAACTATTCCTGTCATCTGTAAATTCATTTCTGTGTGAGCAGGGAATCCAGATGTTTTGAATTCGATACCATCTCAAGCTTGATGAGGCCTAGCTCAACTATCCTCCATGTGGAAATGTGAGCCTTGAAATGCATCCATTTTAGTTCTTAAGGAGTTGCACTGTTGTGATATGTCTAGAGTTATTCATAGTTATTTTGGTCAGTTGGCTTTCATATCCTGCCCAGCTGTGTATATTGGAGACATGCAGCTGAGATTTATGGTTACAAAAGTGCTGATGTTGAAGTCTTGTGAAGTTTTTAGAATAAAGCTTGAAACTTCATCCTCCTCTTGCTGACCTTCAATGCAGTTCAGAAATACTGGCATTGATAGTTGTTAGTCCTTCTGTTTTGGGATTATGCTGACATTTTCATGCATGTTAGTCATAGGTGTTCATCTGCACTCAAAGCTTCCAAAACCTTCCACTGAAAAGTGTTGATTCATATTGCCAGTAGTACAGTTTGTCTTGTTTTCTGCAGAAATATCAGCAATTAGTTCAAAAGGGTTGTCAAAAGATATATATGTCCATATTGTGCCTTGCAGATTTGTATGTCTGTATGCCTTTAGATCCTTTTTTTGTCTGTTTTTTCTTTAGAGGAAATATCTGCAGTTGTTTCCAGTCTCTTTGCACCTGCAAAAGAGATCCAGTCCATCAAAGAGGCTAATGCTCCTTTTCTTGATTGGTAGAAGTCTGTACTGTTTCATCCATTTCCATTTTCGTAAGACTGTTGAATGCTATGGAGAGCATTTAAGGTTTTTGAATCTAAGAATGTTTTTTTTCTCCCAAAGATTTCCCCAAGTTTACTGCATTGAATATGGCTTCTGATGGCCACACCAAGATGAGGAGTGACTAGATTCTGAATCAATGGTGAAGAGCCCATCGGCTCTGAGGTGCATTTTCTGCATTTGGTTCAATATCCAATTTTGTTGTGATCACGAGTGTTTCCTGGGCTTTGATGGTGTTGTTGTGTGGACCATCTCTGGAAAATGTTGAAAACTGGTTTAAAGACATTCTCCAAAAGTAAATGCAACAAAGAGGATGGTTCAATCATCATGAATGAGGCAAAAATGGGTGCCTCACTTTTACATCATGGCTACTTCAAGCTTCCAGCACATGAAGCCTTCAGGTAATCAATAAAAAGAACTCCAAGCCAACATGATGCTGCTATGAGCCTATACCACAATCTGTTGTAGCACCTTATGACTTCGAACCTTAACCCTAAAGGCTTTGGGATTGCACCCATTTCCACACATACTTTCAGGTTGCAAAATTGCACTTCTCAAATTCACAATATTGCAACTCTAATGAACATCACATCATCAATAACAACATCGCCATGAATTCAAGAGTTGAGGAACAGTTGACAATGACAAGCTTGTAACATATGCACATAGAGAGGGAGAAAAAAAATGGGTGTCACAAATATTTGTTGGATTGCTTTGCATGGATTTTCGATTAGTGCCTTTCCAAATTGCTAAACATCGATTTTGTCATAGATTTGTGCAATTAAACAATCTTAGGCATCAATAATCTTCTAACTCTTCAAATTGTGTTAAGTCACAACATTGTTGCAAACAACATCCACCTTCACAATTCTTTAAATTTCAATTAGAACCAAGCTCTCAACAACAACCCTCATGGTTCACAACGAAAAACAAACATAAGGCCCCAAATATGTGGTGTAATTGAGATGTTCCACAAAATTTGAAATCTAGTACATGTTTACTTGATTTTCGAAATGTTGAAAGAAACATTTTTTTTTGTTTTTTTTGCGCCCAATTCCCAAAGGAAATAATGTGGAAAAACTGCACATAATGAGATTTAGTTTTTCATATTCATTCACCATTTTTGAGTTGTGGGTAAATGAAAGGAATGTGCTACATGTTCTATGTTCCTCAACATTGGAAAGCTTTTTTTTTAATTTAAAAAAAATTATAAATGTCATTGACATCAAATTTTATGAATTGGAATAGACAAGTTGATGGAAAAAATAATTTAAGTTCCAATATGGAATTCAACCTAATTCCTAAAGTCTCTTTGCAATCAGTGGAAGTAATTTAATGTAAAGAGCTCCCAAAAGAGGGTCCAACAATTACATCTAGGTTTAGTGGTAATTGTCAAGTAGTGTAAGCTAAAACAATAATAACTATAATTACTCATATTACATACATAAATAAAAGAAATAAGGAACTACATAAAGGATGTTTGTAGTCCTAGTCATTGGTGGTAATTTGTTTGGCAACACTAAATTATCTCTAGTTCACCTAGTGGTATCATAGGAAAATAAAATAATAAAAAAAGAACTCCAGGAAAACCAAAGAAGGTTTAGGGGTACTTGTTGAGTGGTTCAAATTTTGGTTATTGGTCTCATTATTGAATATCCAGACTACTAGTTTAAAATTTTCAAAAAATAGCTCAAAAGTAGAACCAACAGGAAACTAAAATCAGAACTAGAATTGAGAATTGGTCTTCAACTAGAACTAAACATAGAACCCAAAACCCATTTTATACAAGTTTTAGTTTTTAAAATTAATTTTTGATTTATATATATTTTAGTAAGGTTGGGTGGAAGCATATTATGGTGACCCCCTTTATATAATCACATTGTAATGTTTTCTTTGAATGGGTGTTTTTGAGTCTAAACCATGTCAACATGTTATTAATGTTTTTGCATATTGTGATAGAACGTAATTATCCAAGCAATAATTTTTTTTTTCTATGTATATTATGGTAGATTGGAATATATTTGTAATTGTGTATTAAAAAATATAAATATATTAAAAAAATTAAAATCATTTTTAATTTTATGAAATTTGTAGTATCTATTTCATATGTGATTCCACATATTTTGAATCATGTCTATGAACCATGTGAAAGTTTAATAATTTTCATTCGACAAATTAGGGGTTTTTAAATGCATTACCCATAAGTATGTGGTAATTTGAAATTTTAACAAACAATCACTTTGAAAATGGAAGGTGATAAGCATTGTGAGTTGGGCCCATGAATAAAATCCATTTCACATTGATTTGAATGATGAATGAAACCAAATAATTTGAAATGGGTTCGGTTGTATTGTGTATATTATAAATATACCCATGATTCTTTAGATTAAAATGATTTATTTATTCAAATAATATTATGTAACATTAACTTTGTGAAAATTGTAATTTTAAAGCCCAAACCTCAAAATTAGAACCCCAAAATTACATGCATCATGTTTTGAAAGATACATACTATAATATTAAACCCAAAAAAACTCAAAAAAGGGTCACCATAATATTGTTTCACCTAGTTAAACATGTTGTTACTTTGAGAAAATAATTTAATATACATTTTTTTGAAAAATATTTTTGGGATGTCTAGTGGGGATGTGGCATTTGACATGTATTTGTTATTTTTGGAACATGTTTCAAGTATGTGATTAAAAAAAAAAAGCATGTAGTTATATAGGTTGTTACATTTTATTGGTGTTATAGTGCTAGGGACTTTAAAAAATATATTTTTGAGCTATCTGTGTAGGTAGGTAGAATTGGATTTGGTTTGGAACTAGACTTGCTAGGAAGTTTTGGGAGTACTAGGAATTTGGAATCTTGAAGTGTGAAGAATTGGGTATGGAACCAAACCAAAGGTTTTATTGAACTAGACAATCCTTGAACTAGAATTGGGGGTTTTTTCAAATTTAAAAAAAAATTGAAATTGGGATTAGAGGTTATTTTAGAAATGAATTGATTTCATTTTGAAGTTTATGAAACTTTTGAAACGTCAAAAATCCAAAAAAAAGATTTCATCAAATGAATGTAATTTATCATGAACTTGCAAAGATTTGAAGCATATCAGGAAACTAATTTAAAAAAAGAAGAAGAAGAAGCAATGAATGTCATATAGGAAACAACAAGAAGATTAGAAATACTAAACTTACAATAATAAAAAAGAAAAAATAACAAGAAGCAATTAATGAAAAAAATGCAAGTAATAAAAAGTAGTTAGCAAAGATAAACAAGTAAGGAAGTTCATATAAAAAGTAACATACAAATTCTGAAATGTTATTAAACTACTACGATCAAAATATAGAAATAACAAAGAACAAGTAGTGAAGAGAATTTTTTTTTTACTAGCAATAAAAATTAATTAGTAAATATTAGCAAGCATAAAAAAAACTCAACAATTTAACTAACAAACATTTTTTAAAAATGAAGCCAACAAGCAAAAAAAAACAAGTATGTAATAGATTGAGAAAAATTAATAAAAAAAGAAGAAAAATAAAAAAAACAAGCAAAATAAAAATAGCCAAACCAACAAACAAAATCAAAATGGAAAGAAACAAAAACTTGAATTTCAAAAACTTGGGTAGTGGTAATAGCCCTTTGGTGTTTAGGGGTCGGTGGGCGAACACCCGGAGAGTGGCTAGTCAATATTTTTTTTGTCATTCACTGATTTTTGGCCTTTGCTATTAGGGGGGCTCTTCTCTGACCGGTGTAAGGGGTAGTTCCAGAATGCTTTTTAAAAAAATTGAGTGCCTTTAGGGATTATGGCGTGTGCTAGAGGGTATCAAGATGAATAGTTGTGCATGCTTACTTGACCCAAAAAAGATACCCATGTGTGTGATACCCATGTGTGTGATGCTGGTTTGGCTGTTCAGAGATGGGTGTTTTTGCTAACAAATTTGTAAGTTTCTTTTGCAATTTGCCAAATTTGAGCCCATTTTTCTGCTTTGCAAATTTGTCAAGGTTCAATAATGGGTGTTGTATATGGAACATTTACAAGGGTTTGAGGTTTGGTTTAGAGGTGGAGGCTTGCACATGTAAAGAATTGGAACTTATTGTTAAAAAACACAACACTAAACCCTAAAATGCACATAGAACACACATTGGAAAACAACAACATTTATTAACATGACAAAAGAGGAGCTCCCCCCAAGTTTAGCATTTCGGTTTTCCCCCCAAAATTTGGACAAGGCAACAAGTTGGTTGCAGCTCTAATAGAACTAGGTAGAATTTTTAGATACCATCTTTAACAAGTATGTCTTCCCTACCAAAACACATATAAGATGAAGTGCAATTTTTCTTAGAGCTTCTAGTTCCTAGTGTAATTTTGTTAAGATGTCTATATGTAGAACATGGAGAGGAACAACACCTTACATGAAATTTAGATCTGAATGTAAAAGCAACACCTTTTGTGCATGTCAAAGTAGAAATAGAACAAGGTCAAGGTTCAGTATCCAGTTTGGATTAAGGTTAGATGCATAGAGAGAAGATTTGATCAAAAACAAGGATTTGAAAAATAGAGGGAATTCAGATTTGAATGTAGAAGCAACACCTTTAACACATGTAAAAGTAGAGATAGAACATGGTCAAGGTTCAAGATCAGGGTTGGGATTAGATGTAGAGAGGGAGGATCAAATTAGAAATAAGGAGCTGAAGAATAGAGGGAATTCAAATTTGAATGTAGAAGCAACACTTTTAATACATGTCAAAGTAAAGATAGAATAGAGTCAAAATTTAGGATGAGGGTTGGGATTAAGGTTAAATGTCAAGAGGGAAAATCTGATTAGAAACAAGGAGCTAATAAAATAAGCAACACTAGCCCTTGGACTATATGTGAGGACAAAGATCACAGATTATATCTATGCAGAAAGGTATAAAAAATATATGTGTTTTTGTTGGTTTGAACATTATGCAAACATAAATTTTAGAGTCCAAGCATGACCAAGACATACCAAATTCTTGCAAGCTCAAACACAATGCAACAAGAAGTTCAACCCCACCACCTGCATAGAAACAATAGATGTCATGTTGATGTGGAAAGATTTTGAGGATTTCTAAAAACTCATTGCATCTACTGGTTTCCTTTGGGAGCATGCACTTGCAAAATTTCTAGCCCTAACTCATTTCCTATCTTTTTGGGTTAAATTTAGGAAGTTAAGAAATGTACCTATACTAAGGCCAAACTTTGAACCTCCAACTCCTTAAAGGTTAGGGCTAGGAGGGGGAAATTATACAAATTGTGCCTTGTAGACAAAGGAGTGACACCATGGGCCAACTAACAAGGATAACGTGCCCTTGAAATTTGGAATTGTGGCCCCTGAAGCTAAGGAAGCCCAAAAAACAACTCGGTTAATTAGTTTCCTGCAACATTTGCGAGGGGCAATGGACAAGTGAAGCTTTGGAGGAAGCCATGGAAGTAGTTGAGCAAGGTACTTGTTCTTTACATGGGGCTAGTTAGATATTTCACATACTTTTAAGTTCTCTTTTTGACCATCTGACTAAACACACCCAAAGTAGGAAAGTGGGGCCACTAGGAGTGTTCATAGAAGAGGAAGATGTGGCAACCTACAAATGGACTTTAGCAATGGGGGAATGCGGCTTGTTAATATTATTAAACCAATTTAAGTTGAAGGTTGTAGGAATGATTCAAATAAAGGTGACATTGTTCTGAGATGGCATACCTAGAAAAATTTGGTGGTGATGGTTCAAGAATCAACATCCAAATGTGGTCATAAGGCAAGTTAAAGGATTTGAGATGTGCATAGCACAAGGTTTAATGGTTGCTTCTTGGAAGGAATTTTACACAAACTTGGCGTCATTATATAACCAACATTAGTACCCTTTTGATCACATATGAAACAATGAAGAAATAGGTGTACATGCAAGTAAACAAGTAGGGGCATGGGTGTTGGCCAAGAGAGGGTTGAATGCAGTTTATAGTACCATCCCAAAATCTTGGGAATGGTAGACTATAAATTGCATTGCTAGTGCAACAGGTGGGAGTCTACTAAGCTTTTACATTTTCAGAGGGGACTGACTGAAAGACAATTACATTAAGCTATGCAAACTAGGTACATGCATGGCTATGCAAAAGAAGGCATGGATGACTTGTTTTTTGTTTAAGGAGTTTTTATCTTTTTTTAAGTAGTATGTTCTAGGTGGAGTGTCTACAACCAACTGACATTTATTGGTTCTAGACGGCCATGGTAGGCACGTAACTTTAGAAGTAGTAGAACAAGCCCATGAGTTTGGATTGGACATGATAATTTTACCTGCGCATACCTTTCATGCCCTTCAGCCATTGGATGTTTCTTGCTTTAAACCATTTAAAATTGCATTTCAAAGGGTTAGGGATTTGTAGCAGTGGCTAGTAGAAACTACATGGAATTAGACAAGATTGCTTTAACTGGATGGGTGGACTAGGTTTTAGAATAGGCATTGACAAAAATGAATATCTAGTTTGGATTAAAAACAACATGTATATGGCCTTTGGATCCAAATGCAATAAAGAACAAATTCTGGTCTTCAAGCTTCTACACAATCGGGCCAAACAATGAAGGAGATGAAGTAGACATCACATTAAATGAACAAGATGATCAAGGCCAGGGTGAGAAGGATGAAGGAAAACATGCACAAAACGATTAGGGCTAGGGTGATCAAAGTGAACATCAACATCAACATGGAGAAGAAGTTGTTGCCATGGATCTTTTCAATATACACACATTAGTTCACCAATTAGGCCTAGGTTGTTCTAACCTAAACCTGAATATTGCATAATGTTACTATGGAAATATGCCTCATAGCTTTCCCATGACAAAAGATAGGGCAAAAGACAACTTGGTAGTAAATCTAAACAACTTTAGTCAAGAACAAATGCAAGAAGAACAAATTTCTTTGAATTTGACCCAAGATACCATGAGAATGCAGCAACTTTTGTTGCTCCTTCATCTACTTGCAAAATAGATTAGAGAAAAGGAACCTTTAGTGGACTACTCATAGTTTCATGTCATCACCAGTGTTGAATACATAGTAATTATGTGTAAGAAGGCTATGGAGAAGCCAGTTGCAAAAGTAATTAGTAAAACAAATTGTAAGGAAGGGGAGGAAAATAGGGTTAGAAAATATGTAAATTACCTCATTGTAGATGAACGGCGTCTGAATGTGTAGTTACTAAAAGTGCAAAAACACATTTCAATACAATTGGTTTGAAATAGTTGTGAAGGAAATAGGGTAGTGTTTGCAAGAACATTTGCAAGCTTCTTGGGTTGCATAAGGGTAATAGATAATTCCAATTACAAGATTTTAAAGGTTTATTCCAACATAATGGGGGGCAAAGTTACAAATAAGGGCTAAACTACTTGCTTGCGATCATGTTGTAGCATGTTTGCTTCATTCTACTTAGTAACCCAAACAAAGGAAGGGGGGGTTTAGGGTTTAAGAAGATCAAGAGGATCACAAGTAATTTCATCCAAGACCATAATTAGGAGGATCACTAATAGCTGCAACCAAGACCACAACTAGGAGGATCGCTAGTAGCTATAACCAAGACCACAACTAGGAGGATCGCTAGTAGCTATAACCAAGACCACAACTAGAAGGATCACCAATAGTTGCAACCAAGAGAGAAAGGATGAAGATCATGACTAAGAGGATTGCTAGCAAGTTGTAAGCATAAGAGAGAAAGGATGAGGAGCACCAAGATCAAGATCATGATGACCAAAAGGGTTGTTAATAGTTGCAACGAAAAGAAAGGAGAAGGAAAACAATGATCAACGTGACAATTGCGACCAAGTGGATTGTTAGCAACTGCAAGCATTTTTGCTTACAATAACAACTACACAAGTAATTCAATTGTATTGAAAGTAGACTTTACACTTTCCAAGTAGATTGTAATGCTACAAATAGTACAAGATATTATGCATGCACTTGAAAATTGAACTTTGAATTTATTCTGTGTATTACCAAGTATTTTCATGCATAAAGTATTATTAAATTTCTAATGATGTAAGGAAGTTTTAGATATATGACAGATTATATGCAGGTTTATATCAATATTTATGTGTGAATCCATGTTGGTTGTAGTGGGCCCAATTTATAACTATACTCCAATTCTAGATAGATATATGACAGATTATATGCAGGTTTATATCAATATTTATGTGTGAATCGATGTTGGTTGCAGTGGGCCCAATTTATAGTTATACTCCAATTCTAGATTTACCTTCAAGGTCAAATAATGGCATTGGCCTAAGAATACACCAGAGGTGCAAGGGCAAATGCCTACAATTGAGTCATTTCCATTGGTTTCCCAATCACTAACAACAATCATTTCCAAGGACTCAAATAACATTGAAGGAACCCATGTGCTATCTAATAAGGAAGAGAGCCTTCCAAATTTTAATGTGGCTGCTTTCCTTGTTCTTTATGATGTAATTTTTGTTCCTACAAGTGATCCCCTCCTTAAGCCTACACCTATAGTACCTATATGTGTAGCAACAAATGTAAACAAATCACTAACAGTTCTTATTATGACCCCCATGGTTGTTGCACCTATTAACCTTGACTCACCTACAATGATGCAAACTTCTCTATTATAGCATACCCTAGATGCTTGCAACTCTAAGCCTCTAGGTGATTATGTTTAAATTGTTAGCTTACCTTTGACCACTAAAAACCTAAGTGTACTAGCAACTAAAGGATTGGTTTTAGGAAAACTTGAAGGGCATGATGGGATTAATATTAGGAACATGAGTCAAATGGCTACTGGTTCAAAAAATGATCCAACAAAAGGGCTTAAAATTCATCCCAAGATGGGAATGGGCCCAAGGGTAAGGGTAAAATGCATCAACGGACCAATGAAAAAACTGAAAAGTGAGTCATTCTTATTCAAGCTTCACCACTTATAAACAACCATTCATAATGTTGGTACCAAAACTCATTCTCTTTGTTAACATAAAAGTAAATACTCATCATGGGCTAGCCATTCAATCATTATTCAATACATCACATACAGTTTGTGTTGAACTTACCAAACATAAGCTCATACCCATTATATGCAAAAGTTTAAATTGTCGTAGTTCAAATCTTAACTCAAGAATCAAATAGGGCAACAATTAGGATGTAAATGAATCAAGCGTTTTGCCCATAACTAGCTAGTATTGAATTGTTTTACATTTGACAAATGTTTGGGCATATTATATTGCAATTGTCATAAGAAACCTTAGCTAGAGTGAAACTAATTAAATTGTTTTGATGCATTATGTAGGTTATACCATTTGGAGTACATAAATGAGTTTCATGCATGTGTACTTTGTTTATGTAGGGAGATGTGGCTCTCTAAGAACTATTAGTTT
>Ga0116229_10009917_pt1 | contig 14414 bp, 7 predicted proteins | sample S1TSphgellanicum_3_FD_87313 | JGI IMG/M metagenome (GOLD analysis project Ga0116229, IMG submission 87313) | Host-associated microbial communities from peat moss isolated from Minnesota, USA - S1T2_Fc - Sphagnum magellanicum MG | ecosystem: Host-associated > Plants > Peat moss > Unclassified... | reverse complement strand
CCTTCTTCCTTCCTTCTTCCCACTACTACAGTGTCTCTGTTTCTGGCGAAAAAACATTTTCCTAGCGCCAAAAATAAAATAAAATGCCATTTATTTAGCCAAAGGCAGCTCAATGTTTTTTTCCCCAATTTTCTGATGTAGCTGAAGTGGCGATCATCCATAAGATGATTTAGCCAGATTTGGCTACATACTAGAAATGAAAGTAGGAAAAAACCAGAATCCTTCTCTATTCTTGGTTAACTACTGGAAGTTATCATGAAATTTGGCGATTTGGAACCTTTTTTTTTGTTCGAAATCTGGCCAATTTGGGCTATTTTTTCCATGAAAAATCATTTTGTGTAGGTCGAAATCATATTTTTCAGGTCGAAATCTGGCGAAATTTCGCCAAAAATTGAAAACACTGGTGGTGCTGCCTCAAGTGGCGTGTCCCAGAGTTCTTTCTTTCAACTATGTCAACTAGATGAATTGGCGATCATCCACAAAAGGAATGAGCCGCATTTGGCTAAAGGTCAGACAAGTAAAGTAAGTTTTTTAAAAGATTCCTGCCTAGTTCTGGCGACCAGTAGAAACTCATTGTCTAAATATGGTGACTTGCGACTTTTTTCCCTCAAAATATGGCGACTTTTACAGTTAATTTTTTTTAAAAAAAAAGCCCTTATACAATTCGCACTGAGTTTTTTTTGTCGTCACATCACAGTGCGAAAACCAAGACTGTTGACCTAGGAAGTGTTTAGGTCCAGATGTGTCTATTTTAATTATTTTTATTTCTAATAATGGCGAACAAATCCCTAAAATCACAAACAAAATCATTTCCACTCCCACCCCCCCAACACACACACATTTTCTGAGAAAGCTTTCGCCAAGTTGCAAAACTTCGTCAAAAAATAAAAACCACTGTTGCCAATATATAACTGGTTTGCCTTTCCCTTTAACCTGTAGCCAAATCTGGCTAAGTCCTCTTTTGGATGATCGCCAACCCACCTACCTCACAAGTTTGGAAAAAAACAACCCTTCCCATAGTTTTAATTATTATTATTTTTAATATAGCCAAAGTGGTGATCATCCATAGGAAGATTTAGCCATTTTGGTTACAAGCTGAATATGAAAATATAAACTCTTAAACATCTCTCTATATTTTTGGCTACATATTGCCAGCAAAAAAAGGTTGTGTGTGACATTGGTGGTCAAAATGGCAATCATTCTCAACATGATTTAGCCAAATTTGGCTGTAGACTAGACGGGAAAGTAGAAAGTTTAAGAATTCTTTTATTTTCTGGCTACCTGCTGGATCCAGTTTGTTTTTTTTCTTTTTCTTTTTCTTTTTTTGGTGTGGAGATTTCACACCACGGTGACAAAATAAAACCTAGTGCCATGCGAATTTTTTGAGAAAATGCGCCAAAGTCGCCATAATTTGAGGACAAAAAAGTTTGAAGTCGCCATATTTAACAATACTGTCCTCGGTAAGCAAGATTCTAAAATTTTCTACTTTCATATCTAACCTCTAGCCAAATTTGGCTATAGATTAGATGTGAAAGTAGAAAATTTTAACAATTTTTTAATATTTTTTCTACCTGCTGGAACCTGCTTTAGAAATCTGGCGAATTAGGGCCTTTTTTTTTTTTCCATAAAAATCCTTTGTATGTGCCAAAATCATATTTTTCAAGTAAAAAAAAAGCGAAAACTCGACAAAAATAAGAACACTGTGCTTCTTCTTTTCCCTATTCTCCTTCTCTTTTTCTTCTTTTCAACTTCTGTGCCACAATTGCTGCTCTGTCTTTTTCTTCAAGAGGAAAACAAATTCAAACAAACAGCAGATCTTTCTTTCTAATCAGGTACCCCACTAATGCCGACAAATTGAAAACCCTAAACCCTAAATTTAAAAAAGAGAAGAAACTAAAAAACCCATTTTATTTTCTTTTGATTCAAATTCTACAGGCAATTTAAGTGAAACACCACTTGAATGGATGGATGAAAACGAAGATGAAATTTGGATGAATAATCAAGATCCTTGTGAGCTCCGGATGTATGTGATGTTGTGGATGTGATGTTGTGGAAGTAGTAATAGTAATCATCCATCCATCCATCCATAAGAAGATTTAGCCAAAATTTAGGATATGAAAATGAAGAAAATCTAAGCATCCTTTCTATACAGCTGGCTACTTTACTGGAAACTAATATGGAAAAATCTAGCGAATTTTATTATTAATGTATTTCAAAAATCTGACAATTGAAAAACGTATAGAACATTGCTTTTTGCAGTTTTTTTTAAATTTAAAAGAACCCATGATCCCCGTCCTAATAGTTTTAAATTTTTTTGATAGACTCTCAGGTCTAGTTCCAGATCCGAAATTCTTCAAATTTCAAGACTCCAAATTTAAATTTTTAAAAAATAAAATAATATAATATATATATATATATAATTTTTTAAACTCCTTACACATAGCCTTAAAACTATTTTTTTTCTAATCACTAGCACTGCAAACCAATAAAAAGTGACCACCCATATCAACTACATGCTTTAAATGAAGAAAAAAACTTTGCATATTTGAAACATGTTCCAAAATTAACAATTGCATTCCTAACCGCATTTCAATCCCAAATCTATTATTTCAAAAAATAAATACATGCCTGAATTTTTTTCTAATATTTTGTGGAAATTATTTATGATTTTGTCAACCTAACAATGCATCTAACCCCAACTAGAATAAATAAGTAAATATTTTAAAAATATTTTTAAATCAAAATATATGCAAATTGGGTTTGGTGGCCAATTTCTCAGTCCGACTATACCTAGAGGCCAAGGTATGTTCAATTCCAGGTTTGGTTTTGGTTTTTTTTTTTTTTCAAATTTTGAGCCAACGCTCTAGGGACATAAAACCAGCCAGATTCAATTTTAATACAAAGTTATGACAATCAGATTGGTTCTTGAATTTTATTTTGGGGGTTGGCGAAAATTGGTTAAGGTATTAGGATTTTTATATTTTCCATACTCAACTAGTTTTCAAAGATATTGGTTCTCACAAATGCAATAATAGCTAGTTTTTAGATTTGGTTCTCACAACTTGATTATCAGATTTTAATTCATTAAAAAAAAATTGACACTTGAAAAAGTTCAAAATAATTTTTAAATGAAAAAAAATTTGCAATAATGTTTTTATTCAAAATTTATATTTTCACAACTTCATCCCTTTCGACTACGTAGTTAGTTTAAATTTCTAGAATTTTTAATTAATATTTTTATAAATTTTAGATGGTTAGTTATTGACTAAATTCATTAAGCAATTAGTTTCAATTACATTTGCATTGGTTAGTCTTTCAATTAGTAGTTCATACTTAGTGTTAGGCAATTATTTTAATAATTAATAATTTCCATCTATCTCATATAAAAAAATATTGCACAAACATTTATTATTCCTCTTCATTTGTAATAAATGCATGAGAGTCTGTTTTGTTAACTTTTGAATTTGAATATATAAATTTAGTTTGGATCAGATAAGATTAATTAAAGTAGTTTTTACATATTCATTCTTGAGAACTTAATAATTGTCCCATTATCATTTGGTGATAATCTTTTGTACAAATGTTTGGGAATTAAAAATACAAAATCCAAATTCTTTTTGAACAAGGTAGAATGATGTATATGAAATGTATTTTAGAAGTCCAATCACATGTACAAATTGTAAAAGGGAGGGAGATAAGTTTGTTTCTTGTCCTTACTTGCTAGAAAAAGAAAAGTTATAGGTCCAATTGCTTATAAAAGCTTTTTGAGAAGATTTTATTTCATATCAAGAATAGTGGTGTGCATTTGTTTCATTATATCTAAAAGAGCTTTCAAAGTGTACATTTAGGCTTGCAAACGATGATGTAGCCAAATAACATGCCAATGATGTTCATCTTTTTGTGCTAATAACAAAACAATGAGTGCAATATGCACAACCTAATAATCCAATGTGCACACAAGCCTTGGTAGTTTACAAGTTCACGAAACACTTGATAATAGCATCTATGCGAGCATTGTAACAAACAATACCTCTATGTAACAAATGTCACAAAAAAACATTTTGGGTTTTGCGACTTACCTTTATAATTGTGTATTAATTAAAAAGAACATTTGTGACTAGTGACTATTGAATTGTTAAACCCATGTTGTTTCACCCATTTACTCACAAAAGACATATAATTATAAAGCCCAATTTTTTTATCAACTAAGATTTTTTTTTAATATTGAAATTCCATGTCATCATTGACCTTGGTTTGACATGCAAAGTGCATGCCACATGTCAACCTAATTGTTTTTACTCAACTAAGAGTTACAAAAGATGCCTTGATAGATGGATGACATGTGTTAAAAATCTATAAACACATGTTCAATTATGAGTCATTACACATGAGCGAAAATCAACCTAGCCTAACCAAAAATCAACTTAACCTTGCCTAACTAGCCTAAGTCAAATGGCCTAGGTTAAAAACAAATTTTTGCCTCTTAGCCTAGGTAGTTTTGATTAGGCTACCTAAACTTAGGTTAAATGGTATGAGTCTCTTAAGTTGCAATATTAAGGACTTGAACCCTTCACCTCCACTTTGGGGTTCAAACCTTCATCCATTACACTACCAAAATTTTAATATTAAGTCTATTAAACACAAAATTATAAAAATCAAAAATTTTAATTTAAAATTAAATTAAGCCACCCTAGGTTGACCTAAGATGAATTAAGTTTACCTAAACTACCTACAAGTTTAGCCTAGGTTAATATAGGCCTCCCTATGTTAAAATAAATTAACTTAGTCTACCTTAGCTAGGATTACTTAAGCTCTAAATTATTTAAAACTAGGTTAAACCTAAATTAAATTAAGTTAATCTAGGCTAAACATAGACTATGTTAGTCTAAACATGGTGAAAATAACACAAGTGAAACTAAACATTATTTTGGCCAAACATGTTTAAACATTGTTAAACACCTTTAAACACAATTATTTAGGCTAAGCTTGGTTTAAAATTGTAAACAATGATAAATTTGAAGATTTAGATTATATTTGGTTAAATTTTTAAAAATTAAAATAAAGTCCATTATTGAAGAAATACATGGCTTAATCTAGCTAAATTATGATAAAATTATAAACAAAATTAGGTTATTTAAACTAAATTTTGCTAATAAAATGATTGGTTTTATACGATTGTCGTTGTTTGTTTTAGTCATTTTTGTTAGTTACATGAGTTAGAAGGTTGATTACTAGTTGCTAAAAACATTTTTAGTTTTTTCCTTAATCATGTTGGACATTATAGTTACATAGGACAAGTTGTAAAAAACATGTTTTGACATCATGAACACTTTTAACCGATTAAAATTGCAATTTTATTGAAATTAGTGTCATGGGTCATTAAGTTGATTACTAGTTTTTAAAAACATTTTTTTCGTTTCCTTAATTGTGTTGGACATTATAGTTGCATAAGATAAATCATAAAAAACATGTTTTTACATTATGAATATTTTTGACCAATCAATAAATGTAATTTTATTAAAATTAATGATATGAATCATTAGGTTGATTTTTAGTTATTAAAAACATTTTTAATCAATTTCTTAATCGTGTTAGACATTGTAGTTGTATAGAACAAGTCATAAAAGACATGTTTTAGCATTATGAACACTTTTGACCAATCAATAAATATAATTTTATTGAAATTAATGTCATGAGTCATTAGGTTGACTAGTAGTTGTAACACCTTATTGACACATGGCATGCCACATCATCATCATTAGAAATAAAATTGTTATTAGTTACTATTAGTTGCAAAAGTAAATGGTATTTTTTAAAAATGAAAATCATTTAAATATATTAATATAAATTCAATAATAATAATATATTTACACAAAAATTGAATAAATTGTCATATTGACTATAGTTGTAAAACCATGATGCCACATCGCATCTTGATGTCCCTTGTACATAATAATTTTTGTGACTAAATAGTTATAAACATAATCGAAAAAAACAATAATCAATTTTTAAACTAGTCACAAAATCAAAGATGTTTATTGTCAAGTTAATATAGGATCACAACCCACCAATTACATATGCCAAAAGGTGCATAAACAAGTGCCAAATTTTTTTATAAAAACACAATTGCAAAATACCTACTACATAACTAGAAATTTTTCTTGCATTTAATTTTGCACTAGTAGTGGTAGTTTTATACACATTTACATTGCTTATAAATAAACCACAAGAAGTAGTCATATCTTCAAGCTCAACATTGGCAAGTGATATAGTTGATTATCACACACACTATTGTGTAAATCAAACAATCTATAAGTACATGTTTATGCACAAATGGTTTTACAAATATTCAAACACACCAACATTGGTTTTGTGCACCCAACTAGTGGTTGCAAGTCTTTTCCAAACTTTAGACATAGTGGATTATAACTTGCACAATTCTATCTGCCATGATGTTCATAATATCTTAGTTTTTACGTTCACTTGGATGGAAAAACAAAACCAATAACTAGTATTGGATGAATGTCATTAAAATTAGTGATTTTTAATCTTTTAGCATTCATACAAAGACATAATCCACATTAAAAAGGGGGGTCATATTAACTATGTACTAATTTAACTTTTATAAATGTTAATTATAATTTTTATAAATGTTTTAGTTGATTAGTTACTAACTAAGTTCATTAGGTAGTTAGTTTGAATTATATTAGCATTGGTTAGTATTTGAATTAGTTTAAATTTGGTGTTAAGTAATTATTTTAGTTATTAGTAATATCCATTCAGCCTATATAATTAAATAATGCATTAACATTTGTCATTTCTATTCATTTGTAATACATGCATGAGAGTTTGTCTTGTTAACTTTTGAATTTGAATTTATAAGTTTAGTTTGAATAACATAAGGATTAAGATATTTTTTGTGTATATTCTTGAGGATTTAATAATTATCCAACACCATTTGGCGACCATCTTACTCCTCAAACACCTAGACTTCTAATTCTACATCAATCACAATTAGCATTAAAAATTTAGTAAAGGATTTACAACCAACCCTAAGGAAATTTGGTCAATTTTTTCTCACAAAAATCAAATTGTTTAAATTGTCTAATTGTAAATGACATCTTATTAGAATAATAAGCATTCCTACTAAAGAAAAAATTCTTTTCATATCAATTTGTGATTCAATAATCCCCAATATTTTATGAGTATGGAATCCAATTATAGGAAACATGGTTTTTTGTTTCTGCCACCATTAAAAACGACATTTGATGTTTTTGACATCAACTCGATATCACTTGAAATCAAAAGCTTTATATTCACAAGCTCCTTTGGTGGCTCACTAATGCTAATTGTCATTCAAAGATATCCAAATTATAATTTTCATCAACTTCTTGGTTAACAATATTAGTTTCAAATTTAATTAAGGGGTGCAAATGATGATGGCATTTTACAAGCATGGATATAAAGATTTTGTATCATAATCTTCAACAATGGCCTTTCCTTGCTAATGGTTAATAAGTGAGGACATTAAATGAAAAATGTTAAATCTAGGGTTCAACATTAAAAATAACATATTTTTATTTTTATTTTTTTCATATTTCCTTTGAATGGAAATAAAATAATCCAAAACCCAACAACTTTTTTTTCTAATGTGGAAACTGAACATGCTATCTCAAAAACAAGGTTGGTGTATTCATCCATTAGGTTATCAAAGATAGTTGTAATTTTCATTTCATTTGTGAATTTCAAACTCTTGGATGTTGCAAAATTTAATGCATCATTTAATAACCAATGACACCAAGATTGGTTTATAACATAAGCATATATAACATGGCAAAAGAAATCAACAATAATCTAGGAAATGTGCCATGTCAAAGGAGGTGGCACTTTGCAATGATCTTCATAATATTATGCATGTTATAACAAAACATTATAGTTTTTTTAAACTACAAAGCTTCTTGAAAAAGGATAATTTTACTAGCAAATTTACAAAGGCAAAAAACTAGGTTAGATTATATTTTAAGCAAAAAAAATTTCTAAATGCAAATAAAATGGTTTTTAAGGAAAAATTAAAAGATACTTTGTTTTCATTAAGGTATTTAGTTTCTTTGAAAACAAACTAAAATTCACACATGCCTAATTCCATTATTATTGTCCATGCCCTAATTTTTTGGGCTAACTAATACACTTTTGCAAATCCCCTTGTAAAGACTTGATAGACACATATTTCAAGTCTTTGCAAACTTTTCATATGTTGTGGCACGTTGACATGATTTAAAGAATGCATGCCCAAAAATAATTCCTTGGAAACTATCCCCCAAACCCAATACTTCACAACTTACAATTGATTTTAATGTTGTAGTGATAATATTTAAGTTAGACCTTTCATCCTCACATAAGTAACAATTTTTTTCTTCAATTCACATTTGCTCAACATCTCAATCAAATTTATGGCCAAAGTTTGTTTAGTAATATTAGTGACTTCAAAAACCCCAAAGGTAGCATGCTTTGCTCGTCGATCAATCCCCAAGAATTTGATCATTAATGAAAAATATCATGTGCACCTTTTGACATCTATATGTCTAGCTTGTAGTTGCAAAATCACATTTTACCAAGGTTGGCAAAACAAATAATTGTTTGGTTTTTTTCCATTAACTTAGGCAACATTTCTTGTGAAAATTGTTTATTGGAAAATAAAATAATTCCTTGGACACAAATGCATACTAAAATGCACTAACCAAACATTTTTCATAAACTACAAGGATAAATTATTTTCATAATTAGAAACCCTAAATCCTCCAAAAATTGTTTTTCCTCCACATCATCTTTTTTGAAAGGTTCCTTCTTAACAAAAAAATTGAGAATATAGTTACTAAATATATTATGCCTTCTTTTACTAGTTGTCTCTCCTCATTTGTTTTCACAAGATTGTTCACTTCTTCCTCAAATTTTTGGCAACAACAAAATGGTTTATAAACACATGTTTTTTCGATACGATTATCCCATTTGTTGTATTATATAAAATTAAGGTTTTTTCTACTTGAGTTTTTGGTTTGAAATTAAAATTGGATTATTATAACAAAAGATACAAGCCATGACTAGAGGAGATATAAGATCAACATCTTTGTTATTGTTGATATAATAAAATGCCCAACACAATGGAATTGTGTTATTTTTCAAAATTTTCTTTGCACATTCAACTTTTGTAAAAATAAAAAAAAATTTGCACCATTTTTTGAATTTTTGTTTAATTATGTTCAAAGATTTGGATTTTTTTCAAAAATCTTTTATAGAGGTTCATCTTCCATTAACACTTCATTCATGAAAACATCACATGTATTTCATTTAAAAAGGATTGTTCCATGTTCAAATTTCACAATAGATTGTTGTCCAATGGGTAGAGAAAAAATTAGACAATTTTATGATCTACCAAAATATTACAAACATGTACAAGCAATATAATATACCAAATTGGACACATTTACAAAACAAGACATTCACAATCCTATCCTCTCAGTGCAAATTATAAAATTAATGTGTATGATTTGAATGTATGTATATGTAAGAGTAGTCTAAAATATAAATCCTACATCAAAAAGGAAAAAAAAAAAGGTTCTTAGTTTTCATTTTGTTTGTCTTTTTTGCCTTCATTCCAAAACCATCACCTTCAATAGTAATGTTTTAGGGTTTAGGGTTTGTGAGAGCTTTGAAGCTTTCACCTTATGACTTTTGTTGCCTTACTGCTTCAACTTTGATGCAATTACGTGAAAAAAAAGTTTCAAAAATTTATGAACACCAAAAAGGAAGGCAAAATTGGGGTTGTGAACTACACATTGAAAGCTCTATCAATTGTCACAAAGTTTCAGCCTTCCAACTTTCTCCCATTTTTTAATTTTTTCATCTTTCACCAAATCCCCTTTGTTTTTTTTTTAATGACTTTATTAGCTTTTTTCTTTCACCTCCCACCAAAACCTTTTTGTTTACATTCTTTTGGTGACAAGTTGTGAGCTTTCAACAAGTTCTATGAGTTTTTCAAGTCTTGTCATGAATGATATAGATCTATCACCTAATGAAAAGATGGTCCCAACATTTGCAAGCCATGATAGCAAGTTTGTTGTTGACAACTTGCCATAAGCAAATGGAAAGCTACATCATGTTGAGATTATTCCTATTCTTGGTGATGATTCATATGTATCAAATTTACACATGACAAATATTGGAAACAAATAATTCATTGGAAGCTTTACAATTCATTGATGTGGGTTTTTTTTGAAAGGTGAACAAACAAACACAAGACCTTTCTTAGAACCAAATAATATGATGCTTAAATTTGTCATATGGAAGTCATGGGAGGTGGTTGCAAGATAAGGTGGACCACTTTTTTGGTCACATTGTAGACTTTTGTTAAGTGTCATGGATTAACATGTCATTAACATGCCATAAAATCATCACTATGTCAAATTTGTTATTGAATTAAGATTATCAACTTAAATAAATAAAAATATTTATTAAAAATTACAACATATATTTTCCAAATATATAATAGTGGATTTTTGTAGTTGGAAAATATGGAGTGGTCTTTTGTCTATAACTTTATATAAACACATTTTTGTTTATGAATTATTTTTGGGAATCTTATAGGGATTGAATATATCATATATTAAAGGAAAAATAGAATAAATGAATTTAAAAAAATTTAACCCAAAAATATTTATGGATTTTTGAATGTTTTATGGACTTTATTCATATTCAATAATCATTTATTGATGATTTTTATAAAAAATTAACATGGGCTTTTATTCACATAATACTTATTCGTTCATTAACCATTTTTTATTCCCTTGTTAAACAATGATATCACAATAAATTACAATTTTAACATTATCAAATGAACTGTTTATCTGTTGGAATTGATCCAACTTATTTATAACCACCTTGGGTCTTAAAGTTTTGGCATTACACACCAAGTTATGAAAATGTTTCATTGTTTACCATAAATCAAATGGCATTACATCCATGAAAAAACATGTTGAAATTTAGCATAATACCTTACTTAAATAATTCCTTGAAGACGTAACCTATGTCCCATGAGCCACCCAAAAAGAAGGCACAAATAATGCCCTTTGCCATTTCTAGGTTTTTTTTTGTTAACCAATTCAAGAAGGATGATGAAAACCAAGTTGGTTTCTTGAAGGATTTGATATTCTTTGTGATTAAAGACTACTTGCCCATGAGGATTGTTGAATCCATTTGGTTCTAGAGATTTGCATATAAGTTATGCCCAAAGGTGGTCTTCCTTAGCAAGAAGGTTTTGGTGGATGAAGTTTTACCTAGATTGGTGGAAAAGGCTATGGTTATTTATGTGTAATTTGACACATGCATAACCACATGCACATTTGACTTATCGACATCAAAAGGGGCACATGACATATTTATTGTGGTTGTTAACTTTTTGTTTAATAAATGTGAGGCCAAACATGTGATTATCAGGTTGTTTAAGGTGAGTGACATTAGTGGTGAAGCTATGGTTCCAAGATTACAACTTTTAGACATTTCTGCCTTACTCATAAAATCCTTGTTTACATCAAAGATGAGGGGTCCAATTTGCTAATGTTTTGAATTTGGTTGTTTCATGTGCAAGTTTGGGTATGTTCGAGCCATTTGATGGATCATGCTTTAAGCATGCCCCATCAAAGGTTTGCCAATATGTGATCATGGATGAGAAAATGACCCATGGATTGTCTTGCACATCCATAAAGATTGTTGAAATTGATATCCAAAAATGTAATGTTTTGCCAAAGAAGTTTGGGAAGGAAGGTAAGAATGGGAGAAAACTTGCATAGAATTTAGTTTGAGGCCTGAAAAATTGAACACATTTGTCAAGACAAGGTGAATGTGATTTTATTTCTTTTTTTTATTACCAATTTTTAATTAATACAAGTCTTGAAATTTTGTTAAAACTATAAATTTAATTAGGGTTTTATTGTTCTCACTAATGTGGTGTGAATTGAGTTTTTTTTTTTATGTATTTGTATTTGTAAGTCAATTTTATTATTCTAAAATGTTTTGATTTTTCAAATCACCATTGCATTGTGTTATAACCAACAAACTATAACATTATAGATTTACATTCCTTCATCATTAACATGGGTTGTTTACAAAACTATAGTGAAAGTTTTGTCTCCCATTGTAAGGGGTTATGTTTTAAACCAAAGTTGAGGCCACTAGCTCCTTGGGGATGCCCTTCATTTTGTCATATTTACATGTGAGCAATTTGGTGAAAAACTTTCCCACAAGAAAGTTTTTGACAACATTATTGAAAAGTAGGTAAATGTTTTTTATTTTGAGTTGGATGATTTCATTTTTTGTATGAAGTGCCAAGTGTTGCATGTATTTTTGCCTTTCCTTTCTTTTTTTCAGTTTGTTGATAAGAAAAAAAACATAACATGTTGGCTTTGATGTTGGATCCCAAGTATAAGAATATGTAGTTGGTGAGTATTTATCTATGTTGTGAAATTGTTGCCACCTTAATCGTTGAATATGACAAACAATTATTATTGCCTTTATTGTTGGAGGGGCTTACAAGTTGTTGATGCCCAATAGGGTTCAAGACCTTGAAAAATCTACCTAATTTATGAACTTTCAAGATTTATTTCAACAATTTGACACAAATGCAAACATACAAAAACAACATAAGAAGAGAACTTGGATCATTCCGTTGTTATCCTATTGATTTGGAAATTTGTAAATGTGTTTTTATCATGGTGGTGGACAGAAAAGCAAAAAATTCCCACTATGGTTATATTAGCATAATGGATTTTTGGCATCCCAACAATCCATAGTGAAACAATAGAATATTTTTTATTGTTGGAATTTCCATAGCATTTTGAAGATGTCAGTTTCAAATTGACAATTTGGACAAGCTTATTTTTGTGAACAAAAATTGGCTAGGTGATCCTCGTATTGGTTGCTTAAAACTTGCAAATTTAGCATTTGTATGTGAGACTAAATCTAATTTGATAAAGGAATTATATTTTGAATTTGTGAATGACGTTGAACGTGAAGAATTTCTAAATGTCCATAATACATTTTATGGAAAGGTGTGATGATTTATGAATTTGTTTTGGAATGTATAGGTGTTTGAAGTTTGTAGCATTTTGTTACATGGTAGTTAGCCAAATGCGTAAATCCATATACATATTGAGTGTCCATGAAGACAATAAAATCATTTTCATCTTAGGGTTCTTGTATAGAAAACTTTTCAGTGTTTTGAAATTGTGAGGTTTTCATCAAGTTTCTTTGAAGGTTTGTTTAATTATGTATCTATTTTGAGGGGAGTTAGAGATTGGTGGGAAGTCTAAGATTTTGATGGTTTGCCTTTGAGGAGGTTTTTTTGAAATTTTTTCTGTTTTAAAAATCTTTGTCCCACTTTTTTTTAAAAATTACACAAGCAAATGCTTTTCAAAACTTCACAAGTGTTTGTCCTTTTGATTATGAAGTCTTCTGTTTTTTTCCATATTTGAGTGTATATCCTCTTATTATGAAGGTTTGTTTTTATTTTTTAAGTATGTCTATTTTTTAGGTTTGTACTTTTGAGGTTTGTCTAGATTTTTTTAATTAATTTATTGTTTAGGTCTATTTGTCTTTCAGGATTGTTTGTCTTTTCAGGTATTTAGTTTGTAGTATGTATATCCATCTTTCAAGGGAGTTGAATATGTGAATATTCTTTGAGGGCCCATTTGAAACTACATATGAAACATGGAAGAATGGCCTGCAGTAGAACCACTATAACAAAAAAAAAAACTATCATTTTATCTCATATTCGCATTATCTCTTTTCAATTGGTTTATAGTTTAGAAGTTGAGAAAATGACAAATCTATTGTAATTTTAAGTTTAGGTACAATGAAATTTGAAAACTTTGCATGTTTTGTTGGTGGTTTCCCCTTTGCAGCATGAATGAGTGTTGTTGGTTTTCCCGTTTTGCAATGTTTCATACAAGGGATTTTTCAGGCTTGCATTTTGAGACTTGAATAAAAAATCATCGATTATACCTGATAGGATTTCTCTCCCAGAATTGGGATATCTTAAGGAACCTAGTAGGATATCAGTTAGGGTTTCTGTTAAAGACTTAAGGATGTATTCCCCCTTCAAATGAATCTAACCCCTGGCCCTACTTCATACCCGCTTATTCATTGGAATTTAAAAAAGCCAAAACTGGCCTGTTCTTTGAAATTTGAATAAACTTAGATCTAGCCTGTCCTTTGAAAATAAGAATCTCGTATCACAAGGGCTAATTTTCGTATCTGGATGTTTTGACAAGACGTAAAGCATGGCTTGGATTTTTCCTTTGTATTTTCAGCTCCCTTACCTGCCTGAGGAAACCTGTTTTCAGCAAGGGGGGATCTTCTGCGGT
>Ga0116229_10009916_pt1 | contig 14415 bp, 4 predicted proteins | sample S1TSphgellanicum_3_FD_87313 | JGI IMG/M metagenome (GOLD analysis project Ga0116229, IMG submission 87313) | Host-associated microbial communities from peat moss isolated from Minnesota, USA - S1T2_Fc - Sphagnum magellanicum MG | ecosystem: Host-associated > Plants > Peat moss > Unclassified... | reverse complement strand
CGCTCTGGTGGTCGGGGTGGGGTGGAGTTAAAAAGCATGAAAACAAAAAAAAAATTAACCCTTCCCCCCGCCGCGCCCCCTCCGCCACCACCCCCCCCCAAAGAAAAAAGAAAGGACTCTATCAGTGTTTTTTAAGGGATTTTTACTTTTAGCCAAAGTGATGCTCATCCATAGGAAGATGTGGAAAAATTGGCAATCATATCAAGGAAGATTTAGCCAAATCTGGCTATAAACCATATATGAAAGTACAAAACTTTAATCATCTTTCTGTATTATTGGCTAAAAACTGAAAACCAAATATAAAAAATCTGGCTATATGTGCTATTTACCCCCCCTCTCCTCATTTCAATTCTGGTGATTGAAAACCTCCCAAATCACGTCATGTTCTAATTTTTAATTTCGCATTTAGGGCGAAATGTTGCCAATTATTAAAAAAAAGGCTACAGGGTGACCCCACCCAGGTCCCCCGCCCCCCTCCTTTTCACTTAAACAGTATTTTTCTAGCCAAATCTGGCTATGAACAATATATGAAAGTACAAAAACTTTAATCATCTTTCTATATTTTTGGCTACTTACAAACTGAGAACCAAATGTAAAAATGTGGCGATTTCAGTTATTTTTCCCCCTCAATTATGGCGATTGAAAACCTCCAAAATCACCTGATATTCGAATTTTGAATTTTTTTACTTTCGCATTTTGGCGAAATATTGGCAATAAAAAAAACGGCAGCGAGCGGGGTCCCCCGTCCGTTTCGCTTAAATAGTGTATTCCGGATTCGTCTTCTTCCATCCCATTGCCTCTGCTGCCTGCACTCTCTGTGCGCTCTTCTGCTCCTCTTCCTCCTCCTCCTCCCCTCCTGGTTGGTTTCGCGCATCGAAGTTCGTACTTCGTCTTTTTCTGTGCTCCTCCTCCTCCTCATCCTCTGCTTTTGCGCAACGAACTTAGTCGTACTTCGCTTCTGTATATATATATTTTAATTTTGTTTTCTCGTTTTCTGTATTGTAGTAGACCGTGTTGTAAACTTTGTATCGTGTTTTGTTTGTTTTCGTACTTTGTCTTTTTTGTAGTACATAGTTTGTTTGTTTGGTTTTGCGGTTTGGTGAAATGGCACCTGTTGATCCTCATTCCTATACTGATTCTTTACAGCCGCTTACCACGCATGTTGCGCTTTCGCTTTCGTTAGATTTCCAGTCGCGTTCCATCTCTGGAACTGCGACACTCACGCTTACTCGTCCCTTCAAGGGACAGCTTTTTCTTGATACTAGGGATCTCCGTGTGCATCAGGTGGTGGATTCTGAAGAACGTTCCTTGAGTTTCTCCTTGGATTTGGAGGATTCTATCCTCGGTTCGCGCCTTGTGATCGATTTGCCCGTTGAAACGGGATGGATCGTTGTTTCGTATTCTACTTCGCCGCATGCTTCCGCACTTCAGTGGTTGGAGCCTTCGCAAACCGCTGGTGGAAATCAGCCTTACGTTTTCACGCAGTGTCAAGCGATTCATGCGCGTTCCGTGTTCCCGTGTCAGGATACTCCGGTGGCGCGGGTTAAGTACACGGCTGATGTGGAGGTTCCTGGCGATACCAGAGTCGTCATGTCTGCAGCGCATCTGGAGCGAGTGCCGTTGGATAATGGACGTGCCGTGGAGCGGTTTGTTATGAATCAAGCCATCCCGCCTTATCTCTTTGCCCTTGCCGCTGGCGATATTGTGCACGAGGAGATAGGTCCACGGACGAGGTTCTTGTTCTTCTCTACCTCATCGTTTCTAGCCGCTGGATGGCGGCATTCATAAGTTAGTTCAAAAGAATTTTATTGGTTTTTTTTCCCCCCTTATGTCAATTTCAGATTCTTTCATGTTGCGCAAGAGGGAGTTTTGTGTTTCTTTTTCTAGGTTTTTATTTTGCTCATGTCAATTTTCAGATTTCTGTCGTGTTGCACTTTGTCTGGTACAAGTTTTCCTTGGCTCAACCAGCAGTTGTGATAGCTTTCTTCTTCAGAAGGCAAGAAGAGCTATTTGCCCATTTTGTAGGGTTTACTCGAATTGTATTTTAGCATGATTAGATGTGAATGGCTTATCTTCCACGTACTGGGGTTTTCACTGTCATCCAAACATTAGGGCAGATGTACCATTGGTCAATGCAGATAGCTCAGGATTTGAATTCAAAACGCTTGAATCAGATCATGGATATAGTACCTTGTCAGGGCTGAAGGGAATTTCACACCTAGTTTGATTCTGGCTGCTGTTGAGAGTGTTTGTTACTTACAATTTGGTTCATGCTTTTGCCAACACTTCCTTGGCTTGGGATGTAGGGTGTATGCTGAGCCGTCAATTGTAAAGGCAGCAGCTTATGAGTTTGCAAACACAGAAGCGACCATTACCCATGCAGAGGCTTTATTTGGACCTTACGAGTGGGAGCGCTTTGACGTCCTTGTAATGCCCCCAAGCTTTCCATATGGTGGAATGGAGAATCCTCGTATGGTGTTTTTGACTCCAACTCTGATTGTCGGTGATAGGAGTGCTGTGGAGGTTGTGGCACATGAATTAGCACACAGCTGGACTGGTAACCTGATCAGCAATGCCACAGCAAATGATTTTTGGTTGAATGAAGGATTCACAACCTATGCAGAGCGGCGCATTGTGGAAGCTGAGCAGGGTAAGGATCGGGTGGAGCTGCAAATTGGCTTGGGATGGAGTGGACTGAAGGAGGAGGTTGCACGCTTCAAAGACAAGCCCCAATTCACGAAGCTGAAGATGGACTTGAAAGGTGTCGATCCAGATGAGATTTATTCCCGGGTACCATATGAAAAAGGTTTCCACTTTCTCAGGCGACTTGAGAGCCAGGTGGGGCGGCCCAAGTTTGACAAGTTCCTCAAGGAGTATATTGCTGAGTTCCAGTTTCAATCAATAGACACTGAGACATTTTTGGCTTTCCTCAAGGAACGAATTCCAGGAATTGGGAATGAAGTTGACTTGGACAATTGGATATACGGGGAAGGCATCCCAGCTGATGCATTGGAGCCAAGGTCTGAGATCCTGGATAAGATTCTGGAGCTTGCAGCTCAATTTGAGTCTGGACGACAGCTTACGGATGCAGATACTCAGAACTGGCAAGCTCAGGAATGGATAGTCTACTTAGACAATCTGCCAAAGAAGCTTAGCTCTAAACAGATTTCAATGCTTGACGACCCATTTCACTTCTCCAGATCAAAGAATTGGGAAATTCGAGTCACATTCCTCACAATAGCAGCCCATTCTGACTACAAACCGTGTTTCCCTGCAATTGAAGATGCACTACACTCAGTTGGAAGAATGAAGTATCTGCGACCTCTCTATGCAGGGCTCTTGGAGAGCTCACCAGAAGCAAAGCAGTTGGCAAAGCGTGTCTTCTCTGATGCCAAGTCTAAGTACCACCCAATTGCACAGAGTGTAGTGCAGGGGTTGTTGACACAAGCTGGTTTGTGAATGCTTATTTTGGATGTGGGTTCTCTCTTGATCTGTCTGTGTCAATTGTCCCAGACATTTTTGTCAACACTTGGATTTTGCACAGATTTTACTTAACCTATTTCAAATTTCATCCCTCATTGCCAAAGATGAGCCAGTTATGGTGCATCTTCCCTTCTCAGCCTGTCCCATTGGTTTCTGTCAAGCAGGATGTATGGAGGTCTGCTGGGGATGAATCTAAAGAGATTTGCATTATTGGACAAAGGAGTAGTTGAGCTACTTCAACCAGCCTTGACTGTCTCTACAACATACAGAGCATGCAGTCTCTCAATATGCTTGTGTCGTTGTCATTGTTGTTGTCATTGTTGTTGTACAAGCCTTATTTTTTGTTATTTTCCATGGCCACTATGGTGTCATTAGGTTTGACTCATATGTTAATGGAGTCAAAGGTGTTGTGCTTCCATACTCTTCATGAGACAGTTGCCAAAATCTTGTGTCTTATCCAGACAAGGTCATCACCTAGGAAAAGCAACAAATTCAATGCAAGGATTTTGCTGTCATAATGAGGCTGCAGTCATAGTGATGTACAGAAGGTATGGCGTCTGTTCAGCATGCTTCAATTAGTGGATTGTGACAGATGCATGCTTTTGAAGTCTGGTCCATTCCTAAGGTCACAGGTTTATCATTTGAACATATTTTTCTGCCAAGCACGGACAGGCAAAATTGTGGACATGTGAGGAGATTTTGAGGAACTTGGAAGGCTTCTACAAAGAGGTAAAATACCTGTACATTTCAAATTGTGAGCATCAGGATAGGAAGCTGCTTTGTTTTTGTTCATGCTTACCTTGGTTTGAATCCTATGTCATTTTACAGGGTTATTATCTGATGTTTGTGAGGTTACTAAAATCTGGTGTTGTCAAGGTTTTCAACATGTACAATGCTGTTAGGTTGTTGATTTACACATGATGCTGACAACAACTTGGTAGGCCATTTACACTCAAGAAAGTTGTGGTGGGCTTGCATAATTTTGAGTGTGTTATGTTCTGGAAATAATGCTAAGGTCAATAGTAGGCTCTGTATTGTAAGAGGTGTTTATTTTCAGCTTCTTTACCAAGGTTTCTATAACCACCCATTGTTGAAATTGTTTTTGGGTTGCAGACAGCTTCAGGAGCGAGTGACGAAGGAATGAAATCAAAGCTCACATTGCAAACAGACTGTATTCCTAGCTGTTATGGGAGAAATGGCAGGTGCAGGTGCAGTTGATGCTTAGTGTTGAGCAAGCTGCCAAACATGTTGGAGCTTGTTTTTGCTCAGTTGTGATTCGAAGGTCATTTGTGCCTGTGAAACTGAAGGACTGATCATGATGCACAATCTATGGACAACGGAAGATAATGTCATCTCTACCAATGAACAATGTGGGTTATGTACCAAATACTCATTAGCACAACTCAAGCACTCACCATTATGAAGCATGGTATGTGCAGAGATGGCCACCACATTCTAATGTGAAGATGGTCATCGTGAAGAGGGTGTAGGAGGAGGTTGGTTCTTATACATGTAAAGCATAATTTCCTTCCCAATCTAAAGGAATAGGTGTAAGATGCTTCCTCTTTTTTTAGGAGGGATATTTATGCATATAAGTGCTCTCCAAATACAGTAGGAAATTCCTCTAAGTGTTTTATGTAATTAGACAAGTGCAATTGAATTCCAATTTCTAGAGGTTTTTCTGCTAATTAACATTCGTGTGAAAAGTGATATGGTACAATTAATGTTTAGTTTTGTTCAGAGCTATTTAAAATTTGATTGTGATATTTGAGCATTTAAATGCTCTCATGTGATTAATAATAATAAAGCATAATAACTAACAAAAATAATTAGCACTTCAAAGAAAGTAAATGGCTAGCAAAATAGTTACAAGGCAAAGCTTAATAAAATATTATAATGAATACAAGAAAATCAATTGCGAGCAAATGTTGTAATAAGTCTATATAGTAGAAAAAAAGTGATCCTCTCCAAAGTGATGTAACAACCTTATATTGTTTTAGGGGTCCAATGAAATTAGGCATTTTCTTTTGAATGTTAATTATATGCAAGTAATGGTTAGCTATGTGTGGCTCCATTTTGTAGTAGTTTACAAAAATTCAACTAACCATATTATACATGCAATTGTAGGATAGGTTTTTGCATGTTTAATGGTTAGGATTAAACCTTGAGAAAACATGTAACTTAATATAGTACATTCATACTTGAAATTTACTTGTCTTAAAGTTCATGATAATAGTTTTTTTTAATGTTGCCATGCATATTTTAGTCCTCTAAACCAACGTTTTTTTCTTTGGCTCCTCATTGTGTGTTTTGCGCCTTAGCATGTTGTCTTTTGTTTTCGACTTTGGTTCTTTCTTTTTTTCTCTTCTGTTCCTTCGTGGGGGTGTTTTTCCTTATTTACTTATTCTTTAGTTTTATGATTTAGCATTAGTAATGAGCATCCCAAGAAAGATCTTGCATTAATTAACAACTTTTTTTTCACAATGTGTCCAGATTATTGAAATGTTGTGAAAAGTTGTTCCAAAACAGAAAACTACATTGCAAAATGGCAAAATCTTTTTAAAATATTCCTAGATATGGTGAAATTTTTCCCCAAACAAAGAAACTCTTGCAACAAATAAATGCGCTTTCTCTTGCATTTGTGTGGAATTTCGCACACACAAAATGGCTGTTTTGTAGCATGACCAACATATCATTAAATTATTTTTTCAAATGTCCCAAATTGATGTTTTAAGTCACAAAAATAAAATCATAAGTCACAAGAGTCCATAGGTTTCACTTTGAGCATTAAAGCAATCACATTTTCATAACAAAAATGAATACTAAGGCTTCTCAAATGTGTGTGTGTGTGTGTGAGAGACCATTTTCAAGTGTCATTTGAACATTAATATGTTTTAGTGATATGGGCTTTTATCACAAACAATTTTGGGTCTTGTTGTAGGGGAGGTTCTCATACAAGTGTGTTCTCCTGAGGTGGGGGCAGCCAAGGCTGTTCCCAAACCTCAGCAGAATGCACAAGTCCTGGAACCTCCCCTTATGTAAACAACTCTCTTTCTATTTTTTAGTTTTGTGAAACAGAAATATTTCCTTGGGAATGTGAGAACATATAAAATTGGGGGAGCTACCCCAGCATAACGCCCTAGGGTTCTTCTGCTGGGGGGAGATCCCTCAAAATATACATAGAAATAAAAAGGGAGTTGTTTACAACATATTATTAGAGTTATCCGTAAAGTCACCCTCTTTTTAACCCCCTATCTCCTCTGCTTTTGCCACTGATCCCCTCTTTCAGTGGTATATGCAAAATAAGGAAATTTTATTAAATCTGGGTATGAAATGGTGAAACTCAGCATTTAATGCATAAGCTTCGAGACTAATTATAGTACTTGTACAAGTAGGAGTAGTGAAAATATATGTAGCAGCAGTGAAGGCGCTCAGGAAAAAGGAAACACATGATGAAACTCAGTTTCCTACTAAAATTGATGGAAAAACTAGTTTGATTCCTAGTTATTTCCTTTTGTAAGATTTTCATTCCCAGTTACACGTTTGATGCCCTATTATGCGAAAACTGGTCGTTCTCGCCCCCTGATCGCCTAACTTTAGATATAACTCTATACACACAGTTTGCATTTTGAATGGTGTTAGCAAGTTCTTGGTTAGAAAAAAAACCTTCAGTTTCAGTCGCCTAGTTTGTAATTTTGAAAGGAGCTTTTAGTTTCAATTTTGGCTAAAACTCTTTCAGCCCAAGTATGTGGTGAGCCTCGTATAGCTTGCCATCTTCCCATTAGGTGGTAATACATTCTTCCATGACTTAGTCGAAAAGCACAGAACTGATTTTTTGACCATGGACTCACATTTCAAGTGCATTCACAAAAACCCTAATCCCAAAACCGGTTGCAATAATGAACCTTTGGCAACAAAGGTCCAAACGCAGGTTAATAAAGATTATTAATAACTTACTTGTCGGTTAAGGCTATTACAATAAAGTTTTTTAAAAACCCCTAAAACCTGCCTTACCTAGGCAGTATAACCGGAGGTTCTCAAGGTGGGTATTTGAGAACTGATCCTTATTCCTAAGGGTCAGTTATTATCCCCAAAAAAAAAACTAAGTAAATTGAGAACCAAGGTTATTACTTTGATGATGAAATTGATAACCGACGGTCTACATTTTTTCAAAAAACTGATATTAATAGCCTTTGCGGTCCAAAATAAATAAATAAACAAAAAAACCTACTAGGATAATTATGGGAAAAAAATCAATAACTGACCAACATTGGTTTTGACCTTTCATTGATTTTATTTTTTTCAATTTTATATTCAATGAAAGGTAAAAAAAATTTTATTTAGACGTTTTCTTGTGTAAAAGTCTAGACCAACCAAGATGTTGGATTAGACTAAAAAAATTTATTGGAGAAAGGAGAAATCATGTCTATGGAAATTGCATGACCATGCAACTACTATATATCCAAAACATCACCAATTACTAGCATGCAACTTCCTCATATAAAATGTCATTTATTTAAATTTTACCAATTTAAAAAAATTAATTTTAGTGCAAACGTAAATGAGTTAACATTTAGACACAAATTAGCATATTGATGGAGGTTTCCAGTCCATGTGAATTGACTTGACACTATAATGGCAAGCGCGTTATACTTCCTTTAATAGGATTAAAAATGAACTACGGTTAACTATATGCCACATCGATGATTCAACCATTTGCTAACATGGTGTATGCAAGTTGGCACTTGGATTCTTGAGTCATCCACCCTTTCATTGTTTATGTCGACATTGCAATGGATGGATGTTCATTCACCCTCAATCCAAAAAAAAATGATTCAAGTAAACTATTAATATGATTCAACGAATACAACTACATTTCAATTACTTTGTGTATATGTGAAGGTGAAGAATGAATATAAACTTCTATTGTTGTCATGTTTTACAAAATATCTAAAATGTTCTTATTCAATTATATTCGGCATTAGATTACTTATACAACTCCTTAGCATTTACAAGTTTTGGACCACGAGGGGTGGGTGGGATTGGGAAGATTGCATCATCATGATTTTCATATAAACATTAGATGTGTCCATTAAGTGGCAAGGAGAAGGAGGTTCATTATGCAATTTACAACATTGCAATATAGGGTTTTGTTTTCTTAGAATTTAAGAATATATAATTGCACTAAAGTTTTTTAATGGTTTCTTATGTTTTGTCATCATGTATTGAAGTTTGGCCACCAAGAATCTTACAATATCATTGAACCTCTTTCTTATAAACACTTTTTCATACTTACACCTACCTTCTTTTAAAATTTACATGTACTATGTTCTTGTTCCAATCCTTCAAAAATCCTCTCTAGCTAGCTATTTGCCTTCTTTCAACACTTTTGGAGAATTAATTGACACCCAATTTGAATGGTTCAACTTTCATGACTTTATTGTTGTTGTATTTGTTAAGTTTTTAACTAGAATACACACTTTTGGTTTTTATTTTGAGATGCATATTTAAGGTCTAACACCTATTAATGATATTTAAGCTCACAATGGACATGATTTAATTTTACTCACAACATAAATAATAGTTCAAGGGTAAATTTACTTAGACCTAGTATAATCATTGAATGGAAAATTCATACCACATTAGTTCACAAAACATGTAATATATATTCAAACAATTAATTGTTATGTTATTAGTTTATTAGAGTTTACCTAATCAAAATCACCTTAATAAAAAAATATTTAATACATTTTTTTCCCAATTAATGGTCATTAATTGGCTTAGTATATATGTGTGTAATCATTTGGTTGAATCTAAACATGTACAAAATTGAGCATAGAATTGCTCACAATAATCATATTCATATTATATCATGACAATGTTTTTTATTGTTACCAATCCCACATTATAAGAAGTGATAAGTCTTTAAATTGTAGATTTAACATTAAGGGAAACATATCATAGATTTTATATTGCATGAAATCAAAGAAAATAATTATAACATTTTTTCATTTTCTTGCATGTACTTTTATTGAAAAATAAGGTTTGGAGCCAAAATCACAATTGTGTTAAAATTGACTTGAACCTCCAATCTACCATTAAATCAAATCACACATGTTAATTAAACATCATTCAATGCACCAATTAATAAAAAAAGCATTGTCATTGATTCATTGCACTAGTTGCGGCACACCTTTAGGTTTTTTTAGTGGTGGTATGAGTCAAAAACCAATTGATTTTCAATTTTGCAATGAAATGTAAACGCAAGGTTTGTTCTTTAGCTCTTATAAATAAAAAAGGAGTGAATGTTTTGGGACGGGGTTAGGACAAATTCACAAGCAAAACTTTAAAGTGAAATCAACTTACATAAACCCAAAAGAAGGTTGTTAATGTAAATTGAAACCAAAATGGTGCATAGACAAATCATGAACAACCCACATTCATAAGACATACCATGGCTTGGACTTGGGATGAACACACCATTTTTTTCCCTATGGTATAATCTATGATTGGCAATGGAGATTGCATCAAAATGGCAATATATTTTATGATTAGTGATGAAAACTACATCAAAGTGGCAAAAAATTTCAATTATGTCAAGTCATGAACCATGTTATTGCAACCTTAACCTTGGATTCATAACGAAGGCTAACGCATGAAAGTGAAGTGGACTAGAACAATGTTTTGAGATTCAAACACATTCCATAATCTACAAACCTAGTTTGTTTTAATATTCCTTCTTAAAAGGTTTTGGATTTTTGGCCACATTGATGCATCCTTCCCACCAATCATCAAATACATTCAAATAAAGAGAATGATGAATTCCTCCCAATTTTAGGTCATGATCTATCCTATGAATGTGGGTTGTTTGTGGTTCATCTATGCACCATTTTGGTTTCAATTTGCACTTATTGTTGTCTTTAACTTGATTTGTATAAGTTGATTTCAATTTCAATTTTTGTTTGTGAGTTCATTTTAATCCCATCCCAAAATTCCTATGTTGTTTTTCCTTGTGGGAGCAAGGAATGCATTACGAATTTGCATTCCATTACAAAATCAAGAAGCAATTGGTCTTGTACCCTTGATATCATTCAACAAACCTAGAGGTGTACATTTATGATTTTGCATGTTCATAACTTTCACATATGGACTTTGATTGAAATGTTTTCAAGTGAAAAGTTGAAGATAATTTTCCACCATGACATCACGTGTTGCATTTTAAGTTGTCGAACCCTTGTTTCCCAAGTTTAAGGTTTATAATCAAACTACTAATTTGATTTGTGAGTATTATTTTAACCATAATTTATGTTTCATATTTTCGAATGGAGAATGCAAGTTCACTTTTGATATCTACACAATTAGGGGAATTATTTAGACTATCATTGATCATAATTTTTTAAAATTGTAAAACTGAACTTAAAATGTAAAACCATATTTGACATTAACAATATCAATATTTTAATTATCCACATTACTATTGACTTTAGTGAAAATCATATTGGAAAACATTGATGAATTATTTTTTATAAAAATGGCTCATAATGGATTTTTGAAATCATGACATTACAATTGTCATGTAGATAAAATGAAAAATGTGGATTCACAAAAATGTCATAAAAATGTCAAGGTTGAAACTATACGATAAACTCCTATCAAAGGAGGAATTTAAAATTAAAATGCATTGAAAATTTCTCAATACAAAAATGTTGATTTTTAAAAGTTTTAAATTAATTTTTATCATTTTTAAATCAAATACTCCATTTTATATTCAAATATTTAAACTTTCACACAAATTTCTGGACCAATCACATGTCTAATGATATCTAAAGGGTGGTGTACTACTTTTTTAATTATTTTTTTATAGTATTTATAATTTGATAATTATTATAACTACAATCATTTAAATTAGTGTAAGATGTGGACTCTTTAAAATGTCAAAAACGAATCACATCACTTTTACCCCAAAGTTTGAATAAGTTTTTTCCTTTCAAACCTTGTCCCAAATATTGAAAACATTACGAGACTCAAATTGTCAAAGTGAAAAAGCACTTGGGAATGTTCGGGAGTTGTTTTTTCACATTTATGGGAGTGTGCTTGGATCCCATAACATTTTTCAACTCACTTATCATGCTTTAGTTGGGGTTATGAGCCCAAGGCTAGGGTCACAACAACTATCGCATGTAACAAAATGTTTTAAACTAATTGAATTATGTAACTACACTTTGTGAAAAGGAATTATTTGAGTTTGTAATTTCATCATTTGGTTCATGTACCACTTGTGAATAGTTTTGTCAATATTATTGGGTGAATTTGTGGTAAAGTATGTCATAAAAGTAATCCCAACTTTGCAAAATTTGAAGAATTTGATTTTAAAAGTTTGCAAACATGTTTTTTTTCTTACATTGAATTCTGAAACTAAATGAATATATCATATGTGACATGGACATGTTTTAATTTTTTTTATTAACCTTTTTTTAAAAAATTTAAAACATACTTTGCAAAATTACATTTGTATGTCTAACTTACATTTGTATATCCATTAAAAAATTTATTCAAAACTTTCAAGAATAATGTGCATTAAGAAATAGTTAGGAATATCTACTACTAAATTACAAAAATGAATTGTCATTTATATGTATGGAAAAAAAAAATGTGTTGGATGCCACATGATATAATGTAATGAAAACATATTTTTAATAACTTTTTATTATCCAAAATTAACTGTGTTGCAATGGATGCAAAACAAGGGCCATTAGAACATGTGGATGTTGTTACACAATTTTTAAAACTTGCATTTTTTGATGCCTAGGTTTCAAGGGTAATAAATTTAAAAATTCAATTAGTTTTAAAACAAGTTGTACCCATGTTTTTCTAAACTCCTCAAGTAAAAGAAAAATAATTCTTTTCCATCTCCATCTCCCCTAACAAAAACATCTAAACTAGTTTGTGTGTATTTTTCCATGGAAGGAAAGTATGCTTGAATGGCATATTTCACTTATTGTTAATAAGCATTGTGATTTGATACAAATTTATGTTCATTATTTTTTATAATCAAATTATAAAATCAAATTTCACATTCCACATGCCTTGACCCATTCTTTACTCCTATTGTAAATTTTCTTTGGCCACATCATGTTTGTTTGGATGTTGTTTTAAGCTATGTTGATGGTCACAATTGTTTGTGGATGTTGTAAGATAACAAGCTTTAATATGCCATGTCTAGAACAAGCATCAAGGTATCAAACCGTAAAGTCTAACACTTTACAAAATACTACACATTTCAATGCAATTGTTGAAGTGCCAAGATCAATGTTTTCATCCTTCACATCTTTAACAAAATTGAAAAATAATTTAATTAAAACATAATATCCAAGCAATTCAAACTATACTATAATACAACTAAGACAAAGTAACACTTGTTCCATCATTGACCTCATATTATCTAAACACATGTTTAAGTTTTAAGCATAGTAGAGAAAAGTAACATTGTGCAAAAAATATTAAAAGTTGTTGTAACTTTTCCATAAGTGAAATATTTATTTGATGCAAGTCACAAAATTTTGAATAATGGTGTCATGTACTATGTAAAACATTTTGTTATCAAATGGGATGATTTCATCAATTCTTGGGATTGCCGAAAGGAAATACATATTGATTATCTCCTTCACTCACAATTGAAATAAATGAATACCCTTTGTTCTTTTTCTAAATTGAAGGCAAAAAATATCCATGAAAAACATTAAAATATATATATATGTAACCAAATTTTTAATAAGAAAACTAAATACATTTGCCAAAATTTTAAATATTTTAAAAGTTTAGAAATTATGGCTAAGTGCAAGTAGGGAATTTTTTTAAAAAATACATACATTGAAAGAAATTGTTGAAATTAAACCATGTTTCATCATTTATATCAACATTCTACAATTTTCAATAAATCGCATGACTAAGCAATGAAAACTATCAACATATAAATGAATAAACTTAACATATATTTTAACATGTGGGCATGCAACCTATTAAAAAGCTTTAATTTGGGGACTTACATCCAATTTTTTAAAAAATGTTAATTCAAGCCTACACACAATTTGTGGTTTGAAAAAAAACTAAACACTTTTTTTTTCTCGCTGAATATTTGAAGCATGCATTACAAGTTCAACATGAACATTGCTATTTTCATGAAGTGAAACAAAGTCCCAACTCTTACAATTTACAAAACATTCAACTATCTTGCAAAAAGTTGTAATGTGCCATTAACTATTATTTATACACATCAAATATATCCATAGCTATGAGTTGTTTGCAATAGAGTGATCAAACTTTTGATGAAGGAAATGTTTTTGAATTGCTTCAAACTCTTTTTGATTATATATAAAAAAACCTTTTCACATGATGCAAATGGAGAAATTGACACAAGTGACCAAATTGCTTTGAGGCACTTTGAGCTCATCTTGAAAAAACAAAGTCCATTTATGTTTGAGTAGAATATTCACTAACACCAAGTTACCCTATGACTAGACTATAGCCCTACACCATAACCAAAAGGTTCAATAAACAAAGAAAAACACATGACTTTTGAAAGGAACAAAGATGAACACATAGTCAAAGGCATAATGCCTATCAATGGTCAAAATGAGAAGGTAGTCATATTTACAAGCACATTCATGTGCCTTTATAAAGCTCCTTTGTAGGCAAAAGAACAATCTACCCTTGCAAGCACACTTTTCCCACATTGGAGTTCAAAAAGGTTTTTGCACCAACCTTTAGAGCCTTTCATGGCAAACAAACCCTTTCCTATTGACCCTCCAATTTCACAAACTTTCCCTCAAAATAAAAATCCTGTACCAAAACTCAAAACCCAATTCAAGCCCCTAGGAAGAACCCAATAAGAATGTAAACCGAAAACATTGACCTTGGTCTAAAGGAATGTTT
>Ga0116229_10009912_pt1 | contig 14419 bp, 15 predicted proteins | sample S1TSphgellanicum_3_FD_87313 | JGI IMG/M metagenome (GOLD analysis project Ga0116229, IMG submission 87313) | Host-associated microbial communities from peat moss isolated from Minnesota, USA - S1T2_Fc - Sphagnum magellanicum MG | ecosystem: Host-associated > Plants > Peat moss > Unclassified... | reverse complement strand
GTGCGGTACACAAACGAGTTCCGGTCATCGCGCTTCGCATTGAAGACGTGCTGCCCGAGCGCAGTTTGGAATATTTCCTGAGCGCGCAGCACTGGCTCGACGCCTTCCCGGAACCGCAGGCGACGCACTTCGAGCAATTGTTCAAGTTCTTGCAGCGGGATCCCGGTCGCGCAACGAGCGCTCCATCGCCTCCGGCCGGCAAGCCAGACACCGAGCGGGCACCCGCGTATACCGAATCACAACTGGCGACGATCGAACGTCACTTGGCGCAGCACCTTGGACCGATCGCGAAGCTCTTGGTCAAGCGAACAGCGTCGGCGGCCGCGGACCTCGAGGACCTGAAGCGACAGCTCGCCGCCGAGATCGAGTCGGAGCCCGAACGACGCGCGTTCCTGGCAGCGATCGCTTAAGCGATCGCGTCGCTGAAGCCGCGTTCCGCGATCCACGTCTTGTTGAACAAGCGCGACTGATACTTGGCGCCGCCATCGCAGAGAATCGTCACGATCGTGTGGCCGGGCCCCAGCTGCTTCGCGAGGCGCACGGCGCCTGCGACATTGATGCCCGCCGTGCTGCCGAGAAGCAGGCCCTCCTCGCGCAGCAGTCGATAGAGGTAATGCATGGTCTCCGCGTCTGCCAAGCGCATGGCATCATCAATGGGCGCGCCCGCGAGATTCGCGGTCACGCGACCCGTGCCGATCCCTTCGGTAATCGAGGAGCCGCCGTCGGTCTTGAGCTCACCGTCCTTGATGTAGTGGTACAGCGCGCTGCCGGGCGGATCGATCAGCACGATCCGCACCGCGCTCGACTTCGACTTCAGGAATCGGGCGACGCCCGCGAGCGTGCCGCCGGTACCCGTCGCCGCACAGAAGGCGTCGATCCTGCCCTCGGTGTCCTGCCAAATCTCGGGGCCCGTGGACTCGAAATGCGCATCCCGATTCGCGGTATTGTCGAACTGGTTGGCCCAGACAGCATTCGGCAACTCCTCGGCGAGCCGCCCGGCAACTTTTTGGTACTGATTGGGGTTGCTGTAGGGAACGGCTGGAACCTTGCGCAATTCCGCGCCGAGCGCCTCGATGATCTGATACTTCTCCGCGGACTGGTTATCGGGCATGACGATCACACACTTGTACCCGCGCGCATTGCAGACGTGCGCGATGCCGATGCCGGTATTGCCTGCGGTTCCTTCGACGACCGTACCGCCCGGCTTGAGCACGCCGCGGCGCTCCGCATCGAGCACGATCCATTTGGCGGCGCGATCCTTGACCGATCCGCCAGGGTTCATGAACTCGGCCTTGCCGAGAATATTGCAGCCGGTCTCTTCGCTCAAACGCCGCAGACGAATCAAGGGCGTATTGCCCACCGCACCCACAAAGCCGTCGCACATGCTCATCGGATTTCCTCGAAGTCGCCGGCGTTCGCCAGACCCAGTTCTCGCCGCATCGTAATCACATCCAGCTCGCCGGTCCATTTCGCGACGACCAGCGTCGCGAGCCCGTTGCCGATCATGTTCGTCACCGCACGCGCCTCGGACATGAATCGATCGATGCCGAAGATCAGCGCAAGGCCCGCGACCGGCACGTTGCCGACCGACGAGAGCGTCGCTGCCAGCACGATGAATCCGCTGCCCGTGACCCCAGCGGCCCCCTTGGACGTCAGCAATAGCACCGCGAGCAGCCCGAGTTGCTGCATGATCCCCAGAGGCGTATTCGTGGCCTGGGCAATGAACACGGCCGCCATGGTCAGGTAAATCGCGGTTCCGTCCAAATTGAACGAATAGCCCGCCGGCAGCACCAAGCCCACGACCGACTTGCCGGCCCCCAGTCGTTCCAGCTTCGCAATCATTCGCGGCAAGACCGACTCCGAGGAAGACGTGCCGATCACGATGAGCATTTCCTCGCGGATATAACGCAGGTAACGCCAGAGGCTGATGTCGTGCAGCCGCGCGACGCATCCGAGCGCGACGAAGATGAACAACAGACAGCAAGAATAGAAGCTCGCCATCAGCTTGAGCAGCGGCAGCAAGGAGGCGACACCATACTTGCCGATCGTGAATGCCATCGCGCCAAATGCGCCGATTGGCGCGAGTCTCATGATCAAACCGATGATGCTGAACAAGATCTGTGAGAATTGATCGATCAAGCTGCGCATCGCCTCGCCGCGCGAACCCAGCTTCTGTAGAGCGAACCCGAACAGCACGGACAGCAGCAGAATCTGCAGAATCTCGCCGCGCGCGAACGCGTCGGCGAAGGTGTTTGGAATGACATTGAGCAGGAACTCAGGTGTCGATTGCAGTTTGTTGGGGCCCGAATAGGCGGCGACCGAGGCGGCGTCGAGCGTACGCGGATCGACATTCATGCCGGCGCCCGGACGCAGCAAGTTGACGACGAGGAGTCCGATGATCAGAGCGACCGTACTCATGACCTCGAAGTAAAGCAGAGCCAGGCCGCCGGTTCGGCCGACCTGCTTCATGTCCGCGACGCCGACGATACCCGCAACCACGGTACAGAAAATAATCGGCCCGATGAGCATCTTGATGAGCTTGATGAAGGCATCACCAAGCGGCCGCATCGCGGCGCCCCAGTCCGGGTGGAGCACACCCAAGGCGATGCCGAGCGCGACCGCGACGATGACCTGGAGGTAGAGCGAGCTCTTCGGGGCTTTCACGCCCGCTAAGTTAAGCTATCTTGAAATGCTTCGGGGGCATTTCCGAACGGATCATGAGCAAGGCGCCGTGCGGTGCTCGAATCGGCGCATGCACGGCACCGGGGCGCGCGACGTGCATGTCACCTTGCGCGAGCCGGTAATCGCCGATATAAACCTCGCCCTCGAGGATCAGGCATTCCTCTTCCTGCGTGTGGCGATGGCCCACGACGATCGAGCCGGGCTGCATGCGAATCAGCACCGTCTGATCGTTGCGTTCAGGGTCGGCGCGCAGCACCTTCACTTCGACCCCGGGCCCGACGGTGACCCACTGCATGTCGGTCGCGCGTATCGTGAAGGTCGACGGCGGTGGCTCGGCCTGCACCCGGGCCATGATCCGCGCGTGCATGGACTCGCGCGCTTCCGCCGACAGTTCGGCGGGCGCAACCGCGGTCGCGAGAGTTTCGATCGTTGCGGCGTCGAGCACGGGATCTTGGGGAGTGGCTTTGCTCATGTCGCTTTGACCGAGAGCGCCGCGTGCAAGACACCCAGCGCACGGCGCACATGGGACTTGACCGTGCCCAAAGGCATGCCGAGCGCATCCGCGATCTCCTGGTGACTCATGTCCTGGAAGAACGCGAGACCAAGCAGCTGCCTGCGCTTTGGGGTCAGCGTCTCGAGCGCCGCGCGAACCGCGCTATCGGACTGAAAGCTCGCCAAGACTTCGTCGGGACCCATGGCTTCGCCTTGGATCGAGCCGGCAAGCGCCTCGTGCTGGGAATCATCGAGGGACACATGATCACGCCGTTGTCGCAGGCGATCGATGGCGCGGTTTCTTGCCATGACGGCGAGCCACGCCATGACGCTGCCGCGGCTCGCGTCGTATTTCGCCGCGCCCGCCCAAGCGTTCGTATACACATCGCAGACGATTTCTTCGGCATCTTCCTTGGAACGCAGGATCGCGCGCGCTATCGCAAAAACTTGCGCCACGGTCTGCTCGTAGATGCTCGACAAGGCGTTCGGGTCACCGGCCGCCATCGCCCGCACGAGTGACTCCAAGCACCGTGCCGATAGGACTTCACGCGTCTCGCCGGGGGAATTCCGCTCACCGAAGGCAATGCCTGGGTCGGCCTGGATCTGCATACTTCAAACATTCGCGGCGACCACGCATTCGGATTCATAAAAGCTGAGAATGATACGAGTCGGGGCGCTGGGCGGATGCAGTCTTTACAAAAGTATCCCCGGACTTGCCGGGGACCCGAGTGGAACAGGTGCTGGGTAAAAACCCTACACGTCCTGCTTGGCTGATGCGCGGACCAAAAGGTGCCTGTACGCTCAACCTTCTTCAGTTTCGCCAATGTGGCGATTAAGTGACGTCAGAACTCTGTAAATCTTCGCTGCGTGGTCGATTATATCGGTTATGACTTACAAATCCAATGCTTAAGTGCGAATTCTTGAATTTAGTGTCGCCCGCGATCGGTTGATCGCCCGTGACGACGAAACAACAGTGGCACGGTCGCCGCACCGATTTCGCTTTTTTGTAGGTGTTTTGGCAGACTGCGACCATGAAATACCTGCACACAATGGTCCGGGTCACGGACATTGAGGAGTCCCTGCGTTTCTATCGGGACGCCTTGGGCCTGATCGAGTTGTCTCGGCGCGATTATCCTCAGGGTCGCTATACCCTGGTGTTCCTGGCCGCCTCTCGCGAAGAACAAGCCCAGGTCGAACTGACCTACAACTGGGACCCCGAAACCTACACGGGGGGCCGGAATTTTGGGCATTTGGCGTACCAAGTCGAGAACATCTACGCGACTTGCCAGCGCCTCGCGGATCACGGCGTCACGATCAACCGCCCCCCGCGCGACGGCCGCATGGCCTTCGTGCGCTCGCCGGACCAAATCTCGATCGAGCTGCTGCAGCAGGGCGGCGCCCTCCCGCCGGCCGAGCCCTGGGCGTCGATGCCGAATACCGGCGTCTGGTAGCTCGCTCGGCGCCCGCCGGCCTAAAACATCTCCGAGGCGTCGGGCGTCTTGATTTCGACGGTGGTGCGCGACGGGATGTGATCGCCCGTGATCATGGAATCGTAACCCTGCCCCGGACCCACCATCGGATAGACACCCGCATCAGGGTCGATCATGACCTCGAGGAAGGCGGGCCCCTCGAAGCCGATGAACTCGGCGATCACGCGCGGCACGTCGGCCTTGTTTTGCAGCCGCACCGCGTATTTGAAGCCATCGGCGAGCGCGGCCTTGATGAAATCCTTCTTGTGCAAACTCTTGTCGCTCGCACTCAAGCGGCCCTTGAAGAACAGCTTCTGCCATTGCTTGACCATGCCGTCGCCGCAGTTGTTGAGCACGACGACCTTGACCGGTAGATCGTAGGTCGTGACCGTCTCGAGCTCGCCGATGTTCATGCGGATGCTCGCGTCGCCGTCGATATCGATGACCAAGCGCTCACGCTCGGCGAACTGGGCGCCCACGGCGGCCGGCAATCCAAACCCCATCGTGCCCATGCTGCCGGAGGTCAGCCAAAGCCGCGGGCTGCGGAAATCGAAATACTGCGCGGCCCACATCTGATGCTGGCCGACACCTGTCGTGATGATCGCCTCGCCACGGGTCAGGCGATTGATCTCTTCGATGACATAATACGGTTGGATGAGCTCGCTGGCGCGGTCGTAGTTCATCGCGTGCGTCGAACGCAGTGCGTCACAATGCGCATGCCACGCACTCCAATCCCGCGTGAAGCCCTGGCGTTTCGCGTAGTCGAGCAACCCCAGCAAGGCCTCCGGCACGAGACCGACGTGGCTCCAATCGACGCGCTTGACCTTGTTGATCTCGGAGCCGTCGATGTCGAATTGCGCAATGAACCGCGCCTTGGCCGCGAACTTGTCGGGATTTCCGGCGACGCGATCGTCGAAGCGCGCGCCGATCGCGAGCAGGCAATCGCAGTCGTCGACCGCATAATTTGCGAACGCCGCACCATGCATGCCGAGCATGCGCATGGACAGCGGGTCCGTCGTGTCGATGGCGCCGATGCCCATCAGGGTCGTGACCACCGGTATCTGTAATTGCCGGGAGAATTCCCGCAAGGCATAAGCTGCGTTACCGTTGACGGTACCGCCGCCCGCGTAAATCAGCGGTCGCGAGGCCTTGCCTAGCGCGCCAAAGAAATCGGCACAGGCCGCTTCCGGCAGCTTGTTCGCGCCGAGTCGATTCATGCGTTGCCGATAACCCGGTACCGGCAGCCGACCCGAACCCTGGAATACGCCCTTCCAGTTCTGGACGTCCTTCGGGATATCGAGCACCACGGGGCCTGGACGGCCGGTTCGCGCGATTTCGAAGGCAGTCCGCACGGTCGCCTCCAATTTCGTCGGATCGGTGATCAGAAAGACGTGCTTTGCGACGGCGCCCATGATCGAGGGCACGGGCGCCTCCTGGAAGGCATCCGTGCCGATCGCGGTGGTCGCCACCTGGCCGCAAATGACCACGATCGGGCAGGAGTCGGCCATGCTGTCACGCACCGGCGTGACCGTATTGGTCGCACCGGGACCCGAGGTCACCATGGCAACGCCCACCCGGCCGCTCGCGCGCGCGTAGCCTGCCGCCATGAAACCGGCGCCCTGTTCGTTCGCCGGCACGACCAGAGGCATCGATGCCTCGTGCTCGAGGTTGTAGCGAAACACAGCGTCGTAAATCGGTAAAATCGCGCCGCCGCTGTACCCGAAAATCGTATCGACGCCCTCGTCGGCGAGTACTTGCACGACCATGTCCGCACCGGTCATGCTGGCGCCGGCGAGCGGATGGGTTGTTTGGTTCAACATGTCGTAGCGGTCTTTCACGTCCAAAGCCTAGCATTTCTGGTGCTGGCGCCCAAGTGCCGCCCTCCAGTATGCTTGTCGGCTTGCGCCACATCATCGCAATTCTGCTGCAAAACGAAGCCGGGGCGCTGACCCGCGTCACGGGCCTCATTTCGAGCCGCGGCTACAACATCGAGTCGCTGTCGGTCGCGCCCACGAACGACGCCACGGTCTCGCGCATCACGCTGGTTACGACGGGATCGGAGTCGGTGATCGCCCAGATCAACGCACAACTGCTCAAACTCGTCGACGTCGTCGCGGTCGAGGACATGACCGGCGGCGATCACCTGGCGCGGGAATTGATGCTGATCAAGCTGCAAATCGCGGTGGAACACAGCGACGCGGTTGCCGCACTGGTCCGCCGGATCGGGGGCCGGGTGCTGTCCTCCAACCCATCGAGCTATATCGCCGAACTGACCAGCACCGAGACCGAGATTGGCGAATTCATCGCGAACGTCGCCGCATTTGGCGATGTCGTCGAGGTCGTGCGCAGCGGCGTGCTCGGCATCTCGCGCGCGAACCCGCGGCTGCACGTCGTCAAATAGCTTCGATTCACGGTAGTTCTATCGGCGCGAAGACAAGCACCGGCGCCGTGGTTCCTGTCACGGTGGTTCTATCGTGGCGACGATGGCGCCCGCATCGTAGTCCTTGCAATAAAGCTTCCACGCGTGCCGCATGTTTTTCGCAGCAGCGTCGGCCAGCTTGACGGCACGTGCGCGCCAGGGCTTGGCCGCCACGTAAGCTTGCAGCACCTCGACGTTCGCCGAACTGTAATGGGCGCACCCGCGCAAATGCGCCCAGGCCGCGACATGACCCATGCCCTGAACGGACTCGCGAATGCGGCGAGGCCTGCCGCGCCAATCGGCAAAATTGAGACGGTCGATGCTCGGCTGCAACTCTTTCAGCACGAAGGGGTGTTTCTCGAAGCTTACGGCGGCCAACATCGCGGGTGGGATCGCCTGCATGCGCCGCTGAATGCCGACGATGCGCTCGGCTTCACTGGACCAGGGCGGTTGCGACCGACCCCACCAGTTCGCAACCGCCGAGCTCGCGGCAAATTTCAGATCGAGTGCGAAGTTGCCATCGGGAGATCCACGGCCCCGCAACAAGATCAGGTAGCGCGGTAGACCAAGACTGCCGTTGCCCGCGATTCGGCGCGACGCATCAATCAGGCGAAAGAACGCAGGCTTGACCGCGGCACGGCCGAAGCCTTTGATGAAGCGCCGCAGGGCCTTTGCCTCGCCGCGCTGCAGGGCAAGCGTACGTCGACCATCGATGCGGATGCTGCGCTCACCATCGGTCGCAGTGCTGAAGCGATCGAGCAATTCCGCCCGGGTCCGATTCATGGCCCGACGCAGCAGCTTGCGGAACACGCCGGTTGCCAAAGATCGCTCCATCCAACGTGGCTTGCCGTCGGCGATCGCAGCCGTATACGCGTCCAGGAAGGTTCGCTCCAGGCGAGCGCTTTGCGCGGCATCGAGCAACAGTCCATCCGCCGCCACTTTGATGCAGGCGAGGAATCTCACGATATCGACCGTGAATGGCGCAACGCAGGCGTCGTCGAAATCGTTGATGTCGAAATAGCAGAGGCGATTATCTCCCTTGAATGCACCGAAGTTCTCGAAATGCAGATCGCCGCAAACCAGGGTGTGCGGCGCGCGGAATATCGCGTTGGCGCGCGGCAGGAAGCTCAGGAACAGCGGATTTGCGCCACGAAAAAAGGCAAATGGATCGGCACGCATCGTTTGCAATTTGCGCAGCAGTCGCTCGACGTCGCGGTCCGCGTTTTGCGTTAATATTTGCCGTGAGACACGACTGAGGCCTGCCATGAAAAATCCACGCGGTCCGTCACGAACCGAAGTTGAAACTGAGCCGAGAGAGTAGCGCGAACAATGACTGAAATCGAATTGAAGCCGGAGCACGCGGCGGATCCGGACACCCGCCGCGTCGGAATCCTCGTGGGGGTCGTCGGCATCCTGCTGTCGGTCGTGACGATCGCCTCGCACCGTGCACATACCAACGCCGTGATCCATCGCACCGAGTCGAACGATCAATGGAGCTTCTACCAGGCCAAGAAGATCCGTGAGGCGACCACCGACGTCGCGATCACGCTGTTGCAGGTCCTTAGCACCGATCCTGAAAAGATCGCCGTGCCGGTGCAAAAGCTCGAGGCGGCGCGCGACAAGTACGTGAGCGACGAAAAGGACATCAAGGCGGACGCCGACGCCAAGGACAAGGAATCGCAGCTCGAAGAGCGACGCGCTCTGTACTTCGACATCGGCGAGGGCTTGCTCGAGCTCGGCCTCGTTCTATGTTCTCTGTATTTCTTGGCCCGACGCGTGTTTTTTCCGGTATTCGGCGTGCTCGCGAGCGTCATCGGCACCGGGCTGGGGATCGCGGGCTTTCTGCTTTGAGGCGCGCGTACCGCAAGCGGCTGCGGGCCGCGCTGTTGGTTTTGGCCTGCACCGTGGGGTCGCTGCTCGGCACGGCTCCCGCACTGCACGCCGACGAGGCGCCGCCCGCGCCGCGCATCGAGTTGCGCTCGGCGGACTATCTGCTCGTCGGCCTCGTCCATGGCGATGCGCTGAACTTGCGACTGAGTCGCGTCAGCGATAATGCGCCCGTGGCGGATGCCGTAATCACGGCGACACTGCGCGGTGCGAGCTATCCGCTGATCGCGCAGGCCGATGGCAGCTACTCGTTCGTCGCCAAGGATCTCGCGCTACCGGGACCTGCCGGCATCGATTTTCACGTCGTTCGCGGACCGGCGCAGGATACCCTGCACGGCACCTTGCAGTTGCCCACCGTGGCCCGGGACGACGAAAAATCGACCTTCCGCCAAAATGCTTGGTGGGTCTTGAATTTCGCGGTCTGCATCGCGGCCTATTGGCTGTTCATGCGCCGCCGCAAAGCGGAACCGGAGGAGGAGACCTAGGGCGAGGCGACCCTTAGAAGCTCTGTTGGGCCTGCACCAGAAACTGCACGTTGTTGATGCCTTCGAGATGGGCGAGCGGAAACGCCAAATCGATGTGCAGGACATTTCCCAAGCCGGAGCGGGTATTGCCGAGCCGCAAACCGAACCCCACATCTTTGAGAAGGCCGGGATCGCTATTGCCCACCACACCATGACCCCAGGTGCGACCGATATCGCTGAAAATCGCGCCGCCGACGCGGACCAGTCGAAACGGATACCAATCGGTGTAGAAGCGCTGCTCGATCGACCACAACGCGCGCGACGTGCCCGATTCATAGCGTAGCGGGTAGCCGCGCAGGCCGTTGTCACCGCCGATCAAGAGTTGCGTATCGGGATCGAGCGCATCGGTGTTCGTCGCCGAGAGCGTCGAATAGAGCAACCAGTCCGGCCGCCATCGCCAGTAGTAGCTCGCAACCCCGGTTTCGATGAGATTCCGGAAATGGCCCCCTTCCACGCGAGACGAGAAGGTCTCGGTCAGAAAAAGATATTGCGTCGCGTTTAACTCGAAGCCGCCGCGGCCCTTCGAAGCCAGCATGATCGCCTGGCGATCCGCACCGAACGCGGTGTTCGAGTAGCCCACCTCACCACTGATCTCGGGCCCAAAATACAGATCCTCGGTGCGTCCGATTTGGTTGAGGTCGGCCGCCTTCTTGTAATTGTCACGCAAAAGATCGAAGCCGACGAACGGATAGGACAGTGTCCGGTCCGGCGGCAGCGGCGATGCCGGCATCGAGGTGTTGGGCGTCGGCACGAACAAATTGCGGTCGTAGCGCATGCCGAACAGCCATCGGGTTGCCCAGCCATTCTGAAGTCCGCTCGATACGCCGCCGCTGAGTTCGTAGCTGCGCTCATCGTCGTTGAACTGATCCACGATCTCGCCCAGGCTGTAGCGGGACACCGTGCGGTTGTAAGTGGAGGCCAGGACATTGGCGCCTCCTTGAGTATCCAGGGAGTAAAACGGCCGCATGATCTGCAGGGTGCGCTGCTCGCCGTCGCTGGAGTTGATGTAGGCGAGCGCGGATGTCCAGCGCGAACCGAACACGTTCGGATCCGTCCACGCCACACCGTCGCTGGTGCGATCGACGCTTCGGCTGTGAACAAACTGGATCGTCTTCCCCCATCCCAGGAAGTTCGTATCTTGGATATTGACGCTGGAACTGTTCGTGCCGCCGGTGCGGCCGACGGAAACACCGGGACTCAATGTCCAAACGTCCTTGGTGACGACCTTGATGTCGACCTTGCCGTCGGCGTAGCGCACAGGCACGACACGCGCATCGTAGAGATAGGGGAGCAGCCGCAAATTTCGCTCCGTCTCGGCAAGCCTTCGCGCCATGTAGCGGTCGCCGCTCGCGAACAAGAGTTGCGCACGAATCGTCGCGTGCTTGGTGCGAATGTGCAGGTGGTCCGCAAGCTCGAACAGACCGGAATTCTCACGCGGATCCGATTGATCGAAGATATCCCGCGTATCGATTTCGATCTTGCCGATGGTCGCGCCGGCCGCCTCGAGCTCCGCATCGCTTGGAACCCCCGCAGGTCGCGGCTCATCGATACGGGTATGTTCTTGGTCGGTGAACTTCGCCGCCAGGGCAACATCGGCGAACGTAACGACCAGCACGGCGGTCGCGATCAGCGTGACGGCGGCGAGCTGCGTCATACGCAGCGATCGGTCTGGCGTCCTCGCTTATAGCGCGGCGTTATCGGTCTCCCCGGTGCGAATGCGGAGCACCCGCAGAATATCCGTGACGAAAATCTTGCCGTCGCCGACCTTGCCGGTCTTGGATGCGCCCACGATCGCCTCGAGAACTTGGTCCACGAGTTCGTTCTTGACCGCCACCTCGATACGCGTCTTCGGTACGAAATCGACGACATACTCCGCCCCGCGATACAGTTCCGTGTGGCCGCGCTGCCGGCCGAAGCCTTTTACCTCGGTGACGGTCATCCCGGAGACGCCAATCTCCGATAGCGCTGCGCGCACGTCATCCAGTTTGAAGGGCTTGATAATGGCGGTAATCAATTTCATTCCAGTCTCCGCGGAATTTGTGGGGCCAACCTCACAATACTATTACTATTGCGGCCATGGGGCACGCAGTGCACATAAGAAGTTGTGCCCCTTGATGGTGCATGGTGGCAGATTGAACGGGCTTTGGGGGGCTTGTTGAGCGAGACATTCGTGATTATTGGCGCAGGCCAGGCGGGGGCTCAGGCCGTCGATACCCTGCGCCGAGAAGGCTACACGGGGCGCCTAGTCCTCATCGGGGCGGAGACTGAGCTCCCCTATCAGCGGCCGCCGCTGTCCAAGAAGTACCTGGCCGGAGAATTGGCCGAGGAGCGGCTCTGGTTTCGCCACCAGGCCTTCTATGAGGAGCACCATACCGAACTGCGACTGGGCGTGCGCGCAAGCCGACTGGACACCGCAAGTCGCCGGGTGCTGCTCGAGGACGGCGCGGAGCTACCCTATGACCGCTTGCTGCTATGCCTCGGCGCGAGTTCGCGGCGCATGACCTGTCCGGGTGCGGACCATGTGGGCGTCCATTATTTGCGCGACCTAGGCGACGCCCAGCGATTGCGCGCCGAGATCCGGCCGGGTGCCAAGCTGGTCATTGTCGGCGGTGGATACATCGGGCTGGAGACGGCGGCGACCTGCCGACATCTCGGCTGCGAAGTCACGGTTCTCGAGATGGGCGATCGCCTGATGGCACGCGTGGTCGCGCCAAGCGTATCGCAGTTCTTCGCGGAACAGCATGCGGCGCATGGCATTCGCGTCATTTGCGACGCACGGGTCGCCGCGCTCGAAGGGGATACGCGCGTACGGCGCGTGCTCTGCGCGGACGGCAGCGTGCACGAAGCGGATTTCGTGGTCGTCGGTATCGGCGCCCTCGCGACGAGCGCGCTCGCGCAAGCCGCGGGGCTCGCCTGCGACAATGGCATCGTTGTCGATGAGTTTTGCCGGACCAGCGATGCGGCGATTTTTGCCGCCGGTGACTGCACGAATCATCCATCGCCGCATTACGGACGGCGCGTGCGCCTGGAATCGGTCGACAATGCCTTTGAGCAAGCGAAGACCGCCGCACAGAACATGCTCGGCCGCGGCGTCATCCACGACCGCATCCCCTGGTTTTGGTCGGATCAGCTCGACAACAAGCTTTTGATCGTCGGGCTCGCCCAGGGGCATGACCGCATCGTATTGCGCGGCGAGCCGGCGAGCCGCAGTTTCAGCGTTTGTTATCTCGCGGATCGCGAACTGCTCGCCGTCGAGGCGATCAATCACTCCAAAGATTATATGGCGGCCCGTAAGTTGATTGCCGAGCGCGCGAAGATGGACCTGAACAAGCTTGCCGACCCATCCGTCCCGCTCAAAGAGGCAGTCTGATGCCCAGGATCGTTTTCGTCGAACCCTCGGGTGAAATCCGCGAAGTCGACGCACCCATCGGCATCAGCGTCATGGAAGCCGCGAAGCAAAGGGGGGTCGCCGGCATCGTCGCGCAATGCGGCGGCGCCTGCGCCTGCGCGACCTGCCACGTCTACGTCGACGCCGCCTGGGTCGCCAAGCTCCCGCCGGCGGAGGACATGGAGCAAGGCATGCTGGAAAGCGCTTGGGAGCCTCGCAGCAACAGCCGCTTGAGCTGCCAGATCACGGTCACCGCAAAGCTCGACGGCCTGCGCGTGAGCGTGCCGGCACAGCAGGGCTAGATGGCCGAGACGGTTTGCGGTCCAATTTGCTGGAAGATCTGCTGATGCACCATGAGCTGGTGACTTCCGAATTCATACTCGAAGGACTTACGCGAAAGCTCCTGGAAAAATTCCGCTTTCCCGCGCGAGAGTCTCAACAAGTCGCGACAGCGCAGGGTCACGTGCATCCTTGGGTTTGAATCGGCCTTCACGATTAGCCGGCGTATGCCGTCAGCCTCGGTGGGTGAATCCAGTTCGGCCACCCCCCGCGCTCACACTCGAGCTCCACGCGGGAACCCTTCAGTTCTTGCTGACCGTTACGCGCAAGAAAGTCACCGGAATTGTGGTTGCGTCCTTGCGTGAACTCTTGTTGCAGCTGCTGAACAAGGCCTCCAGCTCTCTTTGCAAATCATCGGCCCGCCCGTTCTTTTCCGCCGCTTCAAAAGCATTCATGGTCGGTCCGTAGAATTTTCTGAATGTTTCGAGAAATTTCGCAGGCGTATCCGGAAATTCAAACGTGAAGCTATCCCGCGCGAAGGAAATATGTTCTTTGAGTATTCCCGCACCCGCAAATCTCTCGATCACGTTGCCCTCAATCCCCCAAGTCATCGGGCTGATGAATCCCTGCGGGGGAGGCGGCGAGTACGCCGAACTTATCTTCAGTATTTGGGCCACCAGTGTCGGGTCATTTGGAATCCAATTCCCCATGACGATGCGGCCCTTGGGCCGAGTTACGCGAACCATCTCTTTGGCCACATCGAAAGGCTTCGGTGCAAACATGGCGCCAAAGATGCTCACGACCAAGTCGAAGGTATTGTCCTCGAGTTCATTCAGATCGCAGGCATCGCCAAGCTGAAACCTGCAATTGTTCAGGCCCGCTTCACTCGCGCGTTTCCTGCCGGCCTCGACAAGATTGCTCGCGATATCGACGCCGAGCACGTCGGCTCCAAGGACTGCCTCGGGAATAGCCGTCGTACCGTCGCCACATCCCAGGTCCAACACCTTGAGACCCTTCGTGATCCCCAGTTCCTTGACGAATGATTCCCCGCTCTTTCGCATGGTTTGTGCGAGACGCGTGAAATCGCCTTTTTCCCAAAGTGCCTTGTTTGGATTCACTCGAGATCTCCGCGTGCTGGACCATTGACCGCATCTCGGAATCAGTAGGCCCCCATGTAATTCTTCTTGCCGACCGGCACGCCATTGTGCCGCAAAATCGAGTACGCGGTCGTGACGTGAAAGAAAAATTGCGGCACTCCGTAGTGGGCGAGATAGGTGTG
>Ga0116229_10009911_pt1 | contig 14420 bp, 8 predicted proteins | sample S1TSphgellanicum_3_FD_87313 | JGI IMG/M metagenome (GOLD analysis project Ga0116229, IMG submission 87313) | Host-associated microbial communities from peat moss isolated from Minnesota, USA - S1T2_Fc - Sphagnum magellanicum MG | ecosystem: Host-associated > Plants > Peat moss > Unclassified... | reverse complement strand
GCCTCCTCACCACATCCTTCCTATTTGGAGAAATAGTGGTTTGGGATGCCCACCATTGAGTGACCACATCCACCACATCCTCACCTAGTTTGTAAGACTTGATTTTTCTTATTACAAGAGCCCATACTACACCTGAACAACCACCATCATAAAGGACATGGTGCCTTTGCAATGCATCAAACACATTGTTACGATGAACCCCAAGAACCTTAGCCGTTGTTGACACATTCCCACCATGTCTAAACATTGTCATGCTAAGCATTGCATGTTTAGCTACCCTATGGTCTTTTGTCTTAACATCGCTCGCTACATTTAGAGCTATCATAATGTTTTCAATAATTTCAACTTGCACTTTTGCTTCTTTGGTACAAAGGATATAAGGAGGAATGAATTTTTTCAGCAAATCAAAATCCATCAACTTAACTATAACGTCTTGTTATGCCTCTACTTCCCCTGCTTTTAGCAAAACACCATTCACTATTTTGGCAAGTTCTATAACAAGTATCCTCATTTTATGATCAAAAGCTTTTAACTTTTGAATTCCATCATTTGATGATTTAGCTTTCAAAGCCACTCTATAAGATCACTTCCTTAAATATTTAGCCTATGTTTTCTACCTTCTAGCTTCCTTGTCAATTGGTGGTATGTTGTTACCATCAGTAGGAAAGGTTATTGCCATGGTAGTTCTTACAGCTAGTCCTGGCCTCACCACACCTCCGACCCGGTTCCTTTTGTTGCACATGATGTAGCAAATAACAGTGTAATTGAATGATTGTCCAACAAACAATAAAGGTCTACCATACATGCAACAAAGTTGAGGCATATGTTAGTTTTATATTCAACTAGAGGTTTTCATTAGTTCTCCCATACAACACTCTATAGTCATTTGCTTCCATTGGTTCCAAGGTTTTTTCTTGACCTAATGGATCATAGCCATTCCATTTGGTACAACAACTAAACAGCCACATTAAAAATTGAATATTTATAGAAGTAGGCTAAGACTGATTACATGTAGACAAGTTACAAACATGAATGGATTGACTACTACTAGCCCTAAACCTATCACCACCAACATCTAGTAGATTCCTTGTGTGATTTACATGTACCTTGGAACAAATTAGTTGTAAACTTTTATGGGATATTTCTGCTACACATTTAAGGAGGGGCTTGCAACAAGCATGTTTCCAAATTTATAGGACTAAACTTCCTTACACATGTTTTGTATAACATAAAAATAGCTTAAAAAAGATGTTTCAAAAAAGATGTGGCCTAGAAAACACTTTGAAAAAAGTAGAACAAATTGTTACATTGCTTGTTTCAATGCTTCAACTACATGCATTGAAAGTTGAGTATTTTCCTCCTCTAATATACATGATTGGTTCCATTTACTTATAGGATTATTTCCGTACATAGTTTATAGATACAACATATTGAGAACTGAGAAAGGATGTTCATAGATAAGGTAGGTTCAAAGTTCACCTTGGAAAAAAGTATGACCAATTTTTGCATTGATGTTTCAATGCTTCAATTGCATGCATTGAAAGCCTAGTATTTTCCTCCTCTAACCTAAATTATAAACACATCTACCTTTCAAGAAGCTGATTACAAAGGTGTGCAAACCCAGACTAACAATACTTGCAAAACACAAAGGTCGTGCTACATCAAAAACTTCACTCTAAATTTGCATAAACAAATTCATTCCCTATCATCATGGCCAACATAATGATGTCAACCAACAATTCAAATTAAGGTGTAGAAATGTCATCAAATACCTCCAAAATAAACGAGTCCTGTTGGGCTACCAATTCCTATTGGCTTCTTGGTCTAAAGCATCAAAATCATAAATTTCAACCCACCATTATTATCTTTCCCTTTCCATCATTTTTGCATAATATTGTTCTTCATACAAACATAACTTATAATGTGCATATTCCTTACTACCATCAATTAACACCCGCCATGCTTGGTTACAATGGTGTAAGGTAGATAATATTTCATGAAGATCCTTCTCTAGCCAAATGTTTTGAATCTAAGGCCAAATGTATTTCAAAATCATCTCATTAGGTGAATATGAAGAAAATTTTCCCATTGCCACTCAATTCCTATCAATAAATTGACACCCCTAATGGTGTAAACTTAATACCTAACAAATTGAGAATTGCCATTCATTGCGCTAGTCATCTAATAGTTTGTTGCAAGGTATAATTTGTGAAAGCATCCCTTGTATATGGTCAACAATACCAACAAATTCCCTTAAAATAAATGTACAAGTTGCAATAAATATACAACTTGTTGAAAACCTAGAATGCATGTTAGGAGGTTGGAAAACACCAATTTTAGAGGATGTTTGAGAAAAAATGTACCCTAATAACAAAGAAAACATGGGGGTTTTTCCTTCTATCTCATTGTAAAAAACAAGCAAATAGGTTTTGGATATCCAAATATAGTTGAAACTTTAATTGTGTTGATCAATAAGATTTTCTTATAATACATCTTTTCTACCAAATGTAAGCAAAATCACATAAAATAAATCAAGGGAGTCTAGAGAGATTATTAACTACGTCATGCTGATACAATTGGATATCCAATTCTATTCTAAAATGTAATAAAATTAGTATTAGGTTTTTTGATAGGGGATCTTTTTTGGCAGTTATGAATGGAACCACAAAACCTCAAGCAAGGAAGACATTGACTACTACCTCATAGCTTCAACACTTGTGCAATGTTGGTAATAAGTTTTATGACAATAGATCTTTTCTAGCAATTTTTAATGGAGCCACAAAACCTCGAGCAAGGGAAAGATTGACTACTACTTCATAGCTTCAATACTTGTGCAAAGATCCCACCCACCATCATTCTCTAACACACAACCAACTAGCGTCAATAAGAATGTATTTGTTCCATATGCACACCCACATGCCCCATACAAACAAAGAGCTTAGTGTTGAACAAACATAAGTTAACAACTTGCAATTCCTTGAACAAGAAAACAATATGTTTAAATATGTTTCCATCTTGGCATGATGACAGACGTTCTTGACCCCAACTATACTTGTGTAACCAAACTTACATTATTAAGTTAGAGGTCAATTTGAAAGTTTACAGAAGAATGCATTCTTCTCCATCACTAGCTCTACCAACTCATTAAAACCCTAATGAAAAATTTTAAAAACAGATGTGATGAAGAAGGAAAGGGAGACATAGTCTACTAACATCTTAAATCCTAATGCAAAACCTAATGTAAAAACAATAGATTTGATGAAAGGAAAAGGAAAAAGAGAATATGTACCACTAGTTTGTTTTGTTATAGGAAACGTCAAGCTTTCCGATTACAAGGGTTGATAAAAATTGCGACAACAGGTTGTTAGCACTAACAAGAACCACTATAATCTTCAGCAAATGTTGATAAGTTGAATGCCTCACAAAAACCAAAACACCATTATTGAATTGTAGCTACCACAAACCAATGAAAAAAACATAACCAATGCGTTAATGTGAAGCTGCCCCTTGACCTAACCTTTCTACGCATATGAAGTGCATCACCATAACTTTTGAAGCTTCCACTCTAATCACAACAACAAGCCAATGCATTAGAGCTCTTGCTACCATTTGACCTAACCCTAAGTAGTGTCGTGTGAAAAAAATTTCCATAAATGCGAATATAAAAAAATGGGATTATAAATGATTAAGAATCCATTAATTTTGAAAAAAAAACTACCCAAGATGCGAAAAACTTATCAACAACCATGACTTTTTTATTAATAGAGACCTACTTATAAGGTATTCAAATGTTCATTTCAAGCAAATTCATCAAAATGCTAAATTGTCCATTATACTGAAATAACTTTTTTCATTGCATCTAAGGTTAGTTTTTTATGAGGTCTTTATGAGATAATGACCTAATGACTACCAAATTTTGGGCCAATTAGATGGGAGTATCAAAATACAAGAAATTTCTAATTAAATAATATTGTGTTATTTCCAAATTGAATATTCATTTCAAGTAATGGATTTGAAAAATAATTAAATCCAAAGTAGAATTATGAATAGACATTTCAAGAGGTACACCAATTCTTTGTACTGTAGCCACCACATGAAAATTGGCAACACTTGGAAAACAATGCAACTTTTAGGGTTAATTTCTTCTATGAAGTTGACACATGTGATTAGGTTAACTAAAACATTATTCATTTGTGTGGGAACAATTTTAACATGTATTTCTTCAACTAGTTATCTTTCCAACAAGTTGATGAAACATCCTTCAACCGGTTCTTGGTGGGACAAATCATAATTGATTCCCTTTCTCGCCCAGTTATCAACTAGCAAGCCTCTCAAATGAGTTTTAACTGGTTCTTTGCTAAACAAGTTAACAAGAATGTTAGTTACAATTAATTCTTTAATGAATAGGTTACCAAAATTGTTAGCCTCAATTTATTTTTCTAGTAATAAATCACTGGATTTAACTAAAATCGGTTGAAGTGTTTTGGTCCTCAACAAATCTATAAGGTTTTAGCTTGTTAATATTAACCAATACTAAATTAAGATCAAATTTGTCAATAGTTATTAATAGTACGATATTGTTAGGCAAACAATACTAGATCCTATATGGTCCAAACCATCATTTTTGGAATTTAAGGGAATGTGCTTTGATAGCCCTTGGAAACCATTGAACATAATCTCCAAATTGGTATTTAATTTCAATGTACTAGTTCTAGGACCATAATGATCGGTTCCATTGGTTAAAAGCTACAAAGTCTTGTGCTATTAACAAGTTCTTTTGTAGTTTTTCTAGTTATGATAGTCAACTAATTAGAACTTTGACAAGTGTTGGGTCAAGATTTTACCCTAGTCTAAATGGTATCAAGTACTATGTAGGTAATAATGGGTGTAATCCATAGACTAGTTGAAACGAAGTGTAATCGGTTCTAACTTGAAAAACAATTTTATAGGAAAATAAAATTGCGGACATGTGTTCATCCCAGTCATTTTGATTTTCATTCACTAGTTTTGTGAGTAATGTACCAAAAACTTTGTTAGTAGACTCAATTTGCCCATTTCCTTGTGGATAATAAAGAATGGAACTAGTATGTCTTAATATAAAATGAACGGTTAAATAACAAATAACATCGTTAATAAAATGGGTACCTTGATTTGTCACAATGGTTAATGGACAACCAAACCGGGTGAGAATATGGTTATATAAAAACTTGGAAAAAGAAATTACAATCCTAACAAACTTTGATTTGAAGAAAAATAAATGAAACACAATATTCTCAAAAAGAATGATGATACAAAGTTGTTTCCTTGATTGCTACATGCAATTTCAGCTATTGTTATGTCACAATGATTATTATTTAGAGAACATTATCACAAACCCTTAGAATTCCTATTGTTTCAACATTTTCAAACTTTCATATCAATAACCCTCCATTGTTTATATAGAATGACAACTCCCTTTCGAGAGGAGAAAAATTTTCCACTTTTTTTTCCCCTCCTATGGCACACCATCAATTTATCTCCCTTTGTTAATCACCACATGAAGAGTATGAATGAACTTGCCACTTTTTATAGGAGAGCCATCAACAATATCACCACCATAGGAGATTGTTTAGAAACCCACCAAAAAATGTTAGGAAAGACTGAAACACAAAAATAATGACATAAAGAGAGAGACAAAGAGAAATTGAGAAAGGGGATATACATGCACATATACATACACATAAATGTCCAAGTATCAAACATGAAACCTAATTATAAAATAATTTGGGACGTAAATAAAACCTCAAGCAAAAGAGGAGGAGCAGCACCTTTAAAGATAATATAATGTCATTTGTGCGGAGCATAAAAATAATTAAAAGAATGGTGGTGTGTTGCCAAACACAACAATAAGATGAAAATGACAACAACGACAACAAGCAACCTCTTCCAATTATGCCAAAAAAAATGATTGATGAGTCTCCCATCAAAAAGTGACAAACAACACCCAATGGCATTTCATAGGATGATTCAAATGATTCACAACACTATAAGCTATTTTACATCACATATTTTCCTATTTTCATCATTATCAAAAATAACAATAACATCGTCATCACATTCATTGCATCAATAACACAACAATAAGCCATAAACACCATTGTTAAACCTAAAGTTGCAATCTACAACAACAATAACAAAATTGTACAATAATCATGATCATAATCATTTTGTACCAAATGTTTCTTGCAATTGCGTTTTTGTCATCAAATGAAAAAAATCCAATATTCAATTCTTGTAATTCATCTTTGTCAATTCAACACTTGATTCTTTGTCTTTGTTGTCAATCTATCAAAATCCAAGCAAGTCTACAAACCAAGAATTAGAATTGCACTACGATGTACTATAATAAACAAAAGTAACAATTGCACAATTGCAAAGGCTTAAACCCATATTGTTTTGCCCAACCTTGCATTTCCATGTCAAAACATCCAAAATTATTTTAGTGGCAATTGCTAATGAACCTTATACCTAGTTTACTTAAGCTAATTCTAATTGTCATTATCATTATATTAGAGGCAAATGAAATTTAAAAGTAAATAAAAATTATTTAAAAAAATGATTGGTATATTTGTGTTTAAATCTATTTCAACACAAAAGATTTGGTGAAATAAAAATATATAAGGTTAAGATATAAGGATGAAAACATGGTAAAATGGACCACTTGTGATCCTTGTAACATAAATGAAAAATGGGATTTAAGTAGATGAAATATTGGTTTTTTATATTTGAAACTTGATTCGTAGGGTGTGTCCACATTAATAGGAACCACAAATCTATCTATGTTTAATTTTTTAAAATTGTACTAATGTTGCAAGTAATTCAAAATCACATTTCATGACAATATTTTTAATATATTAGAGTGCAATCATGAGTCAATGAGCCAGTTTGTTTACTTTGTTTCAAAGGATTATAGTCCTTTTGCCAAAAAAATATTTTTTAATTATTATTTTTACTTATTATAGTTTCCCCAATATATCACATATGATTTTTTTTAAATGTAAGATTTTGCATTAGATTTTTGTGTTTCATCTTGAAAAATGATCACAATTTCAAATCATGCCAAAACATGTCAACTACTTTGAAGTTTATTCTTTTGCATTATAATCTACATTTCTAAAAAACACCATTTACATTGCATCACATTTACATGTCATAAAGGACTCATGAACATAAAATGGAACCAATTTTTCAATTTTTGGAAAACAATTTCAATTATAGATACCTTAAATTTTGAATGTTTTTTGAATGTGTGTCTAATAATCCCTTATTATTACTAAAAAATTCAACATCAAAGAGTTTGAATATTATGAAAATCAATGGCCCCTTTGTGAAATTAATAATGTTTTACAAAGGACCTATTCAACTTTAAAGGTCCTTTGTTGAAATGAAAACTCAAAATCAAATGATCCAATGGTTCAATATAGATTTCTCAACATCCATATTAATAATAAAGGACAATTTGCCATGATTAACATGTCATTAAAGGGGGACCACATTAGCGTATATATAAATAAATGTAGTTTTGAAAATGATTTGACATGGTTTTTGGCTTGTTGTTTCACATTTTTATCCATTATAAAAACATGTGATATGATTTAGAATGAATCTAATGAGGATAAAATATTAGAAAACATTCATGATTAAATATTATAACATGTTTTTAAAACATTGTAAGGATTTTAGGTTTTTCAAATTTTGTATTCAACTTATAATAGATTCAATGGAGGCCTTGATGTTTAGATAATGCGAATTTTAAGAAAAAATATATACTATCTTGTGTTTATGTTTTAAAATACCATATTTTAAAATTGGATTTTGAGTGAACATAATTTTTGGTCTACTTTTCCATGCTTGGACCCATGATAAAGATCATTGCATACTTGAAAGTGTCATCTAAAATAATTAACTTATTTTTATTTCTCAAAACACACTTGATACGTATTTTCCAAACAATCCATATTCCACATATAAAATTCACAACCGCTTGTGTTTCAAAAGTTTAATAGTTAAAAAACTTACCAAAATAATGTGAAATTTGGAAATTGATGCACATTAATGAACAATTATGTTATATTTGATCATTCGACTAAAAGCATTCAATGTTCAACCATTTTATGATGGTTATTATTATTATTTTATATCCAAACTTAAGAAGGTAATTCCATTGTCCATGTACTAGTCTCGACCCTTTGCTTTGAGGTTGCAACAAAAGCATAAAAAAATGAACTCGAGCTAAAATTTGCAAAGTTGAAGGGTTACCTTTCAACTGCATGGGAATAAACCATGGGACTTAAAACAATGTCCACTGTAGCTTTCAAATAGGACATTGATCACCTTTCTTTAAATGGGGGGGAATGTTGCAACTATAATTTGTGTGCGGGAACAATTCCTCGGATGGACAACAAAATGTTATTCCTCTAAAGAAGGAAGATGTGTCATGACCAAGGCTAGGATCATGAGAAACTTGATGCAAATCAAGATAATGTCCCAAGATTGAAGCACATTTTCTTGGCCTACAAATTTTCTTGTGCCACATTGGGACATTATTTTAACCTAAAAATGAAAAGTCATGTGTTCAACATAGAACAAACTATTTTTTTGCCTTTCACTAAAGAATACCATGCACAGGGTACACATAATGGCATATCTCAACTTGAAATTGGGACAAATGTTGGGCCCCAAATCTCAAACTGGGAATCCACCAGGAAATGTGGGGATTCATTTCTTTGCATTTTCTCACATTTTGTTTCAATTTTAGGAATCCATTTTGGTACGCTTGAGAATTTCAACCATTTCAATGTAACCTTCACAAATAGGTCCAAATTATATTATAAAGGAAAATTGGTGACTCCTCCCAAGTCTAGGTTGTGTGAGTTGATGATGAATCCAAGGTAAATGTAGGACCCAATTTGGTTTTAAATGCATTAACCACTTTCTTTTCTTGGTTTGTGCCTTTGGTTCTTCTTTATTTATATTTTGTTACTTTGATCATGTATTTTGTTAACTTTGGGCTTTTGAAAAGTTTAGAATTAACAAATGACCATTTGGAGTTTGAAAAATTGGAGAAAAACTTTGATTTGGGGGCCACCATATGTCATATGATGCAACAATAGATATCAATAATGTTTTGTCTCAAATTGAATATAAAATGTGATCAAACCACCAAGCTAAAAAGTTCAAAATTAACTAAATACAAATTGGGGAATTACAATTGATTCCTTGGGACAAGCTTAAGGGCATGTCATTAATTCAAATAAGAATTCCAAATAATAATAAAATTTACATTTGAAATGGATTACATAAGAGGGTATGAGAAAAATCATGAAGATATCATCCTTTCCTCAAACTAACTTCGTTATATAGGTATCTATCCTACTAGTAACCTAACAACTAAAATGTATAATAGCTAGTAAATAGTTTATATTCTAACCAAAATGAACCAATAGGTAATTTAAATAATCACTCTAGGCACATTATTACATGAACTATTTGAAAAAGACCTAATGTTACCTAACATCTAATATGTGATTGGAAACATGTTAACTAACATGTACAATAGGTGTTACCAACTAACACTTCCAAAAGTATGAAATTTATAATTGGGTAACATTCACAAAGTACCATTTTAACATTTATGAAAATATGAAAAGTGCAATTAATTAACATCTACAAAAGTTTTAATGTAACACATAAGGTCATCAACATCTTCATACCATATTTTTTGTTGGATTTGATTAGCAATACTACCCAGTTTGAAAACATTTCACATAAGGAATCCAAGCAATTATCCATTCTTAACCTTGGGTTTCTATATATTGACACCATGTACTTAGAAAAAAATTTACGTTGTCCTCCTCACCACATTATATCCAAACAATGTTCTTGGTAGTTGCATGTAGGACTCGTTAGTCATATGATCTAGTAGAACAAATAATTTAATCAAGAACTTTAAACAAAGTTGTGAAGAATGTTTCTGCCATTCGTTATATCAAAGATGGGAAAACCTTTGATATATTGATGCTTAATTCCATATAACTTTTGCACAATGCATTAAATTCTCCTACTCATCTTGTCCCATTGTTTGTCAACATATATTTAAGTATACCAGATCTACAATTTTCTTCTTAACAAATATTTACAATAGTCAAAACATGTGATTAGTCACAACTTTGACCTCTATCCATTTTGGGTAGTAGTATGTCAAAGTCCAAATTTTTAAAAATGTACCAAAATCTTGTCACAACATCGCCCTTTTCTATATTCCTTCACCTAATCCTATTTCACCATACATAGGACACAAAGTGGATGATATTGATGTAATCCAAAATTGTGACAATTTAAGATATTATATTCTAAAATATTTTATGTTTTTGATTCATTAATATTGATGGGATCTATAGGGAAAAATGGATTTTGCTAAAGACTAGGTCATTTTCATACCTTAAAGGATTTTCACCCATCACCATTAACACATATGAATGTTACCCCTTTTTGTTTCCAAAAAAAAGGCCTACCGTACTTAAAACTACCTTTTAAAAAGTTTATAAATGGGAACACAAGCAACTCCTTATCACCTAACCTCATGAATAATGTTGGTAGTCCTTTTCACAAATTGATATGCATAACACACATGCACCATTTTTTTAGGAACTCGGTCTTTTAGTGGCAATAAAAATGCCCATTGCCATTATGCCAAAATATGGGATTCATGATTAGGACATTTCATTAGTCCCACTTTTAATCATGTAATCATGAGCATTATTTGATTGTGCATAATCATCTACGAGGTGTTAATGATAAAAATACTAAATAAGAAAACTTGATGGTTATTTATGTCCATTGTGGTAGTCTACTAGTTTAAAATTATTAGAAGTAAGTCACAACTCTAGACATGTTCAATCTCATAGGTAGATTTTATATTACTTTAATTTTCTCATTCAAACCTTTACAATACCAAAACCACTTATATTCTTACCATTTAAGAATCTAACAATTGTTTCTTAGCATATTAAATGAATAAACTTTCAATTATGCACTATCTTCCCACAAACAAAAAGAAAAGTAGAATTAAACATAAAATTGAACCAAAAATTGTAATCTAAATTCTTGATTCTAATAATGGTCTCCAAATGGTAAAATGTTATTTTATGTTTAAATTTTTAAATTATCTCCAACAAGTATTAATATATATGTAAACATCATGTACTTGTTACCTAGTTTTAAAATATTTTAATCAAGTAAAAATAAATGGTAAATGTAATTGCAAAAGGTTATCAAAACAAAAAGCTCTATTCAACCAAAAGAAAAATCAAGAAGATACAAAAGAATATGTGTTTTTCACATATGAAGAAGTTCAAGTTCAAATTCAAACAAAATCCTAACTAGAAGCTAGCTAGTTGGCATCGAACAAGTTTGTAATGATTATGTACACCAACTAATAACCTATTTGTAACCTACCATCAACATTATCGCATGCCATTTTTGGTGTTAACAAAAATTTGGTAACATTTTCTAGGTTGGATGTTACAATTGATTTTGATTGCCTTAATGATCAAGAAATGGAATTTTTATAGGGATTAAAACTTCACACTAGAAATTGGTTTTAATGAAGTACAATAAATGTTTTTAAGGAAGTTTTGAGGAAATTTATTTTTTGAATAATTTATTAAAAAAACTTTGTTTAATAATTTTGAGTTAAAATTTTGACACATTGATGTCAATACTTATGTGGGTATGGTGATTTTGGTGGATTCGAGTTTTAATGGATTTTTTAATTTTTATTTAATTTATAATGTAGTTAATCATACCACTTATTCTATGATGTGCTAGTTAGGTCTAAAGTAAAAAAACCTAATTAGTAACCAAAGAAGGTGCAAAAAGTTACACGCCTTATATGTAAGTTAATAACCATCAAAATAAACATTTTGACAAGAAAAGTTCTTGATTCTAGCTTGTATTTATTCTTTGGAAAAATATTAAAATATTTAGAACTTCTTGTAGGTGGGATTGCAATTAATTTTGGTTTTTTGTAAATTTAGTTAGTTTTCTTAATGGACTGACTTACCTTTGATAGTAGCCTATTTTGTGAAACATGTCTTAACATGACCAAATCTTTGTTGATAATATTTTCATGTGAATAAAAAATGCCCTTAAAAAGCTATAACACATGTGCCAAAGCTATGGTTTAAAGGACATTACTCAATATAAAAAAAACACTTCATTTTTCCATATAAAATAAGTGATGATAGGATATTAATTTAGACCTTGGTTTAAGGTGCATTGGCAACTTTGGGTGCTTTTACCTTAATCATCCATTTCAATGTGGCAAAAAAATAGAAACAATGAAAGACAATGTGATGAATATGGCTAGCAGTTTATTATTCATATACATCATACTATTAATGCTTTTGAACAATATTCCAAATAATGTTATACAAAAAATTGGTAGAATTTTATAAGTGTAATTGGAGGTGTTTTATCTTTTATATAATTTTGCCTTGGAAGACACCTTACATGTAAAGTTCCTCATTTTGGGGAATGTGTAAGCAATTTCTAATTTAGTCAAACCTTATGAGGAATCTTATGTTATTTTACTTATATCCTACTTGATTTTATTTTTCTATTATAGTGTTACTTTTCAAACATATTTTGAAAACATAGATGATAGGTTGCACAGAATATAATCATACATGTAAGGCATTCAAATGAATCACAACCTTTTGATATGAAAGAAAAATTCTCCCATTTCATTACACCGAATAAGGACCTCAAATGGGGTCATTTTGTGAAGTTCAAATCCCACATTCAACTATCATCTCATGTGGGAGCCTTCATTCCCTTAATAGCCCCATTTTTAGTCCTTACCCTACACATCAAAGGTGACCAAAGGATTATCATTTCTAGAGACCTAAGAAAGGAAACTTAATAGAAAAATGAAAAGAAAAAAGGAAAAAATAAACACAAGTGGTACACAATGAAATGTTGAAAAAACAAAAGCTAAAGCCGGACAAAAGATGAGTTGTGAAAGAGTAGGAAGTCATTCAGACTTTGTTCAAATGAAATGTTAATTGGATCTAAGAAAATAAATTGTTCTTGGTGTGCATTGGAGCTTTCCCAAGATAGGGAAAATGAAAAAAACACTCGTTTGCATTTTGTAAATATGTCAATCACTTGAAACATATTAATGCAAATAAACGTTTTGTTTTACTCAATGTGTTCAAATATAATAGTTTGGCCAAATGCTACATTATGTACAATTTATTAAAAAAAATGTATTGAAAATGAAATTTTTCGTTCAACTAAAATATCACATTGTGTTGTAGAAAGATGAAAATATGAACATTGGCTTGTAACTTATTGTCATATGAAATGTTAATATCTCATCAACATCACCAATTTATCAAAGGAAATAATGTTTCCAAAAAAGGATTCAAACTCAAAAACTATGAGGTAAAATTGAAAAGTTATATGCAAGTAGAATTGAATCTTTTTATTTATTGATGTGAGTTTTAAAATTGATATATACTAGTCCAAGGTAAAAAAGAATGACTTCGAAAAAATCAAAGTATTTTGTTGATAGTTATTTCCTACTTGAAATTATATTTCCATTTACTATGTGTTAGGTAAAAGATCTATTAGTCAAATGTGGTATATTAAAAAAATGGTAAAATTGGTGCCCTTTAGTCCAAAACATAGATACATGTATTATCTATAAATCTTCACTTGCATAAAATTAACATTTGGTAAAAGGCAATAGCCATAACAATTGGTGAAGAACATATTATTTACCAATGGCCAAATAAATAGTCATTTCTTTTTCATCTTAACACATGCCATTATCACACATGGCATCCATTCATTAATTTAAAAATATTAAAAACGCTTACAATGTATTTATTTGGAAATTAAAATAGTTCAAAGGATAGTTTTTCATTGATGACATTCAACAATAAGCCCAATAGAGACCAAAGTTTTAAATTATATTTAAATTTACAATGCATGTCACAAAAACATGTATACTTCTTTAAAAAATAAAACATTTTGTATTATAACTCATGTAGTTTAATTCATCATTCATGGATGAAAATGATCCATTTTCCTTCATTTTTATTCCTTTAAATATGAGTCCTATGGAGAGATGTTCCACCTCTTGATCTCAAAGTCAATCCCCATAATTAATTGTTGCAAAAATTAGATCTATAAAAAAAAACATTTCACCAAATTGAACATTTGTTAATAAATCATTTGTTGTCACTACCAAGATGTGTATATCCTCAACATGGGAATGATATTGACAATCAAATAGTTCCAAATAACTTTGATATATGCCACAAATCGTATCCATATATATATATATATATATATATATATATATATATATT
>Ga0116229_10009909_pt1 | contig 14420 bp, 14 predicted proteins | sample S1TSphgellanicum_3_FD_87313 | JGI IMG/M metagenome (GOLD analysis project Ga0116229, IMG submission 87313) | Host-associated microbial communities from peat moss isolated from Minnesota, USA - S1T2_Fc - Sphagnum magellanicum MG | ecosystem: Host-associated > Plants > Peat moss > Unclassified... | reverse complement strand
ACAATATAGGATATACCATTAGGGAAAATAAAATCCAAAAAAAACCCCCCCCCCCCCCCCCCGGCAACGGGCCCCTTGGGGTGGTTTTTCCCCCCCCCTTTTGGGGGGAAAAATTTTTTTTTTTTTTTTTTTTGGGGGGGGGGGGGGGGTTCACCGTGGCCTACGCTTACGACAGGGGGACATGGAGTCATAACAGTCAACTAAAACAATTGGGTGATAAGTTTTATTCTGACCGGGCTTCCTTTGACTGGAGTCGTTCTGGATGAGGAGAGTGACGAGAGACGGCGGTTTTTTTTTTTTTCTCCTGGCGAAAGTTTGTTAAAATTTCTGGCGAAACCAAAAAAATCAGAAAAATTAGAATGGTTACTCTTTTGAGAGGGAATTTAATCAAGATTATTATTATTATTATTATTATTATCAATTTTTTGCTCATGAGAATTTGAATATTTATCCCACAATTTTAGAAATTTTTAAAAAAAAAATCACCTTAACACAGAAAAATAAAAATACTCCCCCATTGAATTGGGTAAAATCATGGCAAAAGTTGTTGAAAAGAAAACACTACATTCAATATAGCAAGAATTCAGATTTTTTGTATTTAAAAAAAATCCCAAGAATGCTAAATTTAGTTCCAATAAATAGCCAGAATTAATATGTAGAAGCATGATTAAAATTCTGTGTTTGATATAAGGTTTATAGCCCAGATTTGGCTCAATAAATCTTCCGAGGGATGATCGCCACTTATAAGGCTACAACAAAAAAATCCTTAAATTAAAATTTTAAAATAAAAATAAATAAATAAATAAATAAAAATAAAAATAAAAATAAAAGAACACTGAACGGAGGGAGGAGAGGAGGAGGAAGGGCACACGTAAGTCATAATAATTCCCATTCTCAGTACTAGGGACACTTCCTCAGCGTCTTCTCGTTCTTTGGTTTGTTAACTGCGAGGTGGGGAAGGAGTTGGGGTTTCGGGAAGAAGAAAGAGACGGAGAAAGAGACGGACGGACGGGGGGAGAGAGAGAGAGAGGCATGTGGCAAGAGGTTGAGTGAATTGGTATCGGAGCTTTCATGTTTCCTTTTTGGGTAGTGGTTTAGTGCAGCGTTTGGTAGTGAGGGTGGGTTTCAAGTACTTGGTGTCTGTCTTAGGTGACCGGAGCTGTGGAGGACAGGAAGCCGGATTTTGATTGTTTTGGGACGATTTGGAATTGTGGAACTTGGGTGCTGAAAGGTGAGGAGCAGGAGGAGAAGGATGAGCCAGAGGAGGTAGTAGTAGAAGAAGAAGAAGAAGAAAGAATCTATCATGTGTTGAAAGGGTTTGTGTGCTTTTGGAAGGGTTTGAGATTTGGTGCTGTTGGGGAGTCACTCGATTAGAAATCTTTTTGGAAGGAAGGCAGGCGAGGGGGAGAACAGGGGGGAGAAGTAGCAACAGCAGAAGAAGATTTTTTTTTTCCTGTGTTTGAAGAAGCGGTGGTCACCCGGTTGTGAATTTTGGAAGGAGTTGGGAATTTGGGAGAAGGCAGGAATTAGTAGGGTATGTCAGATCCTATGGCCATGGATATGTCGGATGGAGCAGCGGATGTTGGGGGAAGAGGCCGGAGTGGTGGACCTCTGGCTGTGAACAGAGCTTCCAGCAAGATAGCCAAGGGGTTACGGCGGCCGGTGGCGCAACCTCGAGTAGCAGCCCAGATTTACAAGACTGAGCCCAGTGATTTTAGGTCTTTGGTACAACAGTTAACGGGTACTTCCTCCTCCTCCTCATCACCATCACCATCATCATCATCATCTTCTTCAGGAGAAAGGGAACCGGGCCCTCCGCCAACTAAGCCTACTGTCTCACGGTTGCAGAAGATTGCCCCACCACCGTTGCGCCCGACTTTCGCATACCCAACTCTGCATCAACAACAACCCCAAACTGGAGCAGCAGCAGCCCCCTTACCCTTGGCAACATCTGCTCCAGGTTTCAGTCCTTTACCTTTTGGGAGGTTTTCCCCTCTTTCTTCCCAAAGAGTTTCGCCGTTTCCAGTGTCTCCTCTCTCCTTTTCTCCTCTGCCAGTCTTGAGTCCAAGTGACAATGTATGGGCCAGTTCCTTGAGCTCCTTGGAGTCCCCCAAAGCTGCTGGGGTGCTACAGCAGCAGCAGCCAGCAGAAAATGCAGGTGCTGGGGAAGGAAATCATCATCATGTGAGACACGAATCATCATCAGCTGCAGCAGCAGATGCTGCTCCACTTGTTCATGTTCCAGTACCGACACGATTCCCTTCTCCTTTGTCTCCAAAATTCACCATTCCCTTTGGCTTGCCCAGTCCCACTGGACTGGGCAGCTTTGGTATGTTTGGCATGAGTTCCACTTTCTCACCAACAGGGGCATTTACTATGGATGCCAATTTCAGTTTCCCGGAACCAGAGATAAGTATGTCTGATTCAACCACACCTTGAGAGTGGGCTACTATATATTGTGGGCTATTGGTGACAGCACAAATTTGTTTTGGGTTTTCCTTCTCAGTGGTGACAGTGTCCCCTCTCTATATTCTTTCAGCACTTGGTATCCATTTGAGAAGCTCAAGGGAGTCTGCCACAATCAGTTCAAAGGGTTTCAAGCAGTTTCTGTATTCATGAACTGCATCAAGGTGCACGCACATAGACCTTACCTGGGCTAATCAAGGCTTTTCAAAGAGCTTTTTGCCAGGGTTGCCTACACATATTAGCTCCAAGTGCTTGGAGCTGCCTAACAAAAAGGAGGATTGTGCTAGGAAAAGTGCTTTGGAAAATCATGGCTTGTAAGTAATATTTATGAAGGGTGCTTTGTTCAAGTCTCTGCAATTATAGAAAGAAACTTTGTGGCAGCTCAGAGACTGGTGGCATAGTTAATGTTGCAAAACTTGTGAAACCCACATTCCAAGAGTTATAAGGATCTGACACAAACTTGGAGGGTTATAAGGGTCTACTGAGATCTGGTTCTTTCAGTGAAGCCACACAGTGATATATTTTGATATGCTAGAAAATGGAGCAGTAATGGGCACACATTGTGCATGTTGATTTTTTTGGGGTTGTGCCAGTTATGGTGGTACATTTGTAAAGCTGACATACAGAACTACAACAGGATACCCTTAAAGGAATTTGAAGGGTGGGGGTGGTGTAGATTTTACTTGTATACAAACTTGCGATATTTAAGTTATTAATTTTCTGTGATTTTGGAAGAAGCTATTAAGCAATAACCAAGGAATTGCTGTCGGCAAGCATAGCTTCACTTTGTAATTTTGTGCCTTGAAGTACAGATTGACACATGCAATTTTGTGTGGCTCTTGTGCTTTCTATTACAATATTTTCCTTTTCTCTGTAGATCATGTTGCAGTGGTCAAGATTGATGTTGATTTTGATGTTGGAATGCAACATCTAAAGAAAATTCTGAACTTATGCTTTCAAACTGTGAGAGGACATTGCAGTGGTGACCGACCATATGCAACCTGTGGAAGAAATCCATGTTGTCACAAGTTAACAAATGACATGATACTGTGGTGTTGGTTATGGCCTCATACAGAACATTAATGTCAGAGATGACTACAAGAGCATCCCCTGGCATGAATGTCAAAGGTGTTTCCTTTGGGCTTGGATTCAACACTTGCAGGTCATAGTCTGTCATGAAAATGATGTTATCTCAGACTGGGAGTAAGCTACCTGTACAATCTATCATAGTGTAGCAGTACTTCACATCCTTGGAGCAAGCTCCAAGGAGTCCACCCTCCAGCGATTGGAAACAGAATGTTAGGGTATAGTGGGTACAAGAACTGTCACCACTTTGTTGTCTCTGCCAAATTCCCAATTGCTACTTCATTCCTCAATTTAGCTGTCTGTCAGATCAACAAAAGATGGCCTTTCATCTCCCATCATGTAGAGTTGAATTCCCTGGCAATAATGCATCACAAAATAGAGAGATGATGGTCCAGATAACCAAGTTGAAAGTGTTGTTTGGAACCAATGATGGCTATGAACATCCACTAAAAGGCACTCTCAAAATGGGTGAAGATAAATCTTCATGAAAATTTCATTCCCTGAGCATTCAGAAGTGCTGTCCAGATGACACTCAACTCTGCATGTTCTATCACTGCAGTATAATGAACACCCACTCACTTACAAAGAACCACATCTCAAACAATTCTGGGACGAAGGTTACACAGCACCCTGTAACAATCTTTGGTATCTTAAGTTTTGGTTGAATTAGTACATTAAAGCCCATGTCCATTTGAGCTCGAAGTTTGTTGCCACACTGATTCCAAAGTATGGAGCATACACAAACAATATGTTGAATTGTCTACCTGCTGCATGCGGTAAGGACTCTTGGGAAATTGTGAGGCCTGAAAGTATGCTTTGTGCCAATGAACGTGAGTGAACCGTGACTTTTAACAACCTGTGGGCACCCAGCCCTTCATGAGTCCCATCTAATGGAAAAATTGGGTCTTCGCTATTAGTCCTCATGAACAAAAGAGCATGCCATTGTAAACTGCCAACAACACATCAGAAGATGCATCAAATGAAAATTTCATTCACTTTTGAAACAGCTCACTGCCTGTCTAGGATATTGGATATCTTCTTTCCCAGTTCTGTATCCATCCACAAACTCAGCCACCAGAGCCTGAATTAACACTGCAGAGACCTCGTCTGCATTGGTGTTCTGCTAAACTCTGCACTGACAATGTGTTAGAAATGTGACCTCTGTTATGGATCTGAAGAGGATGACATGAGTCTATAATGAGCCTGCCATTAAAAGCTGCAAGTAGATTTCTGAATTTCTTTCTACCCATAGGTCTGCCTCACATGCCAGTCACTTTGAATACAACCCACCAAAGCTGTTCAAGTTGGGTGTTTCACATAGACTTGGGTGCTAAACAACAAATTGATAACTTGGCTCTACACATAATGCACACAAGGAAGGCATTGTGGCAAGTTAGAGTATCTCATTGCAAAGGCCAATCACCTTCAGTTTTGTGAGTAAATTGTAAATCTTACGTTTTTTCCAATAAGTTGCACCTTATATTTTTTTCACATCATTTGAAAAAAAAATGGAAGTAACTTCCCTTCAGATTGACCCCACTGACAAGAATTGAATTGAGTTCATCCTTGTAGATCAGCATAGGCACAAAGGAGATCGTAAGCAACTGGAAATCAAATAGACTAATGTCACACAAGTGACAATAATCAACATTGCCTGACGTTCAACTGCTGAGTAATCATGACTAGTTCAGCTTGAATTGTTGATCCACACAGCTCACCACAATGCAGTTGTAACAGAGGATTCTAGAGAGCAAATCCTTGAAGATATCCAACAAACAATCTAAAACATTTTTGACCTTGTGACTGATTCATTTCCATTCACTCTCTGATGACAAAACTCGTAGAGAAAACGTGGATGGCACACTGCACGTAACCTGGATTGGCTAAGTTCCTAATACAATCTTAGTGTACATACTATTCATGAAGCTAAAAATTCCTATTCCAAAAGCACAACCAATTTCTACATTCAAATATTTCTTCACTAGTCTGGAGATTGATGTTGAATGCCAAACTGAGGAATGTAAACAGTAGCATCCTGAATTGAGACACAAATGCAAGTACTTCTTCTAGTAGTTTCTTCTCACAAACTTGGAAGAGCTTGAACTGAGAATTCCAATAGCTCCTCTCCATATGCCCCTTGGGGGATGAAAACTGGATTACAACAGAGAGTCTACCAATCTCTCTTTATATCTGTGGCAGGTCAACTCAAAAGATCATGACACATGATGTATGCACTGGGAAAATTTTAGAGAGAGACAGAAAGAGTACAAGATCAAATGTATTCAATACACAAGCAATCTTTTGCCTAGTGAAAACTTGGTCACCTGACCTTTAAGAGCATGATTCTTCAAGAAGAAACATGCTGCAAGCATCAGATACACCCACCACCATATATTGGGAAAATTGCTGTATCTAATCATAGAAACTTATACTGTACAATCTGCAAGATCAAACCCTTTGCTAGTGTAAAGGGTTTTGAGGAAAACTGGTGTTCTGCTTGCACAAGTTCCCAACACTAGAGACAACATCACATCAGCAAGCTTCATGTTAGCATCTGTTGAAAAGACAGCACATCTCACCACAAATATTCCTTTGATTTCACCTTTCAACATCATATAGTACAAACAAAACAAGTACCAAACAATCCTGTGTAGAGAAATGGACCAAATTTCAGGTAGTCAAAAGCTCAGGCACAACTCCAGGACTTGTGGAATTTGCCACTAGGTGTTGAAATGGTCACCATCAGGTTCTCTCTGCTATCATAATCAACTCAGCCTAAATCTTCTGAAAGCTTGGAAGTCCAAGCAGATCTGAACATGGAAATATGCAAAAAAACACCTGTTAAATCAGTTGCTAAAAAAAATGGGAAGCTATTAGAAATGTTACATGAATTTTGTGAAACTGCAAGCACATTGATGAGTGACATACAGTGCACCACACTGAAATCCTAGACACTGTCTTTTATAGGAAGAAAATAATCCCAACAATGCAGCACTTGGATATTTTGTGCCCTTCAGTTGTCCTACTTCCGTAAATCCTCCCACTTACAGTACTGCCCTCCTGCAAGCGCTCGATAATAGCGGTCTGCACAGTATACAGGCCTCCCTTTCGCTGCAGCAGCAGCTGCTGCTGCCAACTCATCATCGTCCATAACAGCAACAGGTGGATTCAGAAGATCCAATTTCCTGCAGATGCATAGAGCATGTGTTGATTTAGGTCAATTTTAATGCCACAAAGATCCTTTAGCCATAGCAAATGACAACCAGTAAAATGATAGACCCCAGTGCAGCAAGTTTCAGCTACACAGCAAGCACTGGAAACTAGCATTGCTATCTGCAGTCAGGGCCTCAGATGTATGCCTTGGTGAAGGAAACATAAGCATGTCAGACGAATCTTGGACTGGTGAAAGGACCACCAACGCAGCAGTTGCAGTGGCTAGTAATGCTCCTGCACCTATCAAAGTTTGTTTCAGCCGATTCATTACTGGCTTCACCTGCACTCAAACATGCTAAATTTTTTGTTTCAATAAGGTGGGTGACTAGCCTTTCAACTCCATACCCCATGTCCTTCCTGTAAAACATGCCAAACAGTGCGAGAGTTTGATCTCAAATTTGAAGCTCCCATTTTGAAACTGGCCTGCAAGAATCCCAGGTCACTGCACGAAATCCTATCACCTACATAATAAGGCCGGGTCACTACACACCCCAGCATCATCATCATCTCTAAGGAATTGATAGCCAAGATGAATGATTGTCAACCCTTTGAAGAGCTTGTCTGTACACAGACTGAAGCTCTTGCACTCATCCATACCTAGAAGCATCAGGGAACACTAGAAAAACATCCCCATGGAAACTCCTGTCTCTTATCATATTTAACAGTAAATGGGGTAAAGGTGGGCTCAGTATGTATCGAACCTGATAAGCACCCAGCAACCGATCACGAGCCAAAATCTGCCAGTCACACACAATCCAGGAGACAACACCACAAATGACAAAAATGCCAAACAAATTTCCTAAGTTCTGAACTGAGAAAAAGTCAAGCTTGACAATGAGAATCCTATATCTATGTAGAGACAGTCACACACATCATCCGAAGAGCTGATGTGACAAAGAGCATTGGCTTCCAGAAATGGAGCTGATGCACAAGCCATGGCAAGGGTGAGTACACAGACCTCAGGAGGTTTTACATAAAGCTGGCCGTCATACCACCCTGTTTCCTCGTATGGAACTACTGCTGATAAAAGCCTGTCACCCACATAGCTCCAACCCTGCAATGAAGATAGAATCCTGTTAACACAATATGTTATAAAAAATCAGAATTCCAAATGTTCAGCCAGCAGTGCTCGGCAAATTTCGGTTCTTTTTGGTGATGTTCACTGCAAATGCTTGTGGCTGCTGGCAGCACTGGGGAGAGTGAGAGGCTACCAAGTACATGCGCAACAACAGCACTGCAACTGCAAATAATGAACCAGCACCTCCTGCTAGGACAAATTTCAGAGGCTCCTGCAATTCCAAAATTCCCCATCATCCCCCAAAAACAAAACAAAATTCACTATGAATTGCTCTGTGCAGATCAAAAGCCTTAAAACAAAAAAAATTCACTATGAATTACTCTGTGCAGATCAGAAGTCTTAAACAAAAAAACATTCACTGTGAATTGCTCTGGGGAGATCAAAACTCTTAAACAAAAAAAAATTCACCATGATTGCTCTGTGCAGATCAAAACCACTATGAATTGCTCTGTGCAGATTTTACAAAACCCATGTACGGTAATAGCACAAAAGATGAGATTCCAGGGCCGGACACAAACAAAAAAGCAGTTTCCAGCTTTCTACTGAAAACTGCTGGGCTGAGTCCAGAGGAAGGAAAGAAAAGCTTAGCTTACACGAGTTGGTTCAAAGCTTCCTGCCGCGATTGGGCCACCTAGAAGAAGGAAAAATAGCAACCACAAGCCTCCTATTCGCACAGCAAATTCTACAGGGCTCAACTGTGCCCAAGAGTATAAAGCTCCCTCCTTCAAAGCCGCAAGCTCATTCACCTGCCATCATCATCGTAGTCATCATCATCATTACCACCTAATCTCTGGACTCATTGGTCCTCCTCCTTTTCTTCTTCCTGGCATGTGCTTCATTGGGTGTGTGGCCAAATCTACTAAAAATATTTTGGAAGTCTGGATCAAACCACAGAAGAAGTGGGCGAGACTGAGCAAAACTGAGAGCAAGGGACAACAAGAAAACAAAACATTGGGAGAGAGAGAGAGAGAGAGAGAGAACTTCTTACAGGACGCTGGTCCGAGGGCACTTCAATCTCGAAAGTAGACTCCCATCCGGCCTCTGCATCCTCGTTGTTATTACCTCTAGAGTCAGAATTGTTGGAAAATGCACGCACTACTACTACTACTTGCCGTCGCCGCCGTAAACCACCCATGAGAGGCGCAAACCTGCACTGCTCACCACCCACGGCGCCGAACATCTGCTGCTGCATGTTCCGTGACGAGTTTCTCAAACTCGTCCCACACTTTCTCGCAAGCCATGATCTCGTTCCATGCTCCCTAGCTAAGAGATTCTTCACCGGTTGCAGCAGTATAACAGCCTCCATCTTGGCCTCCACCAGCTGGTCCCCACGACGTACCGCCAACCAAAACCCGCAAGAATCCTGCAAACCCAGCGCTTTCTTCTTCTTCCAAGTCGTCGACTTCTAACTGACTGTATGAGGCACCAAAAATTTTGGTTTCACTTCCGTTTTGTGGATTTTCTTCACAGTATCAACCACGCAATTAGAGCGCACACTTCATCGCTCAAAAATGCGTCTGCGAAGACCTGAAAAGTCGTGGGGAATTGACGCACACGCAAATCCCCACTTCTCTCCTTTCGCGTTCTCTCTCCCTCTCTCCCTCGACGTTCCTGCAAACCACACCCACACGGAGCTTCTTCGGGCAGGTGAAGAATATCTCTGCGACTGGACGCTTTTGCAAAGCACACCCGCACGGAATTTCTTCTTCGGGCAGGTACAGAATTTATCCGTGACTAGACGTTCTCGCAAAGCCGCAGACACGGAATTTCTTCGGGCAGGCTCAGATTTGATCCGTGACGGAAAAGTTCTTGCAAAGCACCAGCCTTTTTTTTGGCTCGCTATATATGTAGCCAAAAATCGAAAATCAAAATTAAAAGTGCTGAAGGATTTTCAGTGGCCATAATTAGACCAAATTTTAAGAAAATTTTCCAGATTTCTATATATGGCTCATGTAAGTAGCCGAAAATGTATAAGGATATTCAAAGTTTTTAGCTTTCATATTTAGCTTGTAGCCAAATATGGCTAAATCTTCCTATGGATGATCGCCACTTTTGGCTATTTCAGAAAATTGACACAAAAAATCAATTGCAAAGCACACACGGAACTTCTCCGGGCAGACTCAGATTTTATCCATGACCGGATGTTCTCGCAAAGCAGTGCCAGCCTCTTTTTTGGGGGCTGGCTATATATATAGCCAAAAAGCGAAAATAAAAAAATAAAAGTGTTGACATCAAGTGTTTTCTGCGATTTTCAATAGCCGTAATTTGACCAAATTTGAAGAAGATTCGCCGGATTTCTATATATGGTTCAAGTAAAAAATATATAAGAATGTTTAAGGCTTTTTACTTTCGTATTTAGCTTTTAGCCAAATCTGGCTAAATCTTCATATGGGTGATCGCCATTTTGGCTACATCACAAAATTGACCCCAAAACCGTGACTGGTCTGACCGGCCCTTCGACGCCAACCGAGGCTTTTGGAATGGCGTCAGCTGGCGTCATACAAAACCGACTGGTAGGTGAAACGTAAGGCTTATTAGTTGGCTCATCAAATATACTCATCCTATCCGTTGGATGTGCGACCTAATGGAAAGATCCACGGTCCACGGACTAGGGTTGTGGTACTCTGGGGTCTGGCTCGTGGACACGCGTTGCCGCGGCATGGCGTGTCCTGGCGTGCATACGTTCAGCAGACGACGCACGCAGCGTGTGGCTGAGAGAGAAAGAGGCGCTGCTGTGTTTCGATATATCCAAAAGAGCAAAAACAACGGATATCAACCAGGATATGAACCTCATCAAATTCTCAAGCATTATTGTTCCACTGTTGTCCGGTTCTCTATTTTGACAGGAACCTTCTTGTTTTGCGGAATGCTAGAGTGGTGGAATTGATGAAGGTTGTTTGGAGCTTTTCATAGTTTTTGGAAATGGCAGGCTTTGCAAAGGACATCGATGAATAAAAAGAGCGGGTTGCTGAGAGCTAAGCACCTTCTTTCTTTTTTCTTTGTGTGATGAAGTTTGTGATTAAGATATGGTGAATGGGAGGAATGTCCTGAACCATAATGTTGTTGTATATCCTACTCCAAGTCTTTTTCCACTGCGTTCTGGAGTAGGGATTTGGAATAGCAATAATAGAAAAATGAATACAAAATGCAAAGATGTTGGAATTGACGAAACTCCTTAGGGGACAATATTGACCAGTCTGAGAGGATACCAGATTGTGTGGATTTTGTTTTTGGGACCTTCAGAAGTTGAAATCATCTCCTAGGAACTCTGGAGAAATTTGTGTCAAGATCACAATGGCCTAATGAAAGAGTCCGGAGAGTGCTGATCTAATAATCTTTACAACAATATTTCTGTGTAAAATAGAGTTCAAAAGAAGTATAAGACACTTAGTGAAACCATATTGTTGTACTTCAATAATTGTAATGGATTGAAGAGGTGTAAGGATAGAATCTGTGGTAAGGAAATAGGAACTTGTTGTTTATGAACTAGTAGATTTATGTGAAACTTGATAATTGAATGCATAAGCTTCTTGAGGTTTCTATCTGCCTCCTTTTTTGTCACACCAGTGTTGTGTGGGGTATTAGAATCAGCTACATATACCTTCTGGTTATCAATCTGGGTATACACCCACGTACCCAGAGAGGGTGAAAAAAATCAAAACCCAGTTTTCAGTATGGAACTTTGGTTCTCAAACTTTTTTAAAACCCACGTTTCTAGCCACTAGTTTTTGGTTGGTTCTTTGATGATTCTGAAATACTCGTACCCAACCAGCCAGCTGCTCTGTGATTCCTATTTTTTCTCAAAAATTGGAACTGAAAGTTCTTTGATTCTGAAATGTTGAAAAAATGGGAATTATCAGTTATTTAAAAATCAAATAACCGCCCAGCAGTGGATAGGACATAGAACCTCTGCTGTTTTGAAGTTAATGATGATGTAACCTTGCAAAAACTTTATTTATGAACACACTGTAGATTTGGAAAGCATACAAGGAATAAGAAAAAGGAAAATGGAGAATTTACAAGACATCAAGTTAGCTCAAACTAGGTGTCAAAAAAATTCTATGTCAAAAATCGATTATCTACAATAGTTCAGCCGTGGTGATGGAAGGTGTGTTTTGAAGGGGGTGCAAGTTGAGAAGTAGCTAGGCCTACAACTACTACCCAATTTAAGATGGGAGATGTTTACATCTTTTGTAATGTGATTGAAATTTTTTGACAAGAAACAGTAACCAAGACAAAAAGATGACGGCTTTCGGACACTTTCAAGCTCCAAATGACATTGGCATAATCATGTAAAAACACATCAACCTATTTGTGTAGACACTCAAATACCTCATTGCCAAAGGGAAGAATTGATCAATAGGGTGTCGGTTGCAATAGCTCTTCTCTTTGATTTGAGCCAAATCAAAGGCTACAAATCCTTGGGTTGCACAAGATCGGGGAAATAAATCCACTTGCATTGCGTCGATAATGACAACGTCGGCTAGAATGTGAATATCATCTATGCCAAGTCATTGACAAAAGGAGTTGGACGTGGTTGAAGGAAGCACATGTAGTTGTTCTCGTCCCATGTGGACTTTTCATGTAATGTCAACAAATGTGTCACAAACTACATCATGGGTTCCTATGTGTTCGTCACCATGAATGAAACGTAAAAGGTGGATACCCATAGGGTCGATGGGATGTGTGCACACACATTGAAGGATACCTGCAATTGAAATATGGGGTGATCCAAGTTGTGTTCAAAACAAATTGTGAAAAAAACCAAAGAAAATAATTGAAAGGTTGAAAAGATTAGTCAAATTGTAAGCCAATCATTCACCTTTAGGCTAAAACATGATAAAATTCAAACACAATGAGCTTTAAATATCCTGTCAAAGAGCATGTTAGAAAAAGTATAATGATGCAAATGTTTTAAAATGAAATTTTTGAAATTGAATCATTTGTCGTTCGATGAATTGTTCAAATGGAAAAAACACATGTGAACTGGGGATAATGAAAAATCACATGTTGCCTTGAAGTGTTGTTAGAAAGGGAAGGTGTTGTTATTGACTTGTGTTAAGGCTTCAAAAACTAATGAACATTGATCAACCATATACCTAGCAATTATGATTAAAATTACAAATGTTCAATTTCATAATAAATTGTTGGGGTGATGCACTAATAAAAATTTGCCAAAACGTAACCACCTTATTTGCAACTACATACAATTATTAATCATTTGCAATTACCTTTGAATATTTTTGTGATTATTTTTTATTTTGGTTATATTTGCAATTACACTATAATTAATTTGTGATTATTTTGGTTTTCATCCTTCCATGTGAACAACATTTAGTTTGGGTTTCATTAAAAGAAACAATTTATGTCCCATTAATTGTAAATGTGACCAAATTTAATTACAACCCCATGAATATACAAAGGTTTTCTTTTTTGTATTTTAAGGAATATAATTAGGTATATTACGATTTATAAATTTATATTTTGAATGTACATGAACGATTATATTACATGTCTATTCAAATATTATTATGAACATAAATGGCCTCAATATTATGGTTACATTAGTTGTATATTTTGAGCATATTAGAATTTTATGTCAAACATTTATTAAATATATTGTGGCCATATTACAAGTTTATCCAAATTATCTTATTATACTTCTTAAAATTATTACAAATGACATTTATTATTATATTACATTACATATTTTTATTACTTACATTATAATTTTGAAATATATATTTAATTAAATGATGATGATAATATTAATATGATAAGAAAAATAACAATATAGTTATTGACACTAAAACCATTATGCTTATTGAAATTATTATTATTATTATTATTATTATATATATTTATATTTTAAAAGAACTATAAAAATCGACATAATAATAATAATGATACAAATATTTAACAAAATAGTTAACCTAAGTTACTTAAGACTTCCAATAATAAATTTATCATATTATTACATTATAATATCCGTGTAGTTAATTCAACGAATTACTGAAATAATTAATAAATAAATCTTTTATATTTTTATATTTTTATTAATTATTTTCATTATTAATGTACTTATTCAGAATTAATTTTTTATTTATCACAAAAAGTAATTATAATAAATCATAATAGTTATAACAAGTGACATGTATATATAGTGTAGGCTAACTAAAATTACATTATTATTATTATAAATAATCAATTATGAAGTATTACTACATTATGATAATTATCAAAATATTTTTATATATTTTTAAATCTTTAATTAAATTTTATTTAATTACTAATTAGTCTATGGTTATAATCAATTACTGAAATATAATTTTTATTTTATATTTTATTATTTTATAAAAATTAATGTAATAGTTAATAAGGAAATCTAATAAATTATTCTAAAAATGCACAAATTATTTTCAAAGGAAAATATGCTTATTAAAAATATAAAATATTTATTGTAATAGGTCATAAATAGTTCTAATGAGTGAAGTAATAATATGAATAATAAAATTAAAATAGCTAACCTTGGCTACCAACTATCTACAATAATAATTAAATTAATGGTATTTTTATT
>Ga0116229_10009908_pt1 | contig 14420 bp, 14 predicted proteins | sample S1TSphgellanicum_3_FD_87313 | JGI IMG/M metagenome (GOLD analysis project Ga0116229, IMG submission 87313) | Host-associated microbial communities from peat moss isolated from Minnesota, USA - S1T2_Fc - Sphagnum magellanicum MG | ecosystem: Host-associated > Plants > Peat moss > Unclassified... | reverse complement strand
GATTGAGCCGAAATGCGGCCGCCCTTTCTTGATATATTTGAAGGCGTCAGGCGCGGAACGCACACCCGCCAAATGGTGGGCTGGCTGACTTGTCGTACTGACCGTTCTGAAGTACCTCTGCCTGGTCGCTTGGTTCGAACGGTGGATCTGATTTTTGATCCAACAGCTCGGAATCACTGGCTTGGGATGAGTCGCTGACAACCGCTGTCGTGTTCCCGCTTTCCATCTTCAGCACGAACTCACCACGAGCACTCCGCGTTTCTCGTAGAACGCCGTTCGTCACTGACCACGCGAGGGCATCAGCCAGTTCGGATTTCGTGGCAACGCCAGTCTCCGCCAATGTGAAAAGCAATGTCTTGAGTGAAACGTACCCCACCCCACGGCCCTCGTTGCTCACAAAGGTGTTCGCGATGATCTGAAGAATCCTTTTCCGGCGAGCCACATGCTCGGATGAAAGAAAGCTGGTCAGACCATTGGGCCGAGGGCAGCTCGAATCGGAAGTTGAGACCAAAGATATTGGCATCGAAGTCTCTTGCTCAAGAAGGGGTTGATATCCGCTGTTCGGACATGCAAAAGGACGCGGAATCATCTTGAGACTCGGAAACGGATCAGAAGAACTGATCTACGGCAAGGAACTTCCCTCACCAAACGTTGAGCGCTCGTTTAGAGGGATAACGGCACTCAACTTCCGTATAGCTGCAGTTCAGGACCGCCACGGCATGATGTGTGGGCCGTTAAGCCAATGCCGGTTTTCAGGATATACGGCCTTCACCTAATGGGGAGTTCAGATGAGGCAGTTAACTCGGCGAATCTTCTTCGCCATCGGCATGTTCTTGATCGCGAGCCGTCCGGTTAACGCCGATGAGTCAGAGCACATACTGCCAATCGATCATTCCGTTGCTGAGGTCACGCACTACCGATCAATCACGGTCGACGGCGTCAAAATTTTCTATCGCGAGGCGGGTCCATCTGATGGGCCTGTGGTCTTGCTGCTGCATGGATTCCCGACCTCGTCCTATATGTTTCGAAGGTTGATTCCAGCTCTCGCGGATCGCTACCACGTCATCGCTCCAGACTATCCGGGTTTTGGTGCGAGCGATATGCCGGACCTCAATACATTCAAGTACACATTTGCTCACTATGCCGAACTCATCAATGATTTCTTAGAGCAGAAGGGGGTGCAGCGATTTGCCACCTACTGCTTTGACTACGGGGCGCCTGTCAGCTATCGCTTGGCCCTGTTACACCCCGAGCGGATCAGCGCGCTCATCGTTCAAAATGGCAACGCTTACGATGAAGGATTGCAGTCATTCTGGGACCCGATGCGCGTCTACTGGGCCGACGGATCGCGAAATCATCGACAAGCTCTTTCGATGATCTTGGGACCCGAGGCCATCAAAGCTCAATACACCTACGGTGTCAAAGATCTTACGCGCCTTGACCCCGATACCTGGGAACATGATCAAGGCCTGATCGATCGCCCCGGCAACGGCGAGATCCAACTCGATCTCTTCTACGACTATCGGACCAACGTTGCCCTATACGCAGAATTCCAGAAATATTTTAGAAAGTACCAGCCGCCAACCTTGATTGTATGGGGCAAGAATGACCAGGTCTTCCCGACAAGTGGAGCAAAGCCATATCTACGCGACCTGCCAAACGCCGAATACCATGAGCTTGAAACCGGGCACTTCGTTCTAGAAGACCAGTTTGACGTTGCAGAGCCGCTGATTCACCAGTTTCTCGACAAGACTCTATTTAAGGCATCGTGAAACAGGAGAGCGGAATGGATCAGTTCAATCAAGTGCTGCCGTCACCCATGCTGTCGGCTTCCTCCGCAACGATTCCGGCAAGCGCGCCTAACGGAGCCTCCAAGACCAGCGAGGAGCGGCCGATTTGGGAGGGATTGCCCATCAGTCTGTTCGGCTCCGTGATGGGAACGACAGGCCTCAGCGTTTCATGGAAGCTCGTCTCCTTTCAATTTGGTGCGCCCGACTGGATTGGCGAGAGCTTGGGAGCTTTGGCTGCTATCTTGTTTGTCGTTCTCGTAGTGAGCTACGCGGTGAAAGTGTTGAGATCGCCGGCGGTCGTGCGAGCCGAGTTCACCCATCCTATTCAAGGCAATCTCTTTGGCACATTCATTATCAGTATCCTTCTACTGCCCGTACTGATCGCCCCACAAAACCTTGCCTTGGCACGGAGCCTTTGGATAGCCGGCGCCGTGCTGATGATCAGCTTCGCCTGGCTCATCGTAAGGCGATGGATGAGCGAGCGTCAGCTGACCATACACGCCACGCCTGCATGGATTGTTCCGGTGGTCGGTGTATTGGATGTACCGATTGCGCTTCCCCATCTCGGCTTAGCCTATGCACACGTCGTGATGGGGGCTGCGATTGCAATTGGTCTCTTTTTTGCGGTGCCGCTCTTTACGCTCATCTTCTCACGCCTAATCTTTGAGGAGCCTCTCCCCTCGGGGCTTGAACCCACGCTCCTGATCCTCGTTGCACCTTTCGCAATCGGATTTACCAGTTATGTGTCAACCACCGGTAATGTCGATCTATTCGCTCAAGCACTTTACGTTTTGATGCTCTTTCTTTTGAGCGTTCTGTTGCCGCGTCTTACGCGGTTACCGTTGTGCTGTCCGTTTCGATTCGCTTGGTGGTCGGTTGCGTTCCCTCTGGCGGCATCCGCAAATGCCTCTTTGATCTTTGCGGCGGCCCACCCTGGCTGGCTGACACACGGCATCGCCTTCCTGGTATTGGGTTTAGCCAGTTTGACCATCGCACTGCTTCTTTGGCGCTCATTGCTTGGAATCTCGCGCGGTGAACTACGCGCCATGACTCATTAGTAAAGTAGCTCCATCTCGTTTACGTACTAGTCGCTCGTTGGGGTATGAACCCTGCCGGGTGCCAGATTCGCTTCTAATTTTACGCCGCTACGATATGTGACCTTCCAACAGATCTGTGAAGACCTTCCTTCGCACCCATCCAGATCGACCTCTATTGGAGTCATTGTGAAAAAAATTCTCGTCGTGTATTACAGCATGTACGGCCATATCGAAGTGATGGCAAAGGCCGTCGCCGAGGGCGCTCGAAGCGCTGAAGATGTCGACGTTTCTCTCAAGCGAGTGCCTGAGACGCTATCTGCCGAAAATGCTCTTAAAGTAGGTGCCAAGACAAGCCAGGACGCCCCTCTCGCATCTCCCGATGAGTTGGGAGACTACGACGCGATTTTATTTGGTGCGCCAACACGCTTTGGAAGTATGCCCGGACAGATGCGTACGTTTCTCGACCAAACCGGAGCGCTTTGGCAATCGGGTAAGTTGCTAGGAAAGGTGGGCAGCGCATTTACATCGACGGGCACCGGCGGCGGCAATGAGTCCACCATTTTGAGCTTTCATACGACGCTCTTGCATCACGGCATGATCGTGGTGGGTTTGCCATACCCTGTGGCGCCGGATTTGTTCAACATCTCCGAGCCGCGTGGGGGCAGTCCCTATGGTGCATCGACGATTGCGGGTCCCGGAGGCAGCCGACAGCCAAGTCCGCTCGAACTCAACCTGGCGCGCGCACAAGGTAAGCATGTCGCGAGCGTCGCAAAGCGGCTTTCCTAGCCCGAATTGACCGCTGGAACCATGTTCGGAGGTTTTATGGATGAATTGAAAGACTTGCTCACGCCTACCAACTGCGCCCTGGTCCTGATCGACCATCAGGCTGGTCTGGCATTCGCGGTGCAGTCGATGGACCGGCAGACGCTACTCAATAATTCTGTCGCCCTCGCAAAGACCGCAGTTGCTTTCGGTATCCCGATCGTGGTGTCAACCTCCGCGTCAAAGGTCTACAGCGGCCCCCTCATGCCCGCCCTGCAGGATGTCCTTCCGCATGTCTCAGTCCTCGAGCGCCGCAACATGAACTCATGGGAAGACGACACCGTACGATCCGCCATGATACTCACAGGACGCAAGAAGTTAATCTTTTCTGGATTGTTGACGGAAGCTTGCGTGTCATTTCCCGTGCTCTCGGTTATGGCGGCAGGTTATGAAGCGAGCGTGGTGGCCGATGCCTGCGGCGGCATGACGACCCAGTCGCACAAACTGGCACTCCAACGACTGCAGCACAAAGGTGCTTCCCTGACTTCATGGGTGCAGGTTTTGCTCGAACTACAGCGGGATTGGACGCGCCGAGAGACCTATGCAGCCGTGAGGTCCATTATCGAGACCAATGGTGGCGGCTATGGCATCGGGCTGCGCTACGCAAGTGAGATGCTCGCGAAACCGGCCACTTAGCGCCGCCAACCAAAGTCTACCAGCCGTAGCGCAGCTCCACCCCGAGATAATTGGAGTCGTGAGCGCCGGCCGCCGCCAGGGCGGATCCGATGCGAAAGTGAACAGCTTCCAGGGCGAAGGAGTAATGCGGCGTCAAAGACCAGTCGATGCGCCCTTGGGCGTATGTCCCGGTATAGCTTCCACCGTGGCCGGCCGTATTGGGAACCGGGGTAATCGGCTGCGTGTATACAGCGTCGGCCGTCGTTTGGCGCCATTGAGCTGCGGCTGCGAGTAGGAGCTTGATCGACTTGGTGGGGTGGAGGGTCACCGACGGCTTGACGTGAATGAAATTTACGTACCCGGTATAACCAGCCAGCGTCACGTAGTAGCCGTTGGGAAATAATGGGTTGAAGGTGTTGAGTTCATGGCTACGTGGATTCTCATTGCCGGATGCCGCATCGATCTGGAGCCCAAGTCTCGGCGTCCAAGCAGTATCGGCCAAGGTGTAACCAAACAATGAACCGAAGGCCCAGGCCCGAATAGTATCTTCACCAATCTCACCAAATTGACCCATACCCTCGACGTCCCAGTCCCAAGGTCCTAGATGGCCGTTGAGGTGCCCATCATAGATGTTGCGTGTCTCGTCGCCCTGGACTGTGATGTACGACGCGCCATCTTTCCTGTATTGCGAATAGTAAAAAGATGCGCTTGATGTGTCAGATAAATGGCGTTCGACGCGAACGCCCCCGTACGTCAAGTGTGAGCTGCTGTAGTCATCGAATGAGCCCAAATCCCGGTTTATTACGGGCTGACTGTAAAAGGAGATCAAACGCCAGGCGCCAATCTCATAATCGCCCCATAGTGCGTCGTATGACTGGCGCACGTTTTCTCCATCTCGAACCGCCACAAAGCGCTGTTGATCAAAAGAGAATTGTTGCCGCCCAATCCGTACCTTCAAAACTCCGTCACCCAGCGGCTCCGTTAGTGCGGCGAATGCAAGCTCGATGCCAAGCCGGTCTTGGTCAACAGGTAGCAATGGACTCTTGTTCGAGGCGAAGTCGCTTGCGAGCATCGTGAAAAACTGCAGCTGACTGGCAATCCTCAAATCCGCGAATACTTCGAACCGAGATAGCAGGTACGTATCGCTGTGATTGCCGGCAAGACCAAAAGTTGCAGCATCGTTGGACTCGATGCGTTCCCGCAGATTTAGCCCAAATGAGAGATAAGTTTTCGGATCATAGGTCGACAACGGTAGATACTTGAACTCGTCGAAAGGCTCGCGGGGAACATCGGGATCAGCGAGGACCGACCAGTCTTCTTGCCAGCGGTTGAACAGGATGGTCGGTCTTTGGGCTTCGGCAGGCTGCGTGTCGTCTGAGTCAGCTTGCGCAGATGCGCTCATCGATACGAGGACTGAGATGAGCGCGAGCGAGCGACCTAGACAGCACGCAGGTTTCCAATACCAACCGGCGAGGCGCATTGTTTAGGAAGCACTAACGGAGTGGATCTCGGCCACATATCCACCCGGAAATTGCACCATCGCCTCATGACGCTTGCCCACCTCATGCTCCGGCACCAGGATGACCACCCCGGCGGCTTTGGCGCGCTCAAGCGTTGCCCCTAGGTCTTTCACCTCATAGCCAAAGATTTCTCGACCATAGGGAAACGGTAACTGACCATTGGTGGCAAACACGGTCACCTTGCCGAACCTTGAGTCAAGCCGAATGGTGTGCACGGTGGTTTGATCAAGGCCAACTTCAGTACCCGGCGCTTGAGGTTCGTCACTGGCCACTTTGCCGCCCGAGAAGGCAATGAAAGACTTGACGAAGGCCTTGGCTCTATCTTCCGAGACGTAGACGCGATTTTCAGGCACGCTTTCCAACGCATCGTAGGCGGGCGCCGTGGTATGCCAATAGAGCTGCATGTGGACCCCACCCGGCCATTCGACGATGGCATCTCGCCCGATTGGGTCGGGAAAGGGCGAAACGACGATATCGGCACCACTTGCCCGCGCGGTCTGTACCGCTCGGTCCAGGTCCGTAACCAGATAGCCGGTGCGCTCAATGCCGAATGGGTAAGGAATGGGTGTCTTGAACCCGAATACTGAAATTGAGCCAACCGGCATAAGCACCAGTTGGGACATGGTTTGGCTAGGCGTAGGCGTCACTGTAAAAACGCCCTGCTTGGTCGTCTTACCACCGAAGGTCGAGATCAGGCTCGTTACGAAGCGATCGAAGTCATCTGGCGCCACGTAGACATGAGCTGTGTCGTACTGTGGATCGACGGCGATTGCCGTCGCAGCACCCAAACATGGCGTGCTAGCAGCGAAGCTTGAGACGACGAGGGTAAAAAGCAACGCAACGGTCACGCGAAAGCACGGTGTCGACATGGTCAAGTTCTCCGTATTGCGGATTTAAGAGACGAAGACAAGCCCAGCAGCACGGTGTGTTGGGCGATCTGCCTTCTGCGAGTACGACTTAATGCAATCAGCTAGTCGATGAGCATAAGGTAGAGTTGCTGCCGATTCACTCACCTTTGGGCAAGGTTCGATCTACCGCCTTCGCTGCAATCGCGACGGCAGACCTTGTCGTTCTACGGGTTGGTATACCAGTCGTTCTGCCATCGGAATCTCCGACTCACAGCGCTAAGGTGTGTCGAGTGCCGCGCCGCAATGCGTGGCCTCCTTGCTCATTTCCACGCTGGTTGGCCGCAGAAATCAATCGATTTTCGGGAGGACTGGATCATGGAGTTGACACCTTTATTGTTGTCCAGGCTTCAATTCGCATTCACCGTCTCATTTCATATTATTTTTCCCTCGTTTTCAATTGGTCTTGCCGCATGGCTCTGCCTGCTGGAAGGGCTGTCCCTTCGTACCGGGCAGCCTGTATACCGGACACTGTTTGATTTTTGGCTGCGTGTCTTTGGCATCGCCTTCGGGCTGGGAGTCGTCTCGGGCGTCGTTCTGGCCTTTGAATTCGGTACCAACTGGAGTCAGCTGGCCGATGCATCTGGGCCCATTCAGGGCCCGCTTCTGGCCTATGAGAGTCTTACGGCATTTGCGCTCGAGGCTTCATTCTTCGGTGTGCTTCTCTTCGGCCGTCCCCGCGTATCGCCCCGTTTTTATTTCTTCGCCACACTGATGGTTGCCCTGGGCACGACGTTCAGTGCCTTTTGGATCATGGTGAACAATAGTTGGATGCAGGTGCCCGTGGGTTATTCACGAGTAGACGGCACTTTTGTGCCGACCGACTGGCCTGCGATTCTTTTTAGCCCCGTCGTATGGGTCCGTTTTCCTCACATGCTGCTCGCGTCTTATTTGAGTGGCGCGTTCTGTGTTGCCGCAACCGGAGCCTGGTACAGGTTGCGCCACACATTCGAGACCGAAGGCCGTCATATGCTCAGGATGGGCTTGTACCTCGGTGCAGTTCTGATCCCGGTGCAGCTCTTCATTGGCCACATGAATGGCGATTACGTGCACGAGAAGCAGCCTGCAAAGTTTGCAGCCATCGAGGGTCGTTGGCACGATGAGCAGCCGGCATCTGAAGTCTTGATCGCCTGGCCAGATGGAAAGGTCGAGGCGAATCGTGCCGAAGTCAAGATCCCGGTCCTCGGAAGTCTCATTGCCTCACTCAGTCTCACCTCCAAAGAAGTCGGACTGACGGACTTTCCCCGTTCAGATCGACCACCTGTCGTTGTCCCTTTCTTCGCTTTTCGCGTCATGGTGGCTTGCGGTCTTTCGATGTGGGCCGTGTCCTGGGCGGGCGCTTATCTCGCCCTAAAGAGACGCCTCGATCAGTTTCGATGGATTCTTCACGCAATTTATTGGTCGTTTCCCTTGCCCTTCGTAGCCATGCTAACGGGCTGGTATACGGCTGAAGTTGGGCGACAGCCGTGGGCGGTATACGGCGTGATGCGCACCTCTGATGCCTTGTCACCGCACCTCACGGTTTGGGCGTCTACAAGCACGCTGATTCTGTTCTGTCTGGTGTATCTCTTGATCTTCGTGTTCGGCACGATCTATATCCATCGCCTCCTGGCGAACGGACCCTCGCCCGTACCGATACCTCGCCCTGCCAACCCGAAGAGACCCCTCGCCGTCGCAGGTAAGGTTCCCAGAGCAATGTCACAAGCTGAGAAAATTGCATGATCATTTTTTGGATCATCATGATTGCCCTCACGATGCTCGCCTACGTTGTCCTTGATGGATTCGACCTGGGCGTCGGCATCCTCTTCGGTTTCACGCGAAAGGAAAACTACCGACGCGAAATGCTGACGGCGATCTCCCCCGTCTGGGATGGTAACGAGACCTGGCTGGTCATTACCGGCACCCTGCTATTTGGTGCCTTTCCCATCGCGTATGGTGCGCTACTGTCAGCGTTCTACCTACCTCTGATCATCATGCTCGCTGGCTTGATTCTTCGAGGGGTCGCTTTCGAGTACCGCTATAAGAGTACATCGACGCGCTGGATCTGGGACACGGCGTTTTGGGGCGGATCGCTCGTCGCCACGTTCATGCAAGGGCTCACGGTCGGAGCACTGGTACAAGGCGTGCCCCTGCTGGGAAACCGCTTTGCGGGTGACATGACGTTCTGGCTCGGACGCTTTCCATTGTTGTGCGGATTGGGATTGTCGTTCGGCTACACCCTTTTGGGGGCTGCCTGGCTGGTGGGCAAATCTTCAGAGGCGCTTCGAAAATCACTCAGGCGGACGATTTCTTTCCTGGTACTTGCCGTCCTGCTCTTCTTCGCCATGACACTGTCCTACAGCCTTCGACATCACCTGGAGGTCATGCAGCGCTGGAGCGAACGCCCCATGCTTGGCTTCTTACCCCTTCTCGGATTGATTGCTGCCCTGGTCTTCATCAGGGCTCTAGCGAAAAGCAGAGACCGCTGGTTGTTTCCCATGGCCTCAATGGTGTTCACGGCGGCGTTCTTGACGTTTGCGGGTTCCTTTTGGCCTTACATCATCCCGTTCGGCCTGACGGTCTACCAGGCCGCATCGCCTCCGTCGAGCCTGGTTTTCATGTTCTGGGGCCTTGGCATTCTGGCCCTGCCGTTGACTGCGGCCTACACTATGGTCGCCTATCGGATATTCCGGGGACCACTTCAAGAAACCGAGCTTGAGCCGGAAGCTGAGCTGGCACTCCAGACGGTGGTGCGAAAAGCCGAACATTTAGCGACTGGGCAAAGCCCAACCCTCCCCGCCTGACCAGAGACGAACGCTCGCGATGCAGTTTGCGAGCAAGACCGCCAGCACGATGGCAAGAACAGTGCTCACTCCCATATGTCTTATCACCAGCGTGCCGAGTAGAGCACCAAGAAACATCGCGCCAATCGCTGTGTAGCGACGCCCTGGATGCGGCAACGCTTTGCCCCCACCACGCGCATCGGAGGCCAGTCCAGTGAGCGTCATGGTGAGTACGGTTGTCGTGAGATCGCGCACGTTCAGGCGCCGCGCTGTCGAATTTTGTAGCCCCATCGATAAACCGAGCAAGAAAATGATGGGCCATTGCGACGGGGAGCCGTCGGTCACAGGCGTCATCAACGAGCAGCCCAATGCGCCAGCCACGAGGATTGCTTCCGAATAGATCGTCAAGGCCAAGATATGCCCTCGATGAAACTTCAATGCGAGGTGCGCACGGCCGCCAAAGAATGCACCGAGCAAGAAGGCCGCCATGGCCAGGACGGATCCCAAGACAGAGAATCCTGGCGCACCGCCGGCGGAAAAGCCGAGAAACACAACGTTCCCGGTCATATTGGCGACGAACACACGGCCCAGACTCAAGAAGCTGATCGCATCGACCAGGCCCGTTACGATCGTAAGACTGACCAGGAAGAGAGGGAGAGGCCCATCGCCTGTATCGGCATTGAGATCCGTCGCGCGCAGAACCCGATGGGCGAATGGCAGGGTCTGTTGCCCTGCTTGCTCCAGCTGCTCGGCGTGCGCTTCCTCTCGCATGTGAGCTCGACTGCAATCCTCAAAGGAAACGGCGCTAAAAACTCCAGCAGGAGCAGCCAAATACGCCCCAGAAAGCCTTGGAATCGACGGTTGGTGCTGCACGCGACAACGCTTCGAGGTGGCGATGTCCATGCACGCGACATGCGCTTTCACACGCACATTGCGGCGATCGGGCCGCCAATTGGCCCTGCGCCGTTGGGCGAGCCTGATATCCGCCGTATCGCCCCACCGGCGACCAATCGGGCATCGGTGGGGGCAGCCGGGGCGCCAGATCTTCAAATTCCCCGCTGCCGTAAACCGGTTCGCCACCGAGTACCGTCAACACAGAGGTGATATCGCTAATCTCTTCTTCCGGCACGGAGAAATAATCTGCAGACAGCACGGCGCAATCGGCGAGTTGCCCGACCTTGATCTGGCCCTTGACGCCAACTTCGTTGGAGAACCAGGTATTGGCTGAAGTCCAGAGCCGCAATGCCGTAACGCGGTCCAGGCAGTTGGCGTTGGGGTAGAGCTTCATCCCACCCACCGTTTTACCCGTCACTAGCCAGGAGAGCGAGACCCATGGGTTGTAGGACGCTACCCGAGTGGCATCAGTCCCCGCACCGACTACCACGCCACTCTTGAGCATCTTGCTGATGGGTGGGGTGTGCGCTGCAGCGTCGATACCGTAGCGCTCGACGAAATATTCTCCCTGGTAGGCCATGCGGTGCTGGATCGCGATACCGCCGCCGAGAGCTGCAATGCGGTCTAGGTTCTTGTCATCGATGGTTTCTGCATGATCGAAGAACCAATGTAGACCGTCGAAAGGAATCTCTCGATTCACCTTTTCGAAGACACTCAGGGCGCGACCAATCGTTTCGTTATACGTAGCGTGCAGGCGCCAGGGCCAGCGATGCTCGGCCAGGAGCCGGATCACGGGCTCCAGCTCACTTTCCATTCCGGGAGCGAGTTCAGGGCGCTCAACCCGAAAGTCCTCAAAGTCAGCTGCGCTATAAACCAGCATCTCTCCGGCACCATTGAGCCGGTACATCGAGTCTCCAGCGCCTGGCCTAACTTCTTTGGCCCACTTGGCAAAGTCGCTGAGCTCTTCCTTGGGTTTCTGGGTAAAGAGATTGTAAGCAAGCCGTACGGTGAGCTGACCGGCGCGGTGTAGCGATTCGATCGTCTGGTAGTCATCGGGATAGTTTTGGAATCCCCCACCCGCATCCACGATGCCTGTGACGCCAAGACGATTCATCTCGCGCATGAAATGCCTGGTGGAGTTTGCCCGGTATTCCTCGGGTAGCTTGGGTCCCTTGGCCAGCGTCGCATAGAGGATGCCTGCATTGGGTTTCGCGAGCAGAAGACCGTTGGGGTTGCCGTGTGCATCGCGCACAATTTCCCCACCTGGCGGCTGTGGTGTGTCGCGCGTATAACCGACCGCCCGTAACGCCGCACCATTCAAGAGCGCTCGATCATAGAGGTGCAGGATAAATACTGGCGTGTCGGGCGCGACGGCGTTGAGCTCGTCGATGGTCGGCAACCGCTTCTCAGCGAACTGATTCTCGGTAAAACCGCCAACGACACGTACCCATTGCGGTGCAGGCGTTCGCGCCACCTGCTCCTTGAGCATGCGCATCCCATCAGCCAGGGAGCGTACGCCATCCCAACGTAACTCCAAGTTGAAGTTCAAGCCACCGCGGATGATATGCATATGGCTGTCAATCAGACCAGGCACGACACATCGGCCATTAAGGTTAATGAGACGCGTCTTCGGACCAGCGTGCGCGCAGATGTCCTTCTCCGACCCCACGGCAGTGAATTTGCCATCGGTGATGGCAACCGCTTGAGCAGTCGGCTGCTCACTGTCGAGGGTCGCAAAGCGGCCATTGGTCAAGATCGTGTCCATGCTACCCCTTTGATGTGTTCGTATGATCGAGCTCGCCAACGCTTTCTGGTGGGTTCTGTTGCGGCAGCTGCCCCGTGGGCAAGCGCCCGAGAACGTGAGGGACCGAGGCCGCCTTGATCCAAGCGGCGTTGAGCGCATGTCCCGATAGAAAATGCTTGGACGCCGGCACCACCTGCTCACCCAGGAGAATGCCCAGCAAACCAACGAGCGCGATAACGGGCGGTGCAGGCGAACGTACGCTGAGCAAGCCGTAGACGATGCCAACGAGGACGCCCGCCGCGAGCGATACAAGGTAGGTTTTCAACTGTTCCTCCCACAAGTCGGGGGCGTACTCGATGGACGACTCAGGCGTGTACGACTGGCGGCGGCACAACATACTCCAAGTACTTGGTCGGTTCCGCGCCATGCAAGAGGGTAAAGGCATATTCGACGCCTTGACCATAAGCACCGCAGTGTTCGCGAACGATGCCCATCACAGCTGGATAGGTCTCCTTCCAGGCCCAGTCGCGTTGCCACTCGAGCATGACGGAAAGTGCCGAGACCGGCTTCGCGCCGGCCTGAATGACCCGTTTCATGGCGTTCTCGTGGGCCAAAGGCGTCATGTCTCCGCAGCAGTCCTCGACGACATAGACTTCGAAGCCGTCAAATAGCGCCTGAACGGTTGCGAGTGCAACGCAGGTTTCGGTCCAAAGTCCCGAAAGAACAATTTTCTTGCGACCTGTTTTCTTGATTGCCGCAACAAAGTTGGGGTCGTCCCACGAGTTCATGGTTGATCTCTCGATCGGTGCAATGTCCGGGAAGACCGCACGGATCTGTGGCCAGATCAAGCCGCTAAACGACTTTGTCTCAACCGTCGAGAGGACCACAGGGACGCCAAAGACCTTTGCGGCCTTGCCGAGAATCACGTTGTTATTGATCACCGACTGCCGATCGAAATTTGTCACCCCGAAAAGCATTTGGGGTTGTAGATCGATCATCGTAAGAACGCAATTGTCCGGGGTCAGCAACCCCTTCTCGCTTCGCTTCTGTAGTACGACGCTTCCTTCTGCCATGATGGTTTCTCCTAGGTGAGGGGTACTTCATTATTGAGCCGCCCCAAGATTCCTTGACCCATACGTCGTCGAGCATCCATACCTAACGTTCGGTGAGTGCAATTGATTGCGCCGCGGCCTCTGAAGTCAAAGCTTCACCAGGCCGCGCCTGACTGCAAGATTTACGGCTTCCGTTCGGGAATGAGCCGACAGCTTTCCGAAAATGTTATTGAGATGAAATTTTGCTGTTCCCTCCGTGATACCGAGTTCACGAGCAATTCGCTTGTTGCTCTTGCCGATAGCTACCAGCTGCAAGATCTCGTGTTCGCGCGAAGAAAGCTGATTTGAGTCGAACCGACCTGCGAGCTTTGCTGCCACATCTGAAGGGACGAACTTGCGGCCTTCCGCAACGACGCGGATGCATTCAAGCAACAACTCGCACGGCGCATCCTTGAGCAGGTAAGCCTTTGCGCCAGCTGCGAGCCCTTGGTAGATGTCCTCTTCATCGTCGTAGCTGGTCAATATGATGATTCGCGCGCTGGGATCAACCCTCCTGATCTCAGCGATCACTTGTAGCCCGCTTTGTTCGGGCATGTTGAGATCTAATAAAAGGACCTGGGGACGAAGTCGAAAGTATTCCGAGATCGCTTGCCTACCGTCGCAGGCCTGCCCGACAAGCGTCAACCACGGGGTGTCTTCAATCAGATCCTTGAGGCCGATTCGAATGATCGGGTGATCGTCGGCAACAAGAATTGAAATCGGCGCGTGTTCGGGTGCAACTCTTTGATTCATGTTGACAACTCCACGCTTGGCCGAAGGAATTCCCTCGAAACTTGCGCGTGACGCAGACCCTCCGGGTGAGGGTCCGGTAGGCGTACGGCCATTCTTATCGCAACGCCCCGCTTGGGTCGGGCGTCAATGGTCAAATTTGCGCCAATCAAAAGAGCGCGTTCGTGCATGCCAAGAAGACCGAAGCCCCTCGTACGCCGATTCTCGGTAAATCCTATGCCGTTGTCCTGCACTTCCACACGAACCACTTGATCGTTCTGACGTACCGCACATTTGAAGAGCTTTGCCTTACTGTGCCTCACCGTGTTGCTTGCTGCCTCGCCTACGATGTGCAGGATCTCGCTGCATATCCCGGGGGGCACTTTCAACGTGAAGGGGCAATCAATATCGAACTCAATGTCGGAATACATAAAGCGATGTTCCAGCGCTAAATGCAAGTCCTGATAGAAGAACTCGGACCGAGATTGCTCGGATATGCGAGCCCGTTCAT
>Ga0116229_10009907_pt1 | contig 14421 bp, 12 predicted proteins | sample S1TSphgellanicum_3_FD_87313 | JGI IMG/M metagenome (GOLD analysis project Ga0116229, IMG submission 87313) | Host-associated microbial communities from peat moss isolated from Minnesota, USA - S1T2_Fc - Sphagnum magellanicum MG | ecosystem: Host-associated > Plants > Peat moss > Unclassified... | reverse complement strand
TTATATATAATATGTTATGTATTTTATATCTTATATACATATGACATATTATAAACTATTTATTATATATTTCTATGTTCAAAAATATTGAATTTTAATTTTTTTTTAAAAAACATTTTCAAACATATTACTAAACAAAGGCATAAAATAAAATCTGGCTTACTTTTCAGAATTAAAATAAAATTTTATTTAAATAATATATATAATTTGAAAAGTGTAGTAAAAAAGAGATATAGGTTTTTCAATAATTATAAGTTTAGTTGAGAAGACATATAAGTTTTGCCATTGCAAAATGAGCGGGGTAGGTGGGTAATTTGGGTAGAATATCGATCCATACAAATGGTTCAAACAACATATGCATAAACCACCCAAGAAAATGAAACATGACATTGATATGAACAAAACAATCAATATAACATTTAAGTTGGTTATTTTGTATTCAAATACGCATAAGGTTAATAAAATGAAAAATCATTACTTTCAATATTTTGATAGTACCTTTAGTACGAGCTATAATAACCTTAAAGGAAAACCTACATCATACAAAAAGTATTGGTATTTGAAAAGAAACAATATGATATGTAAATGTTGAAGTCATATGTTGTGATTTTTAAACCACAAAAGAAAAAGTCTTGCCTTCATTGCATCCTCTGCATTATTCTTCATAGGGGCATCAACTAACCAAATGTCTAGCATCTATGGATCCAACCATTCACACACACCATCCATGTTTAAATCCTTGGTGACAAACATTTGTTCATGCCCACCAGATAATGACTATCAACCCACTATGAGTTGAGCATAGTGAAAACCACACATTTCTTAAACCTACTCTGTTCTGCCAAATTGTTTTCACCTGATTTCAGCATTTAAAGCATTGAGTTGTATCCATATTTTGAGGGTATCGGATTTTTCACTACCTTTTAGAAACTAAAGCTTTCAACATTCTAACGCCTAGTAGTTTCAAGTATTTATGACTATCCATTAACCTCATGACCTCATGTCTCTCCTATCAACAAATATCCATCACTAGCAAATGTAGGAAAAATGGCATTGTTAGTTGTATCCTTCTGCATGAGTATGGCTTGAGGAAAAGGAGAACATAGGAAAAACGTTATAATTATTTCACACAAGATATTTTATCTTGTGATAATGTGCAAAAACTATTACCCTACCATATAGGTGTATAATGTACTCACCTTGAAAAGTAAGCACCCAAATTCATCCTTCCTGTTGCTTAAACATAACAATCCACACTACATCAACATCTCATCTTCCTAATGGCTTTGCTTGTCTATGAAAAGCTACCGTTTACATCAATAAATTATGAATTCATCTTAAGTTAAGCCACTGAGGCTACTCAACTACAAGTAATTACATGTAGTTCCAACATTGTGAAAGTGCAGTACCACTTGGGAAGGAGTCCATTCGAATGAAGTACTATGTGCACATCTCCATGACCATGCGACTTTGTTTGAACAACAAAGGTAATATAAGCTCCAATTGACTCTTTTAATGTTGCATTTGTAATGAGATTCTTTTGAACAAGGTTCAATCCTAATTACTTGAATGTCACAAATATTTCAATTATGTATAAGATGTAGCAAAATTGTGGTGAAGCAAAAGATACCCACTAACAACTAATCCCATTTTTGTTGCATAACAACACTTGCAATTGAATAGCTCTAGATCTGCATAATCAACAACTTTACCAATACTAAATGCATCTTCCTGTAGTCATGAAATTTTCACCCTTGAGTCTTTTAACTTCATCATCTTGATCTTTGATCAAAAAATAGGATTCTATAAGCCCTTTCAATTTATGTGGAGCTTAAGGAGTGGTTGCTTCAAAGCCCACCTTCAAAACCTAAAAACAAACACATTTATTCAATCTCTATACCTACAAGCCACCAAAAAATCCTTGGAAATGTTGGGAAAATTTGCCTTTTAAATTCTCTCAAGACCTATGAATAGAAATTTGACAACAACCATAGCTCTAGATTCAATAGGTTTATCAGAAACCAAAAGTATCACTTACTTCACACTATCCATAGTGACCTGGTCTTTTAGGTCCCATAAGATCCACTAATGTTTTTACTTCATTATCTGGAGCCAATCCCTTTTTGGCAATTGCAATTATACAAAAATGCACATCTGATCCAATTTTCTCTCAACTTCAGTGTTACTACATATATAGACCCCAATTCATCCCCACCAACATTTATAAGTTGAGTTTGTGGTGTCCATGCACTTGAAGCACAATTTTGTAGATGCCATATTTTAGTGAATTGAATGGCAAGTGTAATTTCAATTCCATCAAAGATTGTTACACCCTACAAAAATTGAACATCCAATTCCCACCCAACTTAAACATGTTCCTTCCAAAATGAGCTTCTAGTTTTCCACCATGATAAGGACCACCAAGCCCCCCATGGTGAGGACTCCACATGGAAAAGGCTTGTAGGCTTCCCCCATAGTACACTAGGTTAATTGGGCATTCCATTTGTAGTAGAATCAACAGAAGTAAATCAGCAGCAAGAAAAACCTTACTATGTTTTTCTACATACAACTTCAACGACCTAAGGTGGACTTGAACATCTAGCCACATTTAGGAGGCCAACAGAACATCAATGAAGTAGTTGTACCATTTGACCACCACACATGGGTAGGTGAATGTGTTGAGGGTGAAACAATGGTTGGTTAATTTGATCGTAACACATCTATTTTCTTGGAAGCAAGCTTGACACAAGTCATGTTCTCTGCAAAATGGACAAATTCACAATGAATATCAATATATGTTGAATGGGTCACCATTAGTTGGTAAGATAACAAGAGGAAAAACACATGAACTGATAATACAAATGCATGGAAAAGTTGTTACATGGACAAACTAAATCAAGTAGAAACTTTATTTGGGAAGGAGAGATCCTCACCTTTGGCACTTGTACTGAGGTCCTTGAATATTTTGAAAATGGAAGTATAAAAGAATATAAAAATGGAAATATATAAATAAATAAATATAAATATAAATATGGAAATATATATGAAAATGGAAGTATGAAATGGAAATATCTAATGAGTATCTAGTGGGCAACTGGACTGCTTCTAGTAGCATAATTTATTCTTTATCAACTGTTAGTTGGAAGGTAAAAATTTATTTAGTGTCAGCCAACAAAGAGAGTGAATCAGTTGACTTTTCCAACTCTAAAATTACACCCAAGAAACCAGTTCATAAAAGCATATAGATACATAAACCTGCAATTGTGGCATGCCCAAAAAGCCACATCATGTAAACATAATTGCAACCCCTGACTAAAGTGAACCAAAAAGCCTTTAGCAAATTCCACCATGAGGAATGGATGATGGATGAACAAGATTTTTTTTTTCATTCCATTGAGTTCCAGTTCATTCCCTACTTAACTATGGTGGTTAACTCTATTGTTAGTTTTTACTAGTATTTACACCATATTTTTACTTATAGGGTGAGCTAGTACTTACATTGGTACCATGGTAAAATATCCCAAAATTTTAAAATTTGCTTTTGAATAATTTATATATTCCATTATAGGACAAATTCAAGATGTTAGAATTCAAATCTAACATTTTTGGGGTTTAAATATAGCTATGAAAATTCTCTATATACAGCTTTCATTGAACTATTACAAATTGCACCCCAATTGTCAATATCTTGAGATATTCAAAATCATCAACTTCAAAGGCCACACACTAAAATTCACTAATTAGCTTTCAAGGAATATAGCTTTTAGGTTTCATAGCCTCTTGACCTCAATAATTTCACAACTTCTAATGTATTTGAAATCCAAGAAGAATATTTTGCTCTATTTGCTTCATTGTTATCTACAAAGCATGCAAACCGCCTCCCAAAAAACCTTTGCACCATCTTCAAACTATTACAATGTTTTTACAATTGACATACCCATTGCTTTGTTAAACCTTAGGTGTAAAGTGCCACAATTTTAATACATACTCTATGATAACACCTCCAATTCAAAAACATCAAGTGTAATTTAGTTATATAGTACCTAAGTCAGATAATGGGATCTTGATAGCTAGTGCAAATTAGGAGTCATGGGTTTCCCAAGGCAGAACATTACGGTTTGTTAGCTTCTGCCACACTAAATTGGGGGCTTCCAATAACTAACCAAATGTATCCCATCCTTTAGAAATTAAGGAGCTAGATTTTTGAAGCCACAGAGAGCTCCTTCTATAAATGCATTGGACCCTACCAAATATTTAGTACACAAGATTCTTTAAAAACAAATCCTTAAATGTGGTGAAGATTCAAGGAACATCAAAAACTCCATAGCTATAAATCAAACAAAGAACTAGATTGCATAATAGCATCATGGTAGAAGTTTTTTAAAAAAATTTATCAAGTAGGAACTTAGCATGACTTATAGCCATGTGTTCATCTCCATGAAGTCAAAGTCACTAGAGAACGTCTCAATGAACTCCACTATGCCTGCACTTTCATATCCCATTGTGTGCCTTTTTCCAGATGCCACCCCAAGGAGGAACCAATATAAGAAACTTCCAAGTTTCTAGGTTGCCACTCCCATTTTGGCACTTGATTTGACTAAATATCTACTCCAATGAGACATAGATAAGAAAATAGTGAGGGAATTAGAAACCTTAGCTCCATTGATAACTGCCTACCCTATACATTGACAAAACTTTGACCTTATATGCGGTTGCACATATCCCACCACTCCCTTCATTACTCGTGGCTTGGGGAAACTAAACTATGACTAGTTTAACATAACATTTTAAGTTGCCATATACATAGCCATGGGGAAAAAAAATAGTGAAATACTCACCTTGGATTCTATAAGATTAAAGCCTACATCCACATTTGCATGGCCACCCCAAATATCTATCCTAGATTCTATTTTTGCATCTAATCAAATTTGTCTAGAAACCTTAAGACACGATTAAAAAATGAAAGTGATGTGCCAAATCAAGGGGAAAAGTAAACTAACATGTTCAAACCTTGGTTTTCAACATGAACAAGAGTGGCAAGAGGGGAAAAAAAAGAAGTTGGAATAATAAATGCTAACATAATAATGTTTTGCGTACCTGAGCACAAAGTAGGAAAAACAATTTCTTCATCACCTTTTGTGAGTAGCTATAGTGTTCCTATACCACATTTTTGAACAACCACTAATATACACTTACATTTTGATGTGAACTCCAATGTATCTAAAAGCTTAAACTTTAGCACCTTGTTTAACAAGCTCACTTCTAAATAAGCAGGGAACATCACAAAGTTAGTGTGCTTGACAATCTTTGACAAAATACAAGATGAACAACTAAATCACACACCAATATACAACCACCCAAAACAGACCCATGTTTAGTTTATCTAAAATTGGTAAAATTAGATATTGTAAACCCATAATAGTAGGACTATTGCAATGACTAAATTGTGGTGAAGCAAAAGATACCCACCAACAACTAATCCCATTTTGTTACATGATAACACTTGCAATTGAGCAGTTGTTTGGATAAGTGCATCTTCATCCTATGATTCTGCCTTATAAATTTGTGCCCCACTTGCAATACACCAGCCCATTCCATACCTGATAAAAAAAGAGGAACATAATGAAAATAAAAGTTCTATTAGCTTGGCCTCACCCCAAATTTGTAAAATTATTTAACATCTCAGTAGCATCTATTACTACATTTGACCAGATTGGGCTAGGAGATGAAGTAATAATACACAATATTGAAACTATCCCATAGTCACCTTAACTTTAAACAAAAAAACTCCATATTTTTTAGCATCTATTTTAGCTTGCCTTGCCTCTATAGCATGAATTGCTCCCACCAGATTAATATTGTTAACAGGTGCCCTCACTATGTTTTCTTCCCCAATTGATGGTTCTTGTTCCTATAATGTCATTGACCCAAAACTATGATAAACAAGTGTAAGAAGAAAGATATGACATGATTAATCAAAGCATGTAGATACAAGTGCTTTAGATTGGTTGAATGTTCCAAGAAACTTACATTTTTGTTGCCACTGTTTTCACCTTTGAATCTTTGAATCTCAATATCTTGATCTTTGATCAAGAGATAAGACTTTGCAAGCCCTTTCAATTGTCACTTTAATTGTCCTCCTCACTTATCACTTGATTAAGTAGGACTTGTAGTCTCTGGCATCATTTCTTCACTTTCATGTGAAGTAATAGGTTTGTCAATTACACCTTGTAATTTTTGCAATAAAAAAAAATACAAAAAACTACACACACTAAAATGTAAAAACCTTTTCCCCTTTTTTTCCCATCCCATTAAGTCAAGATGTCAAGACTTTCACCATTTTTCCCACCTCCAATTAATATTAATTAGTAAGCTAAAATTCATTGTATTACCAAAACATGTAGCTTCTTTGTGTGAATTTTTGAGTTGAAAATTTTGTAGTGACATTCCAGTCTAGGTTGCTTGTAGTGCGTTGCAGTACTTCCTTTGTCGCTTGTTTTGGCACTTCAATTGGAATTGCGGCTGTTAATGATAATGATGACCCACCACTATCCTATCCGTCATGCAATCATGGAATCAAACATCACATAAATTAGCTATGAACATTACATTATAGATCTAAAAAATCATGTACATAATCAAAAGGTTTTGTTTTTTAACCATTTACTATCCAACAAAACAATAGAGGTTTAGAGTAAGCAATGCCACAAAATGATGTTTAGTCACACCTCTTATATTGAAGCATTAAGAAACAATAAATAAACCACAAGAATAAGATTCTTCAATTTGAGTTTTTATGATCAATGTTAACATGAGGACTGAAAAGCAAACAAAAAGAACACTAAATCATGGCACCATTAGTGTTGATGAATTTGAAATATTTTTTTGTTGCATTCAATATTCATGAAGTGCATATTAGGGTTGTAGAAGCCCACTTCAACTGCTATAACCAAGTAAATAAGAAAAGGGTGGACAAGAATAAAAGAATGGAAGCTGGTCAAGTTAGGGTTGCAAATCTAAAGAAAAATGGATGGATATTATGGTAGCAGCAAAAGTTTTGGAAGTAGAGTTCAGAAAAAAGAACAAGGACAATGGAGAATGATGACATTAGATGGAGATTAAAGGTTGCTTGTGAAGTGCCAAAGAATTTGCTATTCACATCACTTATATCTATTAAACAAACGAAGGCAAACATGTTTCTGAAAATCAAACCCCCTTTCTATCGATAAACTTGACAAAAACCATGTGTTCAAATTCTAGGGTTTTAAGTCTAGGGTTTAAATTAACTTGCAGTTTGGGTCTTGAACTAAAAGAAATTTGTAGAGCTCGCATTCTTGTACTTCAAATGGAAGGTTCCTTTTTTCCAAAATCAAGAAGGTGATTGAGGAAATTTCTGTTCAACAACATGAAAACATCATTCCTCTAGAATATACTTGAAACCAATGATCTGCAACCACATGACATTGACACCAATCTCATTCCCAAACATATCCTTCCAAAGATTGAAAGTTGCCATATTCACTTGCTGGAACTCAAACCCATTCATCTCACAACTTGCCACCATGATTTCATCCAAAGGAACACAATTTGCAAAGAAACCCATACCGGTAACCTTGGAAATCTTAGCCTCCACGATTTCTTTTACCACCAGCATGTAAAATGGTACACTTGATCGATCCAATAAACCACAGATCCACTTCTAGAATGGATGACACCTTCACTCAAATTTTCAATAGTGGTAACTGCAATGTAGTATCCATGATCCTTGGAGCATTTCAACATGTCAAGGTTAAGGAGCAAGTAACGAAATACTGCTTGTTGGTATGCAGGTGGTTTCCAAGCTCATGTGGCACCAGCACCACCTACCTTCACATTGCAATTTCGAAGAACATCTCATCAACAACTGCCATTGAAGCAATGTGCTTGTCGAACTGCATCTTTTGTGAGTGTGCAACAACACTTTGCACAACAACGTTTTGTGCAAGGGAAGGGAAACTTTTGATACCTACCTACCTACTTACCTACTTACCACACATTGATGCTAAGGCTACTGTGTCACAAATGGAAAGAAGGTTTTGGTACCTGCTAGGTACCTAACGTGAGTGAGTACGTACGTGACAACACTATAGTGCAACCTTTTATTATTCACTGGCAAAATTTCACCAAAAAAATGAAATGAAATGATTTCAGAAGGTTTCCATTCCCAAAAATGAGGAAAAAATAAAATAAAATCCAAAATCTCACCTTTTGTCAAAGAACTATTGTCCTCTTCATCATTGCACAATAAAAGAAAACACAAATAAATCCCACCACCTATTGTATTTATGGCAACAAGAAAAAAAAACCCAAACCTTCCGTTATTGTAATTATGGCAGCAAGAAAAAAACGAACCCACCCCGACCACCTACTGTACTAATGACAACACCAAAAAATGGATAATTACTGAATTCCTTTTATTCTTGATGTTTTAATGACTGTCACAATAATTCAAAGGCTGTGAAAGGAAGGCATCAAGAAAAAAAATTTTATTGTGAAGGTGCTTGTGGCCATGTGGTGCTCATAAATCTCAAATTGCATTTGGAGCCCTTAGGCCTACCTCCATTAACAACCTTGTAAGATGAAGTTTCACCTTTTAAAGCTTTTAGTAACAAGTGCCATTAGATCATGTTCTTTATCATGTATGTGGTTTTTATGATATTTTTCTTTGTAGAGGAAAGCCTTGCTAGCAAGTCATTATACTTCATCCACCTTCAATTGGCAAGTGTAATGGGCTTTGGTTTGCATAACAAAACAAAGCAAAAATCTTTCCCACGAGTATATTGTAATACCTTTACCAATTCAACATAAATTAAAATATTTTTCGTTTTGCCAAACTTTGAAAAAATATTCTATTTGTGCCAAAATTTTAATAAAATCTAAATGTTCAACTATTAGGATTTAATAACAAACCTTTCATGACAATGACTTAAAATTGAAGCAGTCTACAAACACTAAACTGCTCCATAACATTAACAAAACCTTGTTTATTATTTTATATAATCATTACATGTCAAAAATTCCAAAATTAAAAAACCAAGTGTCAAAGTTAAGATTTCAAATTTAAATAATTATTTGACAATTTGTTGCCAAAATGGTAAAGGTACTATGGTAGTAGGTGTTCCATTTCACAAAAAACCTGCCTTATTGGTGGGAAAATTAGCCAACAATGGAATGCTTGTTGTTGAATGTTCAATATTTGAATATATAAACCCAAATTTAACATACATTGTAACTTGGCCATAAATGTGTATTTTTCATAACTTCTTGAAATGTTTTTCTTTGTTTAATTGCTTAATATACTGTCTTATTGTGATGCCCACTAATTGACAAAAAAATTGTTGAGAAGCTTTCAGGCATATTTTTTGATTTAAAATGTTCAATGTTGCTATGCAAGGATTTGTCAAATAATAAGTTCTTTGGACCACCACCTAACCTTACAGTAATGTCATTTCAATATTTGTGAGACTATTTTTTAACCTATATTGCATTATGTCTTTAAAAGGTTTTTAAATGCCAAAAAGTTAACTACATGTGTCTCGTTTAGGTTTTGGATAAATTGTCCAATTGAACCAAGGGAAAACACTCTCTTTGAAATTACAAAACTAAGTGAATAAAAATATAGGATCCCATATATCAATTGGTTGTTGGGTAAGGAATATAATTTAATTAGTTTTATAAATGAAATCACATTTATTTTCAGAATTCAAACATATTTCACATAGGGTATGCATTAATAACAAGTATCATAAAATTATGAAAAGAAAAACATATATGCAAAAGATTTTAAGAGTTAGTTGATAATTGGTTCAATAAATGATTCCATAGATTGGATGTAGTTTATATTGAAGGGTCATTGGGTGGGGAGCAAGTGACATTTGTGGTTCATTCCTTTTACTTGGAGAAAGTATGAGAAATAATGTCATGTTGTGTTACACTAAATGTATTAAAAAACATGTTATTTTTAAATATTTTATCCTTGTGGTCAATAATGTTTAAATGTTTCATTGTTTCAACTAAAACTAAGGATTCAAAAAATAATGCACATATCAAACTATGTTGATAATGGTTCAAATATGTGAATATCTCAAAAATTAAATACTAAGGTTTTCTTTTCATAATCAATGAATAGATAGAAAAAGTTTTTCACACAAGTTGTAGATGATTAGTTTTTGAATTTGCCCTACTTTGGATGTTGTTATCATGTAATTTGATTGAATACTCTAATGGCATAATTTTCCAGGAATTTAAATATGAATAAGTTTGATGGTAATATAATCCTTAAATCAATCTTCAATATTCAAACTTGCAACTTGAAAATGTTAGATTTGTCACAAAACAATTTCAATGGTCCCTTACCTGACATCAGTTTATTTTTAAATTCTTTACAACAACTATAAGTTCACCTTCCTTAAACCTATTTAGATACATGTGTAATATAAAATAATGAAAAAAATATAGTTGATTTATCTAAATGCATTACACAAAAATGCGTCTTAATTCACTCTGGGTTACACTAGATTTTGAATGAACTTAGACATTTTAACCTAGTGAAATTGATTAACCCCCTAGTGAATGAAGATCGATCGTTATGGACAATGAATTGTTTCACTAATACTTAGTGAAATAAGGTGATTTTCAAGTGAAATACAAATTTACCAAGCCATTCATTTGCTAGTTAATTAATTAGCCAACATTGAAATCAATTAAAATTAAATGATTTAATATATAATATTATTGATAATTTCATGATTTTCAACCTATGATTTATTGACATGTATGTAAGTAGGCCACATAATCAATCTAGGCACCTATTCTAAAGAACTAAATAAAAGAATATTCAGTCAATTTACCATTCTTGACCACACATAAGGTTTGATCCCTTGACTTTTAGAATGGAGGCAAACACCCCTACCATCAAGCCACCTCACTTGTTGTGATAATATGTTACATTACATTATATTTATCAAATATTTCATTTTAAACATTATAAAAACATAAACTTTGAAAATTCATATGTTATTGAGATTTTGTTCAAATGAAATGATTCGAGTTTATTTTTAATTTATTTTTAATAATTTACATAATTACATTTATTTCCTTTTGAAAGTGTAAAATCATTTGAACAAAAAAAAAGTTGAGTATCATTATTCAATAACATTTCAATGACCATTCTTTTGAATAAATAAATTAATAAATGGATAATTTTTTTGCTAATATAATAATATTACCTATGCTAAGTTACTTTCAATTATTATATGGTTATTTTTCATTAATTTAAATTATTTCACCCTACATTATTTATAGCTATTTATGGATATTCTCAATTACTTTTGGCTATCATAAATTATTTCATTTTAGGTTACTTGTAGTTATTACAAATTACTTTTAGCTATTCTAACTTATTTCATTTTAGGTTATTTTTTATTATGTGAAGCTATTATTGGTTACTTTTGGCTATTGAAGGCTATTTCACCTTACGTTATTTTTGTTTATTATGAATTAGTTCACCCTAAATTATTTTTGGCGATCCTAACCAATTCTAATATACGACTATTAGTTTTTTTTTTATTGGGGTTATTAGTGGTTATTAATGGCTATTGATACTTATTATATTGGTGGGTATTAATGGTTATTTTATTGGTGGTTATTAGTGGCAATTAGCGGTTATTATATTAATGGATATTTTATTGGTGGTTATTAGTGGCAATTAGCGGTTATTATATTAATGGTTATTTTATTGGTTGTTATTAGTGGCAATTAGCGGTTATTATATTAATGGTTATTGGTGGTTATTTTATTAATGGATATTAATAATTATTTTATTGGTGGCTATTGATGGTTATGTTATTAATGGCTGTTGGTGGTTATTCTATTAATGGTTATTAATAATTATTTTATTAGTGGCTATTGATGGCTATTTTATTAATGGCTATTGGTGGTTATTCTATTAATGGCTATTGGTGGTTATTCTATTAATGGCTATTGGTGGTTATTCTATTAATGGCTATTGGTGGTTATTCTATTAATGGCTATTACTGGCTATTCTATTAATGACTATTGGTGAGTATTCTATTAATGGCTAGTGGTGGTTATTCTATTAATGGCTATTGGTGAGTATTTTATTAATGGTTATTGGTGGTTATTCTATTAATGGTTATTAATGATTATTCTATGAATGGCTATTGGTGGTTATTCTATTAATGGCTATTGGTGAGTATTTTATTAATGGTTATTGGTGGTTATTCTATTAATGGTTATTGGTAACTATTCTATTAATGGTTATTGGTGGTTATTATATTAATGGCTATTGGTGGTTATTCTATTAATGGCTATTGCTGAGTATTCTATTAATGGCTATTGGTGGTTATTCTATTAATGGCTATTGGTGAGTATTCTATTAATGGTTATTGATGGTTATTCTATTAATGGTTATTAATGATTATTCTATGAATGGCTATTGATGGTTATTCTATTAATGACTATTGGTGGTTATTTTATTAATGGTTATTGATGGTTATTCTATTAATGACTATTGGTGGGTATTTTATTAATGACTATTAATGGTTATTTTATTAATGATTATTGGTGGTTATCCTATTAATGGTTATGAATGGGTATTTTATTATTGATTATAAGCGATTATTCTATTAATGCCTATTAATGGGTATTTCATTATTGACTATAGGTGACTATTTTATTAATGGTTATTATATTAGTGGTTATTGGTGGTTATTATGTTAATGGGTATTAGTGGATATTTTATTGGTGGATATTGGTGGTTGTTAATGGCTATTATATTAATGGCTATTAGTGGCTATTCCATTAATGGATATTGGTGGTTATTAATGTTACTATATTAATGACTATTGGTGGCTATTCTATTAATGACTATTCTATTAATGATTATTGGTGGTTAGTGTATTATAAATTATTGTTGGATATTCTATGTTATAATATCATATGTTATTGGTAGTTATTATATCATAAGGTATTTTAAATTATTTTTCATATATTTTTATTTTTTTATCTTTAATTATATTAAATTATTAAACTTAAGATAAAATAATTTGTAATAACATAAAGTATAAGTTAGAATAACCAAAGTAGCTTAAAATAATATATGGTATATCATAAAATAACATATATAATATGTTTTTAAAAACATATAAATATACCTATTTATTACAATAAATTAAAATAGTGAATTATGTTAATTAATAATGAAACATGATGTTTACATAGTGTTATTATAGTGAAATAATTTTCACCAAGGTGAAATCGGTAAAATGTAATGAACTTATTTCACTTTTAAGGTCTCACAATGATTTAGGCTAGTGAACTGCACCCCACTTTTATAGTAGTGTAAAAACCCATATTTTTCATATCTTAACTAAGCATGAATTTTATGCATAGATATACTTTTGGGCGTTTTCATTTACAAACATTATAATATTACCTCTTCATCAAAATGAGTTTTCCAACTTATAGCATTATTGGGCATGCTATTTGGTAATTTATTATGTGTGTTTGTGTGTGTGTGTGTGTGTGTGGATACGGTGGGTCTACTTGGTGTTCACTTTTAGGTTCACAAATAGGATTTGTTTTTGATACATCCAATTTAATATGGCATGTGCTAATGATTCCAAATGTGAATAAGACTTTAATGATAAAACCCAATTGTAGGGAAAAAATAGATTAAATTGAAACTAATTTCCAATCATGAAAACTATTCCACATTTGATATCTTCCCCACCTAAAGTTCTTGGGGGTAGGGGGGATACTAGTAAAAAAAAAGTAGAAAATACATGAGTAAAATATAAGGTGCAGTATATTGGTTCTTGGGTAAAAATTATAAGTTAATTAGTTAAAATATAAGGTACATTATATTCAAATAATCAATTTAATTATAATGTAAGGTATGTAATAATCTGAAATAATAGATTATAATTAGTATAAGGTGGTTTTAATATGTATATATTAGAAAAGTATACAATAATAAGGTGATAAAAAGTAAGATGGACAATCATCTAATACCCCTCTAAAAAATAGTTGTTTGATGCACCTAGTATTAATTAATTCACTTATAGTTTTGTTTATTTGAAGTCGAATGAAATGGCCTATTAAGTTAAAATAAAAGTTCTTTAATTTTGTAGTGTATTTCTGCAATCCATGTTATATATATATTTATCTAGTACCCAAACATAATCAATACTTATGTTTACAACTTTGCAGGCTTGAAAATAACTCATATTGTTCAGGAGAATCATTGCAAACAGATGGGCAAAGATGTTATTGTTCACAAAATTGTTCAATCATTTTTGGTTGGTATTTTCTTCCATTGCAAAACTCATAAATTGAAAAAAGAAAAAATATATGTTATAT
>Ga0116229_10009903_pt1 | contig 14427 bp, 7 predicted proteins | sample S1TSphgellanicum_3_FD_87313 | JGI IMG/M metagenome (GOLD analysis project Ga0116229, IMG submission 87313) | Host-associated microbial communities from peat moss isolated from Minnesota, USA - S1T2_Fc - Sphagnum magellanicum MG | ecosystem: Host-associated > Plants > Peat moss > Unclassified... | reverse complement strand
CCAGTTATACGTTATAATGGGTGTGTTAGTCCAGGTTGAATACAACTACCGTGTAGAATTTAAGACAATATCATAAGATGAAATCTTCAATAACACTATCAATTATATTCTGTTGCCGCAAAAACTCTCAATTGTTTAGAAGCATTTTACAGGATATGATATCCGTGCTTCATTGCAACCATGCTGTTTCAAACCCATCTACTCGGATGCATTTTCCCACCATTACACCCCACAAAAAGTGCAAGCACCTTACATTGACTTCTAAGGAAAGCTTTACAAATTTGTTATCCTTCAATGAAAAGTCAATATAGAGTAACATCTAGAATTGACTTTAATTTAATTACACGTTCCAATAATTGTTAACATTTACGACACTGTGAACATCAGTCTCTTTTTTTTGTTCGAAATTTTGCACAAATGTGAAAAATCAAAATAAAATAGGAAAATTCTGTCACATATTCCCTGTTTTTTTGAGGAAAAGTTTTGAAAAAAAAAAAGAGAAAGTTTTTGACATTCTTTTGCCACATTTCTACTTGGATTTTAGAGGGGGAGCATTTTTTGTGCTAGCTTTTTAAACTATTTGAACAGGTTGTAGCAACCTGTCCCCATTTAAGCTAAATCCTTCTTGATGCAACTTTGGAAATTTGAAAAAAAGAATAAAAAATACAGGTGAATATTCAAGGAAAAAAAAGGTGAATAAAGTCATATTAGATAATCTTCATTGGACACATAATGAAAATTGCCAAACTACACATCATTTCCAGTGTGGACTCTGGAGCCACATTGCAAGGAGTAATGAAGGAGTGGGAAATCAGAAGTCCATGTTTCATTGACTGGAATACGCATTCCTGGAATTCAGGGCCAAGGTACTTGGGGTAAGGACTATGGACCATTGTACCTGGTTTCCATCTGTGTTTTCAGCATGTGTTTTCAGAACAGGTGAGCAAGCTCTCCCTACCCCTAACCCTTGGATGCTTGTGTTTGGGAAATGGTCTCAAATGGAAAAATCAAAACATTTAAGCAATCCAGTGACTGGCCTGTATGGAATGAATTAAGAAACTAGTTTTTTATCCTGCATGGTCTACTGAAAGTTGAACTGGCCTTTGGTTTACCAGGAGCCTACTGGACACCAGTAGACAGAAGGTGACTAGATCTGAGAATCATTGGTTTCACAGTCTTGAATTGGGATCCCTTGTATGTTTCAAATTGGATCAAGTTCAAGACTACAATATTTTGCACTGATCCAGAAACAAAAAACCTATCTCCATTAGAATAATTCAACCATGCATGTAAACCAGATGGACAGTGCTGAAGCTATCTAGCATGCAGTCTACACTCATATATTCAGGATCCTCTGAAAATAAAGTACAATTTGCCAAATCTAGTCAGTTTCATCTTCTGTTTCTTCAATATACTCAATTGCTATTCTGCCCCCCTTGAATTGCCAATGATCATCCTGAGTCAAACATATCTTTCACTTCCATTCCTTCACATATTTAGCAGCCTGTGGAAATAAATAGAATCCCAAGGACACCTAGTCCACATCATCTTCTGTTTCTTCATCATCCCGGACTGCTATTGGCCTCTGCATCCCTTGCCAATGATCATTGTCATTGTCTTCCCCATCTTCATCTTCTGTTTCCTCACTATCATCTTGATACTGTCGCTTTAAAGGTTTTGTACCTATGGGGACCTTGATGGTTGAAGGAACTGTTTGTGCAGACCCTGTTGGGCGTTTCCGTTTCACTTTCGATGCTGAACTCTTTGAACTCACAGAAAGCTTGCCTTTTCCTGAGCTCCTAGCAGTTGGTCTCACTGGAGGTGGTTCTTCATCACTGCCTCCAGCAACCTCCTCTTCATTGTCATCACTTCCTTGTTTCTCATGTTGCAGCTGTTCAGTCTCAAGCTCTTCATCAAGATGTGCATTTCTAAGGTGCAGGTTCAGTTTGTATTCATGAATGTAACGTTTTGTACAGCCTGCATGAGGGCATGCAAATGGGCGCTCGGATACACTCATATCAGGACGTGATGGTGCAACTGGCTTTGGTATTACAACCTCCCTTTCTCTCTCAACTTGAAGTGGCGGAGTTGTCTCTGGTCGGTTCTGCACCATAAGCAAAATATGTTATGGCAACTCTCCTGGCTTTAAAAACAACATATTATGACATGTGAATGTGTGAAGACCTATGAAAAAAACTGATAGAAACTTAGTATGAACCAATCTCTCTATACTCAGCCTGTCTACTAAGACTCAAAAGCAGATGTAATATATGTGCACTGAGCCAACATACAAAAGCAATGGCACACAGTAACAAACCTTGTCATGATAGCTTCTTATGTGTGCTCGCAACTTGTATTCATGGGCATAACGCTTTCCACAGTCTTCAAATGGGCAAGCATGATATTTCTCCCCTGTATGAGTGCGCATATGTGACCGTAAATTGAAGTCCAAAGAAAATGCCTGGCAGAAGGCATCATAATAATAGTTTAGGCCTAGGCAAAAACTTGTTATTCAACTGCACTGGGAGTTTATATGGGATCCTACACAACTGCATGTGACAGTATACAATACCTCCATTGACATGTCCTCAATTCATACCTACAGAGCCATTCATATTGATTAAGGCACCTGCTACTCCACAAATGTTGAAACCCCCATCAAATGGGTGTCCAAGATTGAGCAACAAGACTGGTTTCAAGTCAAAAGATCTAGGATTTGGTTCAGATTTTACAGTTGAGGTTGGCACTTGTGATAGAAGGTTTCAGGAGTGGAGTATAGGGCTTAGCACTTATAACCTTGCCACAGCCCTCCAAGGGACAAACAAACTGTCTCTCCCCAGTATGACTTAAAAAATGTCTCTTCAATTTTGAGCTGTCCATGAAGCCCTGCACATTCCAGCAAAAACTTACATTGTCATGACTGTGAAATCCAGACCCAGGCTCACCAAAGCACAAATTTACAGAGGTGGAAAATGAAGGAAGGGCACACTGTCCTATTAGGTGTCAGGACCCTGTATCCACTTGTCTGTTTCACAAGCCCAGCCAGCTTATGGCTAGTTTTTCTGGCATGCAGTTAAGTGTTGAGATAGGCTTCCACACAGGACTCTTAACCCTATGGCCAAGTTCTCATTCAAATTCTGATGTACATAGACACCATATCTGCATAACATAAAGGCCTGGTCACATTGTCCCATCAGTTATGGATAGAGAAATGCATGTACAAAAGTGATTGATGGCCTGCTTGTAGGTTTAGGATTTCAGGTGATCAGACATAGGGTCTTCATTAATAACTAAATTGACCAATCTTCTGAAAAGGACCCCACCGGGATTTCAGACCAAGAAAATAGATACCTTGCCACATCCTTTGTGATGACACATAAACTGCTTCTCCCCATGGACATGCAAGTGTTTACGTAATGCAGCAATTTCTGTGAACACTTTCCCACAGCCCTCGAAGCTGCACAGATACACGCTCTCATATTCTTCTTCAGGTTCATGTTCCTCCTCCTCAGATACCTTCAAATCATTTAGTTCAGGTATTGCATCACCTAATTGCCATCATCCAACAAGAACATCTCAGATAGACAGATTTCCAAAAGTGCAGAGACTGACTGTTCACCAAGATTTGCTCTAACAATAGTGAACACCTGTATCAGCTAATGAACAAGAGACATTTTCTGGACTGCAAGTGTCCATCCGACTGGTTATAGGGTATTCCACAATAAAATGGACTGAGTGGGATCGAAGAGTGCTAACCAGGTATCCACTTCAGTGTCCGCAGCTTTCCTGGATTCAAAACTGTATCTTGGGGCACCCTGTCATACACCCCAAACTTGTCACTGACAAAATTCAGTGGAGAACTGAACACCTTACTAGTTTTTGAGAGGAGACACATATGCCTTTGACTCATGTATGTAGTACAAAAAAAATTGCTTTCAACAGGATTGTTCAGATTTTCTGAGATCAAGTTCCTGAGCACTGACACCCTGATACCCTAAAGAAGAAAACCTGATCCAGTCAAGGTTCCTTCCTGAGAAGTGTTCAATTCTACAATGCCTGAGACACCATATGCCACTCATCGAAGCAGCAGAGCCCGACTTCTAGATGACCTAAACCAAGTTGCCCTGAGAACTCTCAAGCTAACTTTCAACCTGTCGGAAGTGAGAATCTTTCCATCTCTACGACAATTGCCTGCAAAAGTCCGAACAATTGCACTATGCGCATTTCTTATCCGCTACAATTATCTTCGCCGATTTTTTTCCTTCTCTAGCCCACATCTTCTCAACGCTGCGAGGTTCAGAAAACCCTAAGAAAGATTCATCCGCGAAAAGAAGAGGAGGAGATGGCAAAAAGAAAGAGAACAGGTTACCAATGCTTGAGCCACCTCCTACGCGGCGGGTTGCTCTCCGCCAACCCAATAACCGAATTATTATCCAACATGTTGTAAACATCCGACTTCAGCAAGCCCGTGATCAAAACGTCGCCTTCCTCTCCATACTCCTTGGGATCCTCCTCAGGAATCCTCATGGCACCGCCCACTGGCACAAACAAGCCCCCACCGTACCGCGAGACAGAAGGAAACCGACTGACGCTCAAAACATCAAAAGCTCGCGTCAGCAGTCGTCCTCTCTTCTCTCTTTCTCCCAACAAAGCTCGCCCCGCTCCACCCCCACCGTGCACAAAACGCGTCAGCAAAGCACGAAGAACGAAAAACACAAACCGAAGTACTCCTGTTCCATGAAAGCCCGTGTTTGCGAAGAAATGGAGGGGGAGGACATTCTGCAAGCCAACTGCTCAACGTTCTATTGCGCAATTGCAACAGTATGAAATTTAGTTAATTAGTTAACAGCTTTAGCTTTAGAGGCAGATTTTGCAATCTGTAAAAACAAGTTAGTTAAATAGTTATCAGCTTTAGAGGTCGATTCTGCAATCTGTAAAAACAAGTTAGTTAATTAGTTAACATCTTTTAGACACTGATTCTGTGATCTCTAAAAACAAGTTAGTTAATTAATTAATAGCTTTAAAGGTTGATTCTGCAAACTTTCAAGACAAGTTAGAAAATTAATTAACACCTTTAGAGGTTGATCTTACAAATCGTAAAAACAAGTTAAAAACTAATAAGGGGTTTAAGAAATAGGGTTAAGAAATGCACACTGTTAATTAGTTAACTTTAAAGGCTGATTCTACAATCTGTATAAAAAAAGTGTTGTCTGTGTATTCGATTTAGACACATCTTCTGTGTAAGTAGCAAACTTATTTTAATCTTGCATAACCATAAAACTTTTGATGCACCTCCATGTAAATGCCTAACCTTGTGTAAATTCATAAATTCATTTTAAGTAGTGTAAAATTGTGTAAATATAAATGAAGTTGAAAATGATATTGTACCATTTACACTTTTGTGTAGGGTAAATACTTATGGGGGGGCAGTCCCAAGATAAGGGGCTCCCCGATTTGTGCTAGGTCTTTACCTACTATGGCATTGTCAAACCCATGCCCATCAATGTGGGGTAAGACACTAGCTAGCCTGTTAGAGTGAGCTAGACCATGCATCCATTATGGGCAAGGGAGATTCCCATCCATGGGATTAAGGTCTTTGCTGTCAGATTCAATGATTTAACACAAAACTCATGTTCCACAGACACATTTTGGTCACTATTAGGACTTCGTGATCATCATTGGAAGATTATGTCATATAATATGATCAAGAAAATGATGTAATCTGCGACCATACATGGTAATGTCTTTAAAGGTGGTTTGCCAAAAGTTTGACCCCATGTACCCATGCGGCCAGTTAACTTGACAAACTTTAGCTTGTGAGATTCACATTCATAGCCAACATCTAGCATGGCTTAACTTGAATCAAATGACAATCACTTGCAAGGCAGCCCTGATTCCCAATCACATAGGCCATTAGTTTGAGGTTGTCATGATGATACTTAATACCAATTTTATCCATGCTCGGCGCTTTCATGAAATTTTTTTGGCATTCAGCAATAGTGGATCACTTCATTGCATCATTTCAATTGCCAACTCACAACTTGTAGAATTTAACTCCAGAGTGGAACTGAAATTGAGAAAGTGCAGCCAAATGAAAACTGATAAGGGGTTTAAGGAATAGGGTTTCAAGAACCTGTTGGGAGGAAACGTGGAAGGATACAAGTTGGTTATTGCTCTTCAGCAAAGCAATACCCCACCCCTAAAGGTCTTGTGAGGTCTCTACAGAATAAATACTGGACAGATGGGGTCTCAATAAAAACTAGACAGGTTGGATTCTGGCTGGTGCTCAATCAATTTCAGACCTAACTAGTCTGTTATGAAAAACCTGCCCTTTAACCCCTGTTGATAACATGCCATTTGCGCAATAACCAGCCAACAATGGTGTTAGCATGATCTCATTGGGAAATAATATGTAACGTCTGAACTCTAAATCCATTTAAAACATGAATGTATTTGAAATTCTTCTGCTTGTTAACATGCAACCAATGGTCCATATCAACATTTGAGAACTACTGTCATGAGAATAATGCATGTAAAAAGTCCTTCACAAGAAAAGATTGAACACAATAAAAGTTGGAAAAAAGATTACCTATGCATGAATGAAACAAAAATCCATGGATTTCCTTTCCTCCTACACAATGGTTATGAAAAATAGCAAGAACAAAAAAAGGGTTAGACACAACCATGAGCAAAACAAATCCAAGATCCTCCCCCAAACAAGAGAAGTGGCCAGACTGAACCCACAGCCACCAACACAGTATGAGATATGGATCGTGGGTGGACATGAAACACTTTTCTATTTGGTTCCAGCTACGTAGCTAACTAGGCTGGTTAGCTCAGTATCTGTTTTCACTACCTACCTTCAACAACCCACCAGGCCCCACTTACATCTAACCAGCTACATGTACTACAAGAGACTCTGGTTTTTCTCACACAAATTGTCACAGCTCATGACACATGCGTGAGGTAAACTTTGCAGTTTCATCCATTACAATGTACAATTTTTGGTGTTTATTGTGACATTTGTTACATCAAAATGGTAATTTGACATTTGGTAATGCCACATAACCCTATTACAGTAAACCCATCACCACACTTTCTCCTCTACAAGACTCTGGAAGATCCAATTGGAAGAGGAGGCCACTGAAAAATCATGGCTCAGCTAGGACTTCTCTCGATTAAGTTTACATGGGGAAGAAACCTATTTGGCAAATTATATCAGGACTGTGCAGAAGTGCATACCTCTCCTCTGTTGAATCTGGAGAAGAACTCTTCACTTATGTTGACTGTATAAATGACTAACAGGAAGACCAGAAAACCATGACAAAAACTGGTGCACACCTCTGGAAGCAAATGCAAGTTCGTAGAATCTGAAGGCTGGGATAGTAGCAAGGCAAATAGATCAGCCGTTGGAAAGGCTGAAACAGACTTGAAATATTCCTGGTGAAATGGCTAATTTACATATTAGAGCTCCCAAATCAGAAGAATTAATGTCAACAAAGAATCTAGAATTCCAGTCCCTCACCCTGGGAGTCTTAGTTCCACATCTCCTGGAATTTCACAATGAAGGTGAGAGGAAACAGTGCTGTAAAACTAGGGCTATAGGTTATATATTAACAAACTATGGTACAGGCAACCAAGTGCAAACTGCAATTGCAAACTTTGAAGAATACATTGTTGTACAAGAGCCATGATATCAAGCTACAAAGCTAGCAGTTGGAATCCTTTGTGCAAGGGATCCAAGCTTTGCAAGAAGAGTCAAGCAGCATGTTCATCACATGACTCCATTAGTGATGCATGGCTGGCTGTTGCATGGTACAAGCCATATCAATGTGCTGCTGCATTGATAGAAGAGTAGTACCTTGCATGGCTGTTGGCTGTTGCATATGGCCCTTATTAGGTCCAAAAGGGACAGGATCCAAAGCTGAAAGCATACCAGCAGTTCCTAAAGCTGGTTGATGACCGATTTGTCGTCCATACTCCATCCCATGCTGAATTGAACCCTGCTGAACAGGATTAGGAAGAGGTTGTTGGCCTGAGGCAGGAGCCAGTCCTCCACGTCCAGTAATAATCGTGCCATGGCTTGGTTGCAGCATCTGCTGCCCATAGTTATTTACATTAGTTATGTCATGAATGCTGGAGCGCCTCTTGTCCTTATTGATTGAATTCAACCGGATGAAATACTTCTGTGCATGACTTGCTACTTGGGTAGGGGTTCTTGATGTGACGAAGTTTCTGGAAATACTGCGCCAATCACCTTTACCGAACTTCGTCAGTCCTAGCAAAAACAGCCTGCGAGAAATTATGAGCAACTAAAGGAGATCAGGATCTCAGATATCATGTCACCGATTCACAAAACAGAGATGTGATCTGATCATGGTATACATCTCAGTGTCCGCGAAAATATCGTAATGTTCCATTGCAGTGGAGAATTTACAGATTGCAAAATGATTGCTATGAAAGACAAGAAGATCTCTGTCATGAAGTAGCAAATCATGTTACAGACAAGAAGATCTCTGTTATGCACTACTCCAAAAGAAGAACATGCTCCTAATTAATCTTTGTACATCCAGAATCTTTAACCTTACACGGAGACTGTACTCTATTCAAGCCTTTCTATAACAAGCTCTACACACGGTGTAAAAGAGAATGGAAAGGAGACTAACCTGTGCTCCTCTTCTGTCCAAGGAATGCCTTTACGGCGCTCCTGATCCGCTGATTTTGGTGTTACACCCGGCCTTACCAGTGAAGGGCTTCCTAACAAACCCGATGCCTCCCTGGATAAAACTCTCCCTTCTTGGAACCCGGATTGTCCAAGGCTAGGCACATCATCAGATGTGAAGGGAGACGCGACGGCTGTGTAGCTGGGCATCAGGATTCGTCCCGATGCCTCCCTGGAAACATTATCTTCCTGTAGAATCTCGAAATGTCGCTTCACATAGGCTGCAATAGGATTCGCTGCAGGAATCAACGCTGCAACATCAGTTTCCCAGCGATTTGGAACCTCATGCTCTTCGTGAACGGCGAGAGAATTTTCGAACAATAGGTCGTCGTTGTCTTGACGTGTCCAAGTATGGAAGTGCGGTGAGGAGGACGATGAGAATTGGAAAGGGGCCGGCAAGGAGGAGAGAGGCGACACCATGGCAAGACGCGGTTGCCCTGACGATGGAGCTGCCATCCGGCTCTGTTTTCACATCAGAATAAAAAGAGCCAAAAACAAAAAGCTTTCTACGTCGTTGAAGAGCCGTCCCAAAGCTGGCAGAGTTACTGCTTGCCACCGAAATTCTCAGTGACAAATACCATTCGTCGCTCTCAGATCTATGCCCCTAAGAAGTGGACTAGCAACGCGAAACGATTTGGAGATGTCGCAGGCGCTTGAAAACTCTTGTAAAAATCCTCGCAATCCCCGGAAAAGCAAGAGAAAGGAGAGAGATTCGGCAACTTCACAAAGTTGAGAAGCTTGCGTGCGTGACATGGAAAGTTATCTGAGAGCGCAGGACGATAGGGGAGAGACGATGTCCTAGCCTAGTTCACGAACCACCCACGGAGCCTCCGAAGCTGTCTCGAACCTCGCCACGAATTTCTCTAGCCTGTCTACAGGGCTCCTGCAAAACGGATGTCGCTAGGCTCGGAAAAGCGATTGAACCCTATCCACTTGAAACCCCTTCTCCCACGAAAACGCGGAAAATATCTTATCCTCCTTCAGTGACAGGTCAGCTGTATGAAGGCCCACCAGGCTAGCCAAAAGAAAAAGAACAGGGAACATATGTTGACGTGGTTTTATGACATGACGTTGGTAACTAATTTACCTTACCAGGATGAGTAATGGAGTGTTTAGGGGCCTCCCGCCATACCCACCTACCTTCGTCATTACCTGTGTTGGCGGGTTATTGAGAAAACACTTGGTTATTAATATCCTACCATGTGGTTATTGATTTTTGTTTTAATGGGTAAAAAGTCTTCGGGAAAAACATAGAGAAATTCTAGAAAGACACTTATGAATTTGTAACCAAACTGGATTTTTGGAATTTTCATTCACATAAGTTATTAATTTTGAAATTACATGCACATAGACTTTATCATTATTGAAAAAGATTGGGTATTGTTGAGAGAATTTGGAGGCATTTGAAATTTGAGATCCTTGCACAATCCCATTAGAATAACCAAACTAGAAACCATAAACACGTAAAGCACTGCAAGGATTTTTCCTTAGTGTTTTCAGCTCCCTTACCTTCCTGAAGAAACCTGTTTTCAGCGAATCAGATCTTCTGCCGTGGAAGGTAACAGCCAGCCTGTACTGAGATCTTCTGACCAGCGGAAGGTTCCATCTAGGCTGTCACTATTTTAAAAAAGTGCTAAAATCCCAGCTCTGCTTTACGTAGGAAAAGTACATGCCCTTTCGCAATTTTCAACCTGTTCCTTCAACCTACTGGCCTTGGGCACAAATCTCAAATCATGGAAGGGCCTGTACTCATAGAATTTTTCACTAATTGGGAAAGAAGCTAGTGTGACATGAAATCCTTAAGACATGGCGCCCTATTTTCAGTCACAAGTCACCTTTGTGTTTGAATCGATGTCTTTAATGATAAATGTTCCAATTTGAACCTCTCCAAGTATTGTCCATTTCTTTGTCCCATAGTTGGAGTCACGATAGAAACTAAACTCTAAAACCTACCATACCTATGTAGTATAATCGTCCATTCTCAAAACAAGTATTTAAGAACCAACCTTTATGCATAACATGTGACTATTATCCCAAATAAACCAAATAAATCACTAACTAGGATTACTTTCACAATGAAGTTTATACTAATAGTTCAAATCAATTCTTTTACATTTGTGTAGACATCCACAATTGTGCAATCAAATTTTCAAAAATGTTTTAACTCTAGCTTCTCAAACCAAGCTACCTCTTTCTTCTCCATAGCCCACATCATTCCACACATTCTCCATAGCCCACATCATTCCACACATGTAGATGTTAAACTTGATATACTATAATGATGGAATGATGGGTTTTTACAAATCTTTGCATTGAAATCGCTTAAAAACAAGTTGAGGTGATGTTTGACCCTTCCTTCTTATGGTTCATGTTAGCTACAAAACAAAGCAATTGTTTCTTGTACACGTTAAATTTTGTGTTCTAAAAAAACACTATGTAATGTTGATGTGGAGGTCAAAATGAAACAAAAAACACATCAACAAAATTGGTATCAAAACCAAAATGAAAAATCTCAATTTCAAAATGTTGTTGATGTGATGCTAAGAAAACAAACTTCTTTTTCTTTGTTTCTTGGTTCTTCCACACCGATCACCAAATTAACTCCAATGCAATGTTGCAAGAGTTTTGATTCTTCTCTTGAAGATTTTGAAAGTTTCCTTTAGTATTGCCACCTCCACACATTGGAACTTCTCCCAACATTTTTCATGACTCATGAATTTTGAAAAAAATCACATTCAACTCTCCTCATTAATTGGAGCAATAATCACACATACCATAGATAATACATCTTTTGTAATTAATGGTGCATGGGTCAATCTCCCCAAAGTTGGTTTTCTTGGATGTGCATACTTTGTGAAAATAAATAGTTGCACATTAAATAAAAGCACCCTTGAATCACCACAAGGCGCAAGAAGAAATTTTGTCTTTTTTCATTATCCAAATTCACTAGGTTTTTAATGAAAAGGAATCAAATTCACTAATATGCAACTTGTATGATTTTGGTTTAAAAGGATTAGTTGATTAGGATGTTTTTGATGAAATGTTTTTTAGTCGTTTTGGATAGTCACATGCTGCACTAGATATTTTTTAATTAAAAAATTATGACATGGATATATGAGGTCCCAAGTTAATATGACATGGCATAATGTGCTAAAAAATTTCTTCAATTTTGTTTTTCCTCAAATCATGGAATCATGGATTACAAATTTGTCAAGGCATGACAAATTTACATGTCGTGAAAAAATTCAAAAAAAGAAATTCTTTTTTTGTTGACAAAAATGTTTTGACACCCCATTTTAGCATGATGTACATGTTTGTGTATTCACCATGATGTATATGTTTCTAAATTGCATTTGTACAAGATACATTAAGGCATGCATCCATCAAGGATTGACCCAAGACCTCATGGAAATACATTGAAGTCTTGACCACCAAAACACTTCAAAAGTTTATTAATAATGATAAAAAAAAGTTTAACTTTATCATGTTTGGCATGAAATTGTTTAAGAAATTCAAAATTTAACATACATTTTTTTTTCCAAAATTTATTCAAATGCTACAAATGAAAAGATGATTTTAAAGCTTATTCAATAATATATTCAAAAATTATTATTATTATTTACAAAAATTAAATTTACAATGTTAAAAAAAAGAACTCAAAATAGCATTTCATGAATAAATCAAAAAAAAAACATTTGTTTAACTTGACAAAACATCTTTGTAATTCAATGTGAACTCAAAAGTGCATTTATTAAGTCTTTTATTTAAGAAAATTATTGCATAAAATATGTCCATTTTTCAAAGAATTGCAAGTTCTTATTTTCCCCAATATGATCAGGTATAAATTTATTTACTTACTTTTACAATGTTGTTCAAATGGTAATCAACCATTAAAAAATTACCACATTTGAAAACTTGTTTAAATCTTTCAATTTATTATGATTATTTACGATAAAATATTGTAAAAAATTAACAATATATATTTTTAATTTGGCCCAAAAAACTCTTCTTTCAAATAAATATTTTTTTGATTTTGTTGCCCCCTTAAATTACTAGAGTAAGTTGGTCATAAAAAGAATCATTAATTAATTTTTTAAAATTCATTTAATTATCAAAATCGTATTTGTTTAACAAGATTAATTATACATTAATATCAATGATTCATGACACAACGTTGGAAAAAAATCACAACATATATATAAATATAATGATGTAAAAATATATATTACATTTTTTTTCTTTGTAAAAGGTAAAGAGATTTAATTTGATGAAATTTTGGGTTTTAATAGTTAAATTAATCCCCTCGTCCCCCCAACCAACATGTTTTTAAAGTTTCAAATTTTTTTAACTTAACAATTTTTGTTGGGAAAAAAATGGAAAACAGTAATGCAAATTCAAGGAAAAATGTAAAAAACAAAAAAAAACTTGCAAAATGTTACTACTAATAAATAGAAACTTAAAATTAATTTTAATAATTTCAACCGTAAACACATCCAACATCAAATTTATTTGAAAACATTTAAACTTGATCTTTGATATCATCGTAACCTTATCAATTTTTTTGAAAATTTAAATAAATATTAATGATGCAACTAAAAAAAATTATATTACACTTTAAATTTTTTATAAAAATATATAATTTTACATTGGGTTCTAAGCATTGTAATATTTTAATCAATAATGTATTCAAAGACAAATATAATTTACAAAAATTAAAATTTTAATTTTCTTAAATAATTCGAAATTTCATGCCATCAAAAAATTTACAAATTTTTTTTTGTTTAAATTGACCTCAAATCTTTGTAAATTCAATGTCAATTCAAAAAAGCATTCATTAAATCTTTTACAATTTTATTTTCAATACATAATATATGTATTTATTTTTAGAATTGCAAGTTTTTATTTTCCCCAATATGATTAAATGCAATTTCTTATCTATTTTTGTGATGTTACTAAAATGGTAATCATCCATAAAAAAATTATCACATTTGGTTATAGACAAGTTGTGTAGTTGGAAATTGTTTAAATCCTTCAATATCTAGTTATTAATTGTATTTTATTGTAAAATGTTGACAATATGTATTTTAAATTTCAAAAAAAAAATTTCTTAATGTTGTTGTGCCATTAAATTGGCAGAAATTAACCACCAAAAAAAATAAAATCAAGTAGTCAATATAACCATTTAATTATCAAAACCATATTTGTTTAACAAGATGAATCATACAACAATACAAATGATTAATTGCCTAACTTTGAAAAAAAAATCACAACATCTTATATATAAATTCACTACGTCCCTGACGGAGCTCAGGTTTCAGGCCGATCGGGCCCGTCACTAATCGGAGGGCGGAATTTCCTGTTTCCAGTCTGTGGGCAAAGCTATTGGAGGAAATTAGGTTACGACATTCTAGCGTGGAACAGAGACCCAGGATAGCCGACGTCAAGAACGGGGTGCCGAGCCGGGTCCGGTCCGGACTATGTGTGACGGAGCTCGGCAACTTTTGCTCCAGAGAACACCCACTGAGGGAAATTATCAGCAGTCACTTTTCGGAAAGTTTTTGGTATGGTCGTTGCTGATTTTGGGTACTATAGAAGTTTTCATGGGGGACTTTTCAAAAACAATAAATTTAAAAAAAAAAAAAAAAAAAAAAAGTTTTACATATTTATAAGTAAAACTCTTTCAAAAAAAAAAAACTGTATTTTTT
>Ga0116229_10009902_pt1 | contig 14427 bp, 10 predicted proteins | sample S1TSphgellanicum_3_FD_87313 | JGI IMG/M metagenome (GOLD analysis project Ga0116229, IMG submission 87313) | Host-associated microbial communities from peat moss isolated from Minnesota, USA - S1T2_Fc - Sphagnum magellanicum MG | ecosystem: Host-associated > Plants > Peat moss > Unclassified... | reverse complement strand
TTTATCCACACGCCCAAAATGATGATGCGCGAAAGCATGCTCGCGCCGGCGGCAAATTCAGACCCGAGCCACAGCCTGAGCGCGTAGTGACTGAGCAATATCAACGGCGCGCACACCAGCACCAACGCGAGCGAAACCGACACAGTCACCGACTCGGCCCTGGCAACGGCATCCTGCATTCCTAATTTCGTCAACTGCGGGAACAGTGCGCGCATCATCGCGGTTGGCAACAGCAGGATCTTTGTCGCAAAGCTGAATGGAATCGAATATCTCGGCACCGACGAGACACCGATGACCGCCCCAATCATGAATTGGTCGATGCTGACCAGAATTGGGCTCGCGATGTTGCTCACGGTTATCCATCCGCCGTATCGAAACAGCTCGTGTGCGGTGGCCGCCACGACACTCGGTGCGAATCCGCGACCGCATTGGCGGACAGCCAGGACAAAGATGGGCAGAGTGGTGGCGAGACGGGCGACGAAGGTGGCGGCCACCGCCGTCTCGATGCGCGGTCCCATGACGATCACTGCCAACAGAGGCAGAACCTGAGCCAAGCTTGCGCCGATCACCTGAATAACGTTCAACTCCAAAAAGCGCTCATGCGCCTCGAGCGCCCCTGCGAAAACGGCGCCGGTCGTCGAGAGCGGCAGCAGGCATGCGACCCACGTCAGGGCATCCTGCAGCTCTGCTTTCAAATCCACGGGAATGCTGACCAAGAGACCCAGGATGTATTTGCCGAACAGCGCAAACACGGTGCCGCCCACGATTCCCAAGATGATATTGACGGCAGTTGCGGTCCAGAAAATCTCGGCCTGACGCACCGGCGCCTGGTTCGTCGGTCGCGCCAGATGATTCGTGGTGGCCTGGGAAAGACCCAGATCGAACAGTCCGAAGTAGCCAAAGAGCAGCCAAACCAGGGAAATGATGCCGTAACGTGCCTGACCAACCCGAACGAGGTAGAGGGGAATCACGAGAATGGAGACGCAAAGCGGTACCAGTGCGCCACCGAGATTGAAAATGATGTTCGCTCGCAGCGACTTCCGAATCACATCAATTCCCGGAATGGTGAAGGCACGGCGTGGAGCTTAGCATCAGAGGATGGCGCCGGTGCGGGACCCGCTTGGGAATCCGGCTTTCGGAGTTATACTGAGACATGAGTACCCTGAGAAAGATCGCCAAGAGCATCGTTCCTAAAGATGTACGGTTTTTCCTGCGAGAGATGCAGCGCCATCGGGGGCTCGGCGCCGAAGCACTCGCCGTGCAGAGTGTTTTGGGATACACGGATGCGAGCGTCGTGCTTGATGTCGGCGCAAACCTGGGTCAGTTCGGCGACCTGGTCTTGAGGACTGGATTCCGCGGCCGGATCGTCTCTTTCGAGGCGATTGCGTCGGTGCATCGAATGCTGGTCGAACATGCGAGGGAGAAATCCGATTCCTGGATCGTCGCTCCGTGCGCCGCACTGGGCGGCCGACGCGGGAAGATTGCTTTCAATGTGTCGGCGAACACGGTCAGCAGCAGTATTTTGCCGATGAATCGAACGCATCTGGATGCGGCGCCGAATTCGCGCTACGTGGATACGGCAATCGTGAACATGGAGAGATTGGACGAACTCGCCGCTCCGCTACTGCCGGCCGAGGGAGAACTGCTGATCAAGATCGACACCCAGGGCTACGAGAAGGAGGTGTTGGCGGGGGCGACGGGGCTTCTGCACCGGACCGTTGCCATACAGCTCGAGCTGTCCCTGGTGCCGTTGTATGAAGGGGCGCCCAGCTTCACCGACATGATTGCCTTCGTGCAATCCTTGGGTTACGAGCTCTTCGGTCTCGTACCCGGTTTTCAGGACGAAGGAACGGGCCGGCTCCTCCAGGTGGACGGTTTCTTTGTCCGAGCCGATCCCCCTGCCGGATTGGGTCTGCCCCTGCTTTGACCATTTCTCGGGTCGGCGGTCGGCGCCTCGTCGGCCCGCCGCGGAATCATCCACCACTGGTATCGATAGTCGTCGTGGTATTTCGTGCGGCCGATTCCCTTCCGCCGCTCTTGGACAGCATTCTCGCCAATCGGGGCGAAGACACCGAATTGATCGTGATTGACGGGGGTTCCGACGACGGCACGGTGGAGCTGCTCGAGAAATTCTCGTCCTCGATCGACTATTGGCGCAGTGAACCCGATCGGGGCATCTACGACGCGATGAACAGGGGAATCGAGGCGGCAGTCGGGGATTTCATCCTGCACCTCAATTCCGGGGATCGTTTGGTGAAGATCCCGGTGGCCCGACTGCGTCGATGCATCGAAGAAGGCACGACAGTCGCCTGCTTCGCAGTGCTCCTGGATCGCACCCGCGTGTTCCGGCCTCGTACCGGTCTCCTCATGAAGATCGACAATGCCTGGCACCATCAAGGGACTTTCTACCGGCGCCTGTCGCACCTGGGCTATGACCTGCGCTATCAGGTATTCGGCGATTTCGATTTGAATCAGCGGTTGATGTTGCGCGGAGCACGCGTCCGGAGGTTCGAGGAGATCGTGGCCGAGCATACGACGGACGGTATCTCCTCGAGCAGAGCCCGACGGCATGAGGTATACCGGATCATCAGGAGGAATTTCGGCATCGGCTTCTTGCTGCTCGCATCGATTCGGTTCGGTCTGAACGCGATCCGGGCGGATCTGCGTGCGCTGTGGAAAAAGGTCAGGTACGCGGCGCGATGAACGTGGCATCGTACGCCTGTCCGCGCCACCATGCGGCGATGTCCGACTCGGTCGTGATCTTGCCGTCGAGAAAATCGAGCACCATCTTCTCCGTATGCACCGTGCTCACCGGCTGTGCGAGCGCGGTGCCTTGGGTGTCGCCCACCTTCCAGGCGATGAACGGCACCGGCCGCTCGACCTCGGGCTGATCGGCCTGATACCAGCGGTTACGCAGCCAGTGATCGCTCGACACGACGAGCATCACGTCGTGGCGGGCCGACTCCCGCTCCAGAACGGCGATGATGTCACCGAGAATGTGGTCGGCGAGATCGAGATTGCGGGCGTACTCGACCAGGGGATCGGAACTCGCCGGACGCTGCAAGATGACGTCCGCCTGGGTCGCCGGCAGATGCGGCACGTTCAAATGCACGAAGGTCAGGGCATCGTCGCGCGCGAGATATTCCGGCAGCAAACCGAGCAGCGTGGCGGTGATCGTGCTCCAGGAATCGACCAGCCCCAATTTCCTCGCAACGATGCCGGGCAGGTTGGCGGTGACCGCCGCGGCGACGCCCTGCGTACCGGGCCAGGGCAGGCTAGTACAGCGCTCGAGTGCGAACAACTTGCAGTACGGGTGGAAAAAGCCGAGCACCGAGGCCGTGAGGCCGCGCCCCGCGAGCGCGCCGAAGATCGTGCGTGATTCCTCGAACGGGACGCTCACCCCATCCGCGCGGGCGAGCGAGAGGGTACCGGACGCACCGACCGAGATGCCGGGGCTCGCGAGCGGCGCTCCCGTCAACAGGGCGGGCAGGGAGAACAGCGTGGCGCTGGCCGGCGCGTTCGCGTGAGTCGCAAACACGGCGGCAGCGGCGAGTTTGTCGAAGTTCCCGAGGGTTTCGTCTCGCCTGCCTGCGGTCGGGTAGATTCTGTTGAAGTCGGCCTCGTCGAAAATGACCCAGACGACGCGCCGCGAGCGTGTGACGCCGGCCGTCGCCGCGATGGCTCGTGCCGAGAGGGCCTGCACGGCAGGCACACCGACGCGGGGCGGCTCATCGCTCCAAACCACGAGCATGCGGAACACGGCGAAGGCCGCGAACGCGTAACCTAAGCTGCTGAGCCAGCGGTTGACCTTCGGTAAGCGACCGCGCAGGGCCCACAACACGCCTAGCGCCACGAGCCCGGCGAAAACCTTGAATTCACGCTGAGCCGCCAGCAATTCCCGGCTGCGCGGAATGCGGTCCTGCCAGTCGATTCCCGCCACGTCCATGACGCCCTTCAGGGCGATCAGCGTCAGCCCGACGAACAACAGGATGGCGCCCACGGTCGCGACTCGCGGAGTCCGCGCGCGGCGCAGCAGTTCGGACGCGGTCAACAGCCCGAGAGTGCCGACCAGCACCACCACGAGGCTCGGGCCGACGACAGCCCGTACCAAGTCGCGCGTCGGCAGCAAGTAGATGCCCATCCGCGTCAACAGCGGTAGGAAATAGCCTGACGCATACAGCAGGGATAGGCCCAAAGCCGCGCTCGTGGAAATGCGGCGCGACAGATCGGTCGGGGGAACGCCGACAAGCCGGCGTGCTCCCGGAGCTTTGGCATCAGAATCGTCGCGATACAAAGAGGAGCTCGCCGTCGATCTTGTAGAAGCTGTCGGGCCGCAGGCCGGGCGGATCGCTCGGCAGCAGATGATCGCGCGCCAGATTCTGATCGTGGCGGTATTCCAATCCGAGATCCCATTTCGGGAGGATGTCGCGCCACTGCGCGCCGCCGCCGTAATAGATCGAATACGCCGGTGTCGCGAGATCGTAGCGGGCGACGCCGATGAACAGGCCGACCGCGAGCGGATTGTCGAATCGATAGCGATAATCCACCGCGCGCACGCCGATCAAATTGTGGCCGTGAACTTGATCGGCCTCGAGCCGCACGCCGAGATCGTTGTCGGGCGCCACCTCGCGCCGCGCCCCGATCGCGAGATGCGGATCGATGCCGGTCTTGGTCGACTCGATGGGTTCGCGCTCCTGCAGATTGGCGTGCACGACACTCGCGTTGACCCCGATGTCAACGAAGCGCTCGAGACCGTGCACGTCACTCGTGAGGCCGGTCTCCGCGCCGATCGCGTCGTCGCTGCCGGGATTCTCGTCCTGACGCGTGCGGGCATCGCCGCCGTAGCGCACGAAACCCGAGAGGCGCGTGAATTTCTGGCCGAACACGTCCTGACCGGTCAGCAATTCACCGCCGACGACCGCGGCGTTCCAGGGCCGCGAGTAGCGCAGCGTGAAATCGAGATAGTGGTGGTAGGCAAACGGCACGCCACCCGGCGAATACTCGCGCTGCTCGGCAACGGCAACGTACTGCTGGTTCACGAGCGTGCGCACGCGCTCCTCGAGATAGCCGCCGAACGAGGGCTCCCAGCCCACGCGCAGCATCTGGCTGCGGGCCCCGACGCCGCTGTCGGGTTGGCGCTGATCCGCGCCCCAGTTGCCGTCGACGAGACCGTCCGTGGTCATGCCGTTCAAGAAGATGAAATTGGCGTACCAGGTGTTCTGCCATTCCGAGAACTCGTAGGTCACGTCGAAGTACTTGCCGAGTGTCGGAAAATCGATGCCGGCCGACAGGGCCGAGTTGCCGAGCAGGTAGCTCCCGCCATCCTCGGTGTTCTCGCCGGCATACTGAAAGTACACGGCGAACGGCACCTTGGCCGGGAAGATGAAGCGGCTCACATAGGAGGCTTCCTGATTGCCCTGATTCTGCGACTGGCCGCCGGGGCGGAAAAAATCCCGCAGCAGAAATTTCGCGGAATCCGGCAGCCCATCGCCGCCGCCGTATTGCAACAGACGATTGACGCCGACGGACCACCCGGGGAACGGCTCGATCGACAGCTGTAAGCCGAACAGGTGCGGGTTGCCCGTCGCTTCCTTGCCGTCGTAGGCGATCAGGTTCGGGGTCATGCGCGCGAGGAACAGTTCGTACTGTAATCCTAAGCGCGTGAGCGGCTCGTAATTCGACAAGGTCACTGACGGCAGCGTCGGGGCTTCCGTGCTCATGAGCGAGCTGCTGTCGGTCATCGGCGACCACCAATGATTGCGGTAGCCGATGTCGACCTGTGCGTAGTGGTCGCCGAAGCTCAACAGGGATCCGACCGGCACCGTGCGGCCGCTGTAGGCGACGCCGCCCACGCTCGCGATCAGGTAATCGCTGGGCTGGACGTAGCCCTGCGCCGAGAGCTGCCACTTGTCGTCGATCGGCATGCCGTAGTCGTTCGGCACGACCCCGGTCTTGTCCTTGCCGTGCGTCAGCGTGCCGGTCGCGCTCGCATGCGTGACGGCATAGTCGCGCGAATAGCGTTCGAGATAACGCTCCACTCGATGGCACAGGGCCGCATCCACGCGGCAGGCCGCCGGCAGAGCATCCCTGACCAGTTCGACCGCAAACGGACGTTTGAGGATCGGTTCATCCGCCAGGATCAGCACGCGTTCGATCTGCCGTTCCATCTCGGGCTCGAGATTGATCGGCAGGTAGGCGGTCGCGCCGTCCGCGTGGGCGAGCGTCGCCCCGGCCGCCCACAGCAGCGCGGCGACCGGGAGGAGGCCGCCCCTCATCCGACGCTGTGCACCGCGAGCAGGGCCACGGCCAGGTTGTAGATGATCGACGTCACCGCCTGCCAAATCGGCAGGGCGTTCACGCGCTCGGTGTCGAGCGGCACGACGATCGTGTCGCCGGGACGAATTTCGTAGTTCTGCGACTTGCGGAACCAGCCGCTGCGGAAGCCGGACACGACGTCGCCGTTCGCGCGCACGACGTAGATATGCTTGCGGTCGGCGCGCTGCGTGCTGCCGCCGCTCAGGGCGATGTAATCGTCGCGGCTCAAGCCCGGTCTGAAGACGTGCGAGGTCGGGCTTTGCACCTCGCCCAGGATCGTGATTTCCTGGGTGAGCTTGGGCACGAGGATCTTGTCGCCGTCCTTCAGCAGCACGTCGCCGGGAGTACCCGGCGGACCGTTGAGGACGCGCGTCAGATCGATCACGAGGCGGCCGACGGGCTTGGCGTCGCGCAGTTGAGTGAGGAGTTGTTGGCCGATGACGAGCGCCTGGCTCGCACCGGCGGCACCGCCCCCGTTGGAGGTCGCGGCGCTGCTCGCGATCGCTTCGAGCGACAGGGCCGCGAGATCGCTCTGCAGACGATTGGAGAGCAATTCGATCTGATCCTTCTCGCGCTTCTTGAGCTCCTCGCGGATGAACACGGCCCCTTCGGGGAAGGCCACGTCCGTGAACCCGCCGGCGCGCCGCAACACGGACGACAGGGTCTCGCCCTGGTGGATCGGATACTTGCCGGGGAAACGCACTTCGCCGCCGAGTTCGATCGTGCCCGGCTCGAGCCACATCGGGATCGGCTTGATGAGCAGCACGTCGAACGGCTGGAGCGCGAGGTCAGCGGCCGCGTCGCCGCGTCGGATCGCCTCGAGATTGATGGGAATCAGGGCGGTCTGCCGCGCATTGCCGTCGACGATCTGGTAGCGCGTGAGTTCCGCCTCACCACGGTACGCGGCGTCCTCGAGGCTGCCGCCGGCGCGGATCAGATCGCTGACGTGCATGGACGGTTCGAGCGGGTAGCGGCCCGGCACCTTGACGCTGCCACCGATGCTGACGATGGCCTCCGGATGGTCGGGCGAGGCCTGTAATTCGAGCGTGTCGAGCAGCGGCGCGAGCAGCCGGTCACGGCTCGCGGACAGGTCGAACACCATGATCTGGTCGCGGGGTTGCAACTCCGGATCGGCCGCCGAGCCGCGCGCGGCCAGTGCGCGCTGCAGGTCCGCGGAGACGACCTCGACGCGCTCCTCGGGGGGTACCTCGCGGCGGATCATGATGTAGTGCAGGTCGGCGTTCGGGCGCAGTTCGTCGAAGCTCGACAGCACGTCGCTCAAGCGCAGGCCCGCACGATACTCGAAAGATCCCGGCCGAAACACGTAGCCGCTCAAGGTCACGGAATTCTCGAGCGTCGGGCGGATGGCGGGGACGCGCAGCTTGTCGCCGTCCGCGAGCAGGGCATCGCGGCCCGCCGGCACGGTCAGATTGAAGTCCTCGGTCTGCCGGAGCCGGGAGGGCAGAATGCGCTCGAGGTGCACGGTCTTCGCGTCGGCGTCGGGCATCAATCCGCCCGCGATGTCGATGGCCTGGCCGACGGTCTTCTCGTTCTTGAGTTCGTAGATGGCCGGGCGGCGCACCGCGCCGTAGACCGACACGGTATTGCCGATCGGCGGGATGAAGATCACGTCGCCGGGCAGTAGCTGACGATCCCCGCTCGTGTCCCCGTGCAGCAACAGGTCGTAAAGGTCGAGCGTGGTGATGAGCTGACCGTTGCGCTTTAGCTCGATCTTGCGCAGCGAGCCGATCTTCTTGACCCCGCCGCTCACGAACAGCGCGTTGGTCATGGTCGACAGGCCGCTCACCGTGTACGACCCCGGCTTTTCCGCCTCGCCGAGTACGAAGACGCGGATCGAGCGCAAATCGCCCATCGTCACGCTGACGCGTGAGCCGATGAGTTGCTGGGCCACGCGCTGTTCGATGGTGCCGCGCGCGTCGTCGAAGCTCATGCCGCTGACCATGATCGGCCCGAGCTTCGGGAAATTGATGCGACCGTCGCGCTGGACCGTCAGCATGTAGCTCGCCGGCTCGTTGCCGTAGAGCTGGATGTCGAGAGTGTCACCGGGACCGACGATGTAATCGACCGGCACCTGGATGTCCGCGACCGGCGCAAACGTGCTCGGCACGCCCTCGAACAGGTCGTAACCGAAGGGCTTGAGCGCCTCTTCGCCGGCGGGCTGCAGCCGCAGCAGAGTCACGGTGACCTGGTAGTCGGCGAGGTCCGGATCGGCGGCCAGCCGCAGCGTCGCCTCCTCCGCGGTCAAACCGGCGAGCGGCACCGCCGGCAGGCCGGGAATCTCCACCACCCCGAAACGGTTCAGCTTGTACGGGTTGCTCAGCATGATGCGGCTGCGGAATTTCTCGATCTGCTCCTTCTCGGTGTCGGTCTTCGGCTTCTCCTGCGCGAGACGCAGGCACAGGGCCCGCGTGGGTCCCGAGGTCTGCTTCGGGGCCGTGCCGTTCAAGCCGTTGTTGCCGGACGCGGCGCTGAGCGACGCTAAGGCGATGAGATTGGCATTCGTCGAGGTCGTGCCCGACGTCGGGATCGAGGGCTGGCTGTTGCTGGTGGAATTCGAATTCGACGTGGAATTCGTGTTGCCGCCGTTGCCGCTGTTGTTATTGTTGCCGTTACCGCTGCCGTTCGACCCGGGCCCCTGTGGATTCGAGCAATCGACCTCGTAGCTCGGAATCAGATCGATCAGGATCGAATCGTCGGCGCGCAACTCCGGATCCTCGTTCGACTGGCGCAGCGTGCGGCCGTCGACGGTTTTCAAACGACGCGCGATGTCGAGTTCCTCCTGGGTCGCCTTGGGTTGCACCGTTTCCGGGTTGCTCAACTTGCTGTCGGTCTTCTTGGACGTACCGGTGGTGTCGCCGGTGCCGAGCAGGCTCTGCAATAGGCCGCTTTGCTGATCCTGGGGCAGGTTCTTGAGCGACTGCAGAGGATCCGTGGTCGAGGTCTGCCCGAAGGAGTCGGCGCCGAGCAGGATCAGCCCGAGGACCACACCGAGAAATTTCGCCACGCCGAGATTTTTCAATGCGGAACTTCGACGTCGAATATGCATTATCGCCCTTAGCCGTGAAACGACAACGCGCGGTTCGTCGCGGGGTCGCGAATTGTAGTGTGGCGATGCACCGAGGGCAACACACTCGGCGCCGCCGTGGTGCGCCGCGGATCGAACAGAACCCGGGCCCGCGCCGGGTGCCGGGCGAGCGCCTTAGGCGCCGCCGTCCGACTGCGCGCTCGGTCCCGCGGTCTTCGCGTCGCCGAGTGCCGCGCTGATCGGAGCATCCGCCGCCGCTGCGTCGGCGGCGGCCTCAGGGTCGGATTTCGCGCCACCGGAAAGCCGCTGCCAGATCAGCTTCAGCGTGCGGATCGGGTGACGCACGTAGAAGAGCGCCGCGCCGACCAGCGTGAACAGCACCTGGACCATGTAGGCGCCGTTGCCGGGATCGATATACGCCATCGCGACCGTCGGGGCAGTCCCCAAGAAAGCCACCAGCAACACGCACCGGGGCGCAGTTAACTTATTTTGCAAAACACTTTCTCCCGCACTTCGACCTTCTCCCACTCATCGCTCGGTGCCGATTCACCGCGACCACGCGTACAGGGTGCGCGCCGCGCCGGGCAGCGGCTGCTTCGCGATCAGCTGCAGCCGCTGCGCGAAGCAATGCTCCATCTGCAGCGCGTTCAAGCCGCTGTAGAGGGCTGCGTTCAAGCCCGCGATCTCCCGGAATTTCGGATCGGACGGGTCCACCCACTCCAGAATCACGCGCTTGGGTCCCAAGCGCACCAACAAGTCGACCAGCATGGGCAGCGTGGCGCGCTCGCTGACGAGCAGATGATGCATCAAACCGAGGACCAATACACAGTCGAACCGGTCGGTGGCGCGGTCCAGAAAACTCGCCACTTCCCGATTTCCCCATCCCAGCGCGGGCGTCGGCCTTGCGATGTTCAGCACGAGCGCGCTGATCGGGGCGGATTCAGCGCGCGTACGGGCATAGAGGCGCATGAGCGCCGCATGATCCGAATCGGCGGCCACGACCTGGGCGCCGGTCTCGGCGGCGAGCGCACTGAACTCTCCGGCATTGCAGCCGAGATCCAGGACCGTGCGACTGCCGTCGAGATGGCGTCTGACGAACTCCCGCTTCACCGTCAGATCCGCGGCCGAGTAATGGTCGCGACCCTGTTCGTAACCGGCCCACGCCGAGCGCTGGCGCGCCGCGTCGGGCCGCAAACGCTTGAGCAGCCGCTCGAGCCGGCGTAGCGTGCTCATGGTCAGTGCGCGCGCGATCTCGGGATCGAGACGTCGGCTGCCGCCGCCGCCCTGGGCCGCCATGCGGCGGCTCCCCGAGCCGGCCAGCCAGTTCGGCAGGGACACCAATTCGAGGCCGAGCGGTGACCAGCGGCGCAGGACCGACAACAAGCCGCCGGCGCGCTCGGGGGTGATGCCGTCGCGATTCGTCAGGAACACCTCGCTCGGCGTGAGTCCGACATGCCGGAACAGCAGCAGCGGCAAGAGATAATGGCGGATGAACTGCCCGTAGGCGATCCAGGTACCGGTCGGCGGCTGTCGATCGAAGGATGAGAAGTCCACAAAGACGGGACGGCCGCCGCTGTAGAGCACGTTCCAGGCGGAGGCGTCCTTCAAGACCCAGCCGTGCTCTGCCGCGGTGCGCGCGAGGCGCAAGGTCAGGCGGGCGGAGTCGTAGAGTTGCAGCGCAGTGATTTCATGCGGATAGCACGGGAAGGACAATTCGTCGTGTTCGAGCCAGAGATAGGGCCGGTCGGTGGCGAGGCGCGGCAGTCCTTGCTGCAATTCGACCGTCTTCGGGACGCTGCCCGCCGACATCAGCTCGACCATCCACGGCGCTGCCAGCAGGGAACGGGTTTGCTCGGCTTTCTCCCGCGTCACGGCACGCAGGATGCGGCCCTGATCGCGCAGCACGAAGCCGTCCGGATCACGCCAGGACAGCGGTTCTGCTTCGACAGCGGCATCCATCACGTTCGCATAACCCTGTGCCCCACGATCCCCTTTCGCCCGAGTATGCACGAATTGTTACAAATCCGAACATTCTTGACCTAACTTATCGCGGCAGATAACGGCGGCCGAGGGCCACTCTCACGGGTCGCGGCGATAATTCCTGTCCAGCCAGGCGGTGTAGTCCCGACCCAACAAGGCCTCCCACCAGGCGGTATTGTCGAGGTACCAACCGAGCGTCGAGCTGAGACCCTCGTCGAGCGTTCGCGCGGGCGCATAGCCGAGTTCGCGCCGCGCCTTGCGATAGTCGATCGCATAGCGGCGGTCGTGTCCCGGGCGGTCCCGCACATGGGTGATCAGTTCGGCCGCACGCGCACCGTTGGCGGCCGGCGAGCCGGGAAATCGCGCCCGCAACGCCGGGTTTGCGGCAAACAGGCCATCCGCGAGCCCGCAGAGCGTGCGCACGATGTGGATGTTCGCGGTCTCGCTGTTGCCGCCGATGTTGTAGACCTGGCCGGGTTTGCCGCGGGTGACGGCCAATTCGATGGCGGCGCAGTGATCGGCCACGTGCAGCCAGTCGCGGATCTGCAGGCCGTCGCCATACACCGGCAGCGGCTTGCCCGAGAGGATGTTGATGATGATGAGCGGAATGAGCTTCTCGGGAAAATGGTAGGGGCCGTAGTTGTTCGAGCAATTCGTGATCGTGGTCTTCAGGCCGTAGGTCTCGTGATACGCCCGCACGAGGTGATCCGAGGCCGCTTTGCTGGCCGAGTAAGGCGAATTCGGCGCATAGGGCGTCGCTTCGTGAAAGGGCGGATCGTCGGGCTCGAGCGATCCATAGACTTCGTCCGTCGACACGTGATGGAAGCGGTGCGCCGGCGCGCGCCCGGCATCGATCCAGACCGCCTTGGCGGCCTTCAGCAGCGCATGGGTGCCGACCACGTTGGTGCGGATGAAATCGTCGGGCCCGAGGATCGAACGATCCACGTGCGACTCCGCGGCGAAATGCATCAGGGTGTCGATGCCGTGCTGCTCGAGAAGGGCCTTGACCGCATCGGTATCGCAGATGTCGCCGCGCACGAAACTGAAGCGCGGGTTCTTCTCGAGTCCCGCGAGATTCTCGATGTTGCCGGCATAGGTCAGGGCATCGTAGACGATCACCTTGCCGGCGCCCGGCCGCGCCAGCCAGTGCCGCACGAAATTCGTGCCGATGAAACCGGCCCCGCCGGTGATCAGAACGTTATGCGGTTCGAAGTTCATCGAGCATGATCCTGAGGTTGTGGCGCCAATGGCGCGCGGGCGTCGTCCTGAGCAGCGCGCGGGTCGCGCTCGTGTCGAGCACGCTGAAGGCGGGACGCCTCGCCGGGGTCGGATAATCGGCCGTACCGATCGGCACGACCGGCACGGCACGGGACAAGAGACCGCGCTCGAGCGCCTCGTCCTGGATCGCGACGGCAAAATCGTACCAGCTCGCCACGCCGAGATCGGTCCAGTGATAGACACCGGCCGGCGCCGCGGCATCGATGAGGCCCCAGACCGCCTGCGCGATGCCGGTCGCCCAGGTCGGCGTGCCGATCTGATCGCCGACGACGCGGACCTGATCGCGCTCGCGCATCAGGCGCAGCATCGTGAGCGCAAAATTGCGCCCCGAGGAGTCGTAGACCCAGGCGGTGCGCAGCACGACGCCGTCGCCGCCGTCGGCGCGCAGCTTGAGTTCGCCGCCGAGCTTGGAGGCGCCGTAGACGCTGACGGGACCGGGTGCGTCCGAGGGCCGATACGCGACGTTCGAACGACCGTCGAACACGAAGTCGGTCGACAGATGCAGCAGCCGGGCGCCGCCCGCGGCGGCGGCACGGGCGAGCACGCCGACCGCCGTATCGTTGATCGCCTCGGCCGCGAGCGGCTCCGACTCGGCCTTGTCGACGGCGGTATAGGCGGCGGCATTGACGATCCAGTCGACCCGTTCGGCCGACAGGGCGCGATGCACCGCGCCTGCATCGGTAATATCGAGTTCCGCGCGCGTCCTGACCACGACCGTGTGTGCCGCCGGCAGCGCTTTCACCACCGCACGGGCAACCTGGCCCGCGCCGCCGAGCACGAGCACTCTCATGCGAACTTCTCGATCTCGGCGAAGGGCTTGCCCACGGCATCCTTCGCCGACAGATTAGGTGCCACCCCGGGCGGCAGCGGCCAGACGATGCCCACGGTCGGATCGTTCCAGGCAAGCGTGCGCTCGTGGCGCGGACTGTAGACGTCGGTGCACTTGTATAGGAAGTCGGCCCGCGGGGAGGTGATCAGGATGCCGTGTGCGAGACCCGGCGGGACCCACAAGATATGCTTGTTGGCGTCGCTCAATTCCGTGCCCCACCAGCGCCCGTACGTCGGCGAACTGCGGCGCAGATCGACCATCGCGTCGAACACCGAGCCTTCCGTGACGCGCACGAGCTTGCCCTGCGTGTGTTCGACCTGAAGATGCATGCCGCGCAGCGTCCACTGGGTCGAGCGGCTCTGGTTGTCCTGTACGAAGGTCGCCTCGATGCCCGCGTCCCGGAACTTCGGCTCCTGCCAGGTCTCCATGAAAAAGCCGCGCTCGTCGCCGAAAACCTGTGGCTCGATCAGCACCACGCCCTCGATCGGTGTGCGCGTGAACTTCACGGCGTGTTCTGATCGTGCATGATGCGCAACAGGTACTCACCGTAGCCGCTCTTCTTGAGCGGCAGGGCGAGCCGCTCGAGCTGCGCGGAATCGATGAACCCCTTGCGCCAGGCGATCTCCTCGACACAGGCGACCTTCAGGCTCTGACGCTCCTCGATGATGCGCACGAACACGCCGGCGTCGAGCAGCGAGTTGTGCGTGCCCGTGTCGAGCCAGGCGGTGCCGCGGCCGAGACGCTCCACGCTCAACCGCCCTTCGCGCAGGTACGCGCGATTCAAGTCGGTGATCTCGAGTTCGCCGCGCGCCGAGGGCTTGATGGTGCGCGCGATCGACGGGGCGCGCTCGTCATAGAAATAGATGCCCGTGACCGCATAGTTGGAGGGCGGCTTCTCGGGCTTCTCGAGCAGGTCGATGACCTTCCCGTCGCTGTCGAACTGAACCACGCCGTAGCGCTCCGGATCGTTGACGTAGTA
>Ga0116229_10009901_pt1 | contig 14428 bp, 3 predicted proteins | sample S1TSphgellanicum_3_FD_87313 | JGI IMG/M metagenome (GOLD analysis project Ga0116229, IMG submission 87313) | Host-associated microbial communities from peat moss isolated from Minnesota, USA - S1T2_Fc - Sphagnum magellanicum MG | ecosystem: Host-associated > Plants > Peat moss > Unclassified... | reverse complement strand
CTGCGGTAAAGATGGGAAAGGAAGAAAAGAAAAGAGTCGGGGAGAGAAAGAGAGTGAGAGAGAACCTGTCCCCAAAACCGGGTGACCTGTTATAGGCGGTTTCGGGACCTGAAGCGACGTGGACTGTGACCGGGGTCAGTCTGCGACTGTCAGTCTGTGACCGTCAATCTGTGACCGTCAGTCGTGAGAGCCAAATATCGATCACGACTGTCTGTGACCGCCAGTCGTGAGAGCCAAATATCGAGGTCGTGAAACTCAGGTCCTGAGAGCCAAATGCAGCAACACGGCAGCAACAGAAGAAGAGAGTCGCGGCTCCTAATAGGACTTGCATGGCTTCTAAAATTAGAGATGACGGCGGTCACTGGTTGGTGATGGCGTCGCTTTGGGACTTTTTGGGGGCGAGGGGGGGAGTAGTAGGGAAAAATTAATTAACAAAAACATCTACGTTAACTAACAGAGACACTAACAAAGTTTAATTTAATTTTCTAAAACCGTCTGTGCCTTGCAGGCACGGGATACCACTAGTTTCAATTGAAAGTAAGAACCATCCCCTTCCTTCACGATGCAATTTACTTATGTTTATGTTCATGATGACCTTCACCTTGTGCTTTGATGGGTAAAGCCCACAAGTGGGGGACATTCAAAAAATGTGCCAAATTTTGCTACCACCTTGTCCTAGGCCCCTTATTTTGGCCAAGTCCGTTATTTTGGCATTGCCTCACCATAGGGCTTTACCCTACACATAAATAGTTCATGTTTATATAGGGGCCAGTACTAGAAACACTCAAAAAAATGATTGGCATGACTACGAATCCTCCTTTGAAATCATTTTAAACAAGTCAATCAGGAAAATCTATGTTGTTTGGGGCTTAATTGTGAATTTGTGACATTATTTTTTGACAAGGTGATATAGTCACTTGACCATATGATCCAATTCATATACTCGCTAAAAGGCACCCTAATTCACAACCATCTCAAAGATTCCACATTGTACAAATATGTGCGAAAACTATTTCATTTACTCATGTTGGCAATTAATTGGTAGTGTTTTCATCACTTACAAAACTTTTGTGGGTATTTTGACCTTGTATGGTAGAGTGTTTTGTATTTACCAAGGGAGGAATTGTTTTACCATTGCCTTCATCTATTATGGATTCTTTGTCAATGATAAGAATCACATGAAGGCCAAGTTGTCTCCAATGTTTTGGCTCAAAGTTATGGAAGGTTGAGAACCAACATAGTTTGATGCAACTTGGTGAATTGTCTTGAAGAATGTAGAACACAAGGAATACAAACATGTTATGTTCAAAAAGTGATATCACATTCAATGGGGGACAAATGCGAGGTCTGATCCATGAGAGACTTACAAGGTTTGCACTTTGGAAGTGATTGTATTCAAAAGGGAACTTGGAACCGTATGGGTTGCTTGGGAAAAATATAGTCACTCCATCGCAAATATTGGCCAGATTCACATGAAATAATGAAATACCATTAACATGTTTTTTTTCCTTATAAAGGAATGATTTTTCCTTGTGATATTTCAAGAATTCTCCTTGGAACGCCCATTATGCCTACATATGAGGATGGTCACATTATACAACATTACAGATTTGAAGCATACAAAAGTATGTTGTGGTCAAGCTATGATGGTCCCTTAACACCTTCTCTTTTCCCATCAAATTTGTTTTCCCAAATTTGACCATTATAAGGGAAAGGAGAGAGAACAAGCACACTTCAAAAGTGCAACACAACAAAGAGTTGTACATTACATACTTATCATTTATAAGACAAGCCATTGCAAGCTCGTGGGTATGAGCATAGTGCTTTAATACTCACACATTTTGTGGACCCATGTGTTGGATGTTGCATTTATCCAAAGATGGAAGACATAGGCAAATTTCCATGGGCAAACACAATATTTAAATTGTTTTAATGGTTAGAAAAATCCATTGCTATAAATGTTTTAAATTTGTATTAATAATAGTTCACCAAGCTTTCAAACTTTTAACCACTTGTTATGTTGTATTCAACATGTTTCATAGGGTCAAATAATGAACAAACCACCAAAAAACGATAATTTGGGAAAAAAGGTAATGCATATTTGACTAATGGTGTTAAAATTTAGGAAATATTCACCAATTTTTGGAACCAAAAAATTCAAGACTTCCATTCATTTTCATGAGTTTTGGTGGAAGCGAATGTCACCAAACCTTATGTGTTATGTACACCATAACTTGAGTTGATTTGGTAAATTTGTAACCATTTTCTTCAATGTTGTGTTTGGTGAATAAAAAAGGTTATACAAATTTATGAACAAGAGTGTGAATCTTTTGTTATAACATATATTCTTAGTGTCAATCGATTACCTATTTGAACAACCTATTACCTTTCAGAATGGAAAATTTTCAAACATTTAAAAATAGATATTGATTTTTTCAGAAACCCCAATAATATTTTGACACTATTTTCCTTTTTATTTTTATTTTTCATAGTTTGGCAAATTTTCACACCAAAAAAATGTTAGTTGGAAATGGTTTCATTAACTTGTTCATGTGATTGCACTACTTGGTAATGGGGTTATCTATTGGTTTATGGAATTAGTCAACAAAGATGTTTTGTTTTGAAGAAGCTTGCATAAAGTCCATTGTTCAACAAAATTCTTAATGTGTTTTAAATATTCATTATGGATGTAATAATATTATGATGGGTGAAACTTATATCCAATATGGATGAAAATGAAGAATGAACAAAAGTTAATGATTTGAACTAAATACAATTTGCTAGCTTAATGAATAGTTGTTAATTGAACATAAATTTAAGGTTGGGTATATAATATAATGGATTCCAAAAAACTTGAATTGCATGGATATTTGATTCGTTTCAATCAAGGAAAAGGGAATCACTAAATATTAAAATCTTTTCATTAGACTTGAAATTGATTGCTAATTTTTTTAAAAGAGATGTTGGATTAATGTAAACAAAATAAATGTAAATAATGTCTTAAAATATGAGTCTTTGACTAAACAAAAGCTGATTGTTAATAAAATGTTAATGACTAAAATTGGTTAGAAATCATGTTATTATTTCATTTTTAAAAAAAAAAATTTGTTTGAACTTTTATTAGTTATTGGACACAAATACAATGAAAAATGGTTTCATGTCCACATTCAATTTGTCTTGTTGTTTACATGGTGTGTTGGTGGGGCTAGCGCTTGGTCATTTTGGCCCATCTTTTGGGTGTTTTATTCACTTCACACCATCACAATGGGGGGCCATCCTAGTGTGGCCTTGGATATTTGATTTGATTTTCCATTTGATTTTTTAAATTAAAAAATATGAATATTTTTTTTCCCTTATTATTGTAGTATTTAACAGAGTTTAACATCAAGGTGTTTGCTGATTTATTTTATTTTTTCATTTACATTTGGCAATAAAAACAAAAGCATTCCATAATTCAACATTATATTAAATAATGAAACTAGTGTGATTGAAAGCTTATTTGATATTTTCAAAATGGAATGTAGGCATTTTTTAGAATTTTTGGCAAATCCAAAAGGTAAATAACTAATGCATTATTAGGTTGGATACAAAGGCAATATAACAATTAAGTTTTTTTTTTTTTTTGGGAGTAAAATTTTCTTTTAATAAGGAAAGACAAAAATATAATTACCATAGTTAATTATCATAGTAATTAAGGAATTAGGGAATTACCTAGGTAAGGTTGACTTGTCCAAACCACCTCTAACACTTTTAAGAAAGGCTACAATGATAGGAAAAAAATGTTGGTGGTTGAAGGGATGTAGGAACACAAATGGGATTTGCTTTCAAGTAGCCACCACTTGTCAAGGTAATGGGTGGCTACCCAAAAAGGGGGAAGATTAGGATATGTGAAGAAGAGGATGTGGTTGATGAAACATTGAAGGTAAATTTTTTGAGAAGAAAATGATGATGGATTATTATAATGGTAGTAGAATGTAAAGGTGGTAGAATGGTTCCAATAGCAAGGACCAAGTTTTATTAATTCAAAAATACATAAGTTATTTGAGTTTGTGATTAACATTTGTACCCACTATTGTATTCTATGTTTCTTTTTTTTAGTTTCATCTCTTCCATTGCAACAAGTAACACTATTGTAGAAGGCAATGCTTAAATTGCATCATTTTCATACATTTGGTTTTTCATGCTTTCCAGTAGTTTCCACTTCATTTCCAAACATTACTATAATTACATTCCCTATATAAAGCAACATGTACAATGTTTCATTAAAGAGTTTTATAGTAGAGATGCATTATTATATATTTTGTTGTTTGAATTGTTGTCACAATAAACGGTTGTTTCCTTATTCACCTAGGTAATTAAAGTTTTACCAAGTCATGGTAAAGAATTGTTTTTCATTTGGTGAACCCTAAACCCTAAGCCCAAGGATTGAATTCCAAGTTGATGGTTTTGTGTGTTTTTGTTTTTGAAAATGTTGAGCATACTTGGTTTAAGATCCAACAATGAAAGTCAAGTATTGTAGCTAGTAAGCTTGTATTTTTATTTTTATGCCACTTGTTGTTGGTATGGTCTTAATGGTAATATTCAAAACCTATATAATTGGTTTGAAAAGAACAATATGGGAATCAACAAAAGAAAAGATTTGGTATGTAGTAAGGGTAAAGGGACCAAAAGTACCCAAGGTTTGGGTAAACGATCTTCTACAAAAACAACAAAAGTCTTGGAAAATTGAAAATTTGAAACTATAATGTTTTTTACATTATTCTGATAAAACTCCAATTAAGTTAAACTAACTATATCTTGAGAAAAAACCAATAATGGGAGAGGTGAAATCTACTTATAACTTAATTATTAAAGTAAAATTGGCTAGAATAATAACATTAGAGTTTGAAGAAAATATTAAATCAAAAGAAAACATTTAAAATTTGGTTGAAATTCAAACGTATCTATTACAAGGGCTTGAGTGTAGCAATTAAAATAGAGGAAGGAGGGTGGTAAGAGGCGTTGACTTTCTTTTAACTTACATTATTTTCACAAAAATCATCTAATGGTTGAAAAATCTATCCTATTGGTATGAAAAGCAATGGGAGGATCATGATGTAGCAAATGGATAGGACAAAAAAATGGAAGTATAACAACTAGTATTTATGATGAGAAACTCCAAGCATGTTATAGTGATAGAGTGTTGAAGGGTGCATTTACTTGGAGAATTTGTTCTTTTAGGAGGAAAGAACCATCAAATGATGAAGAGGTTTTTGATCAATGTTGATACTTGGGAGATATAGATTTAAACAATTTAACTATTAGAGGTGGAAGTTCACCAAAGCTAAATATCCCAAGGAAAGGACAATTGTTGAATAGTTGCACACTATGATGTACACAAATGCAATCAAATTTGAAGTTGTCAAAAATACATAATATGTGTAATTTTGTGAACACATTCTTGGCCAAAGATTTTATTTCATTGATTAATTTAAATTTACAATTACAAATGGATCTCATAGATTGTCATTAATATTTTTTGAAAACTTATGCATTCAAATCAACTTATTCACTTGATCGTTTATTGCCAAAATTAAAAGGGTACCAAAATCATGAAAGCAAATATTGATAATTTTGACATTTAGCCAATAAACATCAATAAGATGATAAAATCAATTAGGGTTAATGTTTGAAATTGTTTCCCCCTCTAGCTAAATAGGGAGGTGACAATGCATTATTAGTTTATTTGTTAATTAAACTTAAATAACTATGAGAAATTGTGTTTGCAGAGAGCACATTGGTTTGCAATTAAAACTCAAAAACCATTCAAGTACAACTATGTTGCAACTACACATCCTCCAAAGTGCAACTCTTATGCAACTACACTTATAATACAATGATTTAATAAATTAATTTTTGCATCACAAAATAAGCTAGCTATTTGATAGTTGCACAATAGTTCCAAATGTGTTTTGTATATGGTAACTTATATGCATGATATTTACACATGTAGATTTTTTAAGGAGTTGCATTGTAGTTATAACATGTAATTAAGTTAGGATTGTTAAAAATGAACTACACATTAAACAACTTTATTGCAACTAGAATAAAGCTTTCATACATGTGATTACACCATGTGTCCGGATTACAACCATCCATGAAGTATAAGTTTTATAACTAGTTCTCAACTAGGAAGTCTATTCATGCAACTAGTTGGCCATTATGTTGCCACTATTGTACTATTAATTGCCCACTACTATGCCACTATTATGACACAACTATGACACTACATGGCCATCCGAATGCCACATAGGTGCCATTTAAATATTTATATTAGAGGTATATCAAGGTATTCAAGTTTATACACCTATAATTTTTTTTGACTACATGAGCAAGTGCAAAATTAATAATAGTTGATTATTTTGCGGATAGCTCCTTGGCACTCACAAGGGTTGCATCTTGGGCATATTCAATATATAATATTTAGAAATATTTACTAAATATTAAATATTAATTTATAGCTTAATTTTTAAATTATTATGAACAAAAAATTAGATTAAACAATTAACCCTTAATTTAAATTAATCAATCTAATTCAGACAAATTGTAATATGTTTCAAATTCATGTTTTTAATTTAATATTTCTTACTGAATTATTTGTCAATAATTTATTAATCATTAATTCAGTTTTAATTAATTCAATTAATACGAACTAATTAATTAAAATAAATAATAAAAAAATGTGAATTCATTAATCAATTTTAAATAATTGATTTGCTAGTTAATTCATATAATAAGTGAATGAATAGTTTTAAAATTGGATAGTTAATTCAAATAATTTTGTTAGATGATTGATTATAAATTATAAATTAATTACAAAATTAAAATCAAACACAAAGCATGTGGGAAAATCTTTTTTGTAGTTGCAACTCAATTGAGATCATCATCACATTTGAGATGATTTGAATTCACTATGAAAAAAAAAGGTGTTTTGCATCTATTTTTCTGATAGTGAATTCAAATCATTTCAAATGTAGGATCATATTTTTCCATGATGATCTTGATGTGTTTGATGTTCATAATATTTGCATTGTTGATAAAATCATAAGCCAATGATGGTTGGATTCTACCAAAATGCACTCCCATCAACTTGTGAATCCCCACTTCTATATTGTACCTGGTGTCTTTGGTGGAAAGTTAATGCCAAAATTTGTCCATTTAGTCCTTCAACTCTAGGGGGACTATTGAAGCCATATCTCATTTCTTTTCCTTTGACCTATTGGCATGTTCTTTTTGATCTATTGTCTTTTCATTTTCCTTATTGTTTTGACTCAATATATCATTTCTTGCAATTTTTTATGTATTTTTTCCACTTTTCACATGACATCATTCCTTTACACATTTGTTTTTCAAAATTGGAATTTGTTTATGTGAATATTGAACACGAATAAACACCAAAAAAATTTTCAATAAAATGAAGAAAAATTAATTTTGACACTTTTTAATTCATTATGTTTTTTATGAAGAAGTTATTTTGACAAGGAATGTGGTAATGCATGATCATTACAAATGCAAGACACCTCGGATACCAAATCATTGTCTTTCGATTTCACAATTAATGAGTGGTGTTATTCTTTTGGTGGCCAATCATTTTGTGAACATGGCCTTTCTTGAGTATTGATTTCAAAAAGTGAAAAGATTTATTTGGGGTTTTCATAAAACATTTTGACAAAAAAAACAAGCAGTTGCATTGATGATGGTTGAAAAGCCATCATTCCTTGTACTTTTCATTTCTTTCCATTTCATGAATACAAAATTTTGAAAATTCCATATCACATTTTCTTGCAATTTGCTCTTCAATAATTCCTCCTTTGGTAGGTAATCAACTTTTAGTATTCCTCTAACCTTAATGACTCCTCATCATCTTCATGTTCTTGTGAATAATTTTTTTTATGGGTGATACCTTAAGGTTGCTTTCTTTATCTTCAAACTTTCTTCCCCTTTTTAATGGAACTTTTAATCCTCTAGGAGTTGAATCATGTTCACTAGTAGAAAATTTGTCTTATGTAAATGTCATTTATAACTAATTTTCAATTGCACTGACACATGCAACTAATTTTCACCTTAGTTGCATGCGACATATTGTACATACAATGTACATATGATATGTTTGTATCTTTTATACATTCACATTTGTACAACAAATTGCATATGCAACTACATGTGCAATTAAATGAAATTCTTTTTTGTGACATGTGTCCATTTCCAAGCCAATCATCTAATGACACATGGCATTTGAAGCCCATTTTGACTCTTTTTTTAATTAATTAAAAAAAGATAATTCAATATAAAGTTCATAAGATGTTGACATGACTAAGGTAACTAGGTAAGTAGACGAGTGGGTTTAAGTAGTTGTGTAAGTATTATTTCAAGTAGGTTTACAACTTCTTTTTAAAGAAAATTTGGGTCTAGCCTTTATGGTCAAACATTTTTTTTGGTTCATGCCAATTGCCACTTGTTTATTGAACTAATGCACCTAGATATAAATAGTTTATAAACTTCAAAACTATGACAACCAATATGGGATAAATATTATAGTTGCATTCTAGTTGTAACTGAAGGTGCAATGAGGGTAGAGAGGCAAAGAAAGAATTATAAATCTTTGGACATTATTCCATTGTCTCTTAAACTCAAAGAAAGTTTCTTTGAGTTTGTAATCCTCCACCAATCACACCCAAAGCTTCAAAATTGTTCAAATTGGTTTTGAAGTAAGCAAAATATGCTCTTTGGAGCTAAAGGGGTCTCTATTTGGTAATTTGGGTTAATAAACCAATTTGCAATTTGGAGCTCAAAATCTTTGGTTATTGCTATGTTGTATTTGAGTCTCAAAAATATTTTGTAGTTTTACACTTAACACATCCACAACTATAATAATTGTTCAAATTGGTTTTGAAGTGAGCAAGTACATGCCATTTTAGAATTAAAGGGGTCATTATTTGGTAATTTGGGCTAATAAAGTTAATTTGCAATTTGGAGCTCAAGATCTTTGGTCATTGCATTGTTTTGTTTAAACCTCAAAAAGATTTTGTTATTCTACATCTAACACATACATAGCCACAAAAATCACTCAAATTGGTTTAAATGAGGAAGATATGTTTTATCGAAATGAAGGGGGTCATTGTGTGGTTTAAGCAAATAAAATCAAATTGAATTTTGGAGTTCAAGTTCTTTGGTAGCATATTTGTACAAAATCAAATGTGTATATGATATTGTATATATAATAACATATTTGCATAAATTAAAGTGTAAAAATCATCTATTTCAAATGATGAAGGAACAATTAGTTGCACCATAGTTGAAGAGGTGATTGAAAATTGCTTAAAATTCAAATGTAGTTGCACATGGATTACAAATGTAGACAACCAATTGCATTTAATGCCAGTGGGTTGGTTGCAAATGACATGATTTTTTCTAATGGTTGTTTATGGGGTTTGAGTTTATTGATGTTGAGTAAGATATGATTAATTAAAAAAAAAATTATCATTATTAAGAATACAATATTGAATTTGATAGGGTACAAAATTCAAACCATCTTTTTTTGAGCTTTCTAAGATGAAACATCTTGATTTTGGGAAACCACAATAATAATCCCTTTAGATTATTAGGGTTTTGTGCCCAATAAACATGATTTCCTTATTTTCCTTATGTGAATGGTTGCATTTTCCATGTTTTCATCTAGCTTTTCTAAATCTATAATTTTAAAAATTAAAATTGTAGTAGGTTCCATAAAAATTTCAATACATGTAAGTGAAGGGAAGAGATACTCGAGGTGTCAAAAGATGAAATCCATCCAATAATTGAAATAATGTGTGGCATGTAAAAACTTGTATATTGTTTGGTAGGCATAAAGAATAATATGCAAATGTTCATCCAAATCTGTTTGGTTTTCATTCACAAACTTAGGGCTCCAATGACTTTTTGCTTACCCATTTCCTTATGGATGGTAAACAATATATATTGTAAGCTTGAATATAAAAACGACCACTTAAAATTTAAATGGTCTCATGGATAAAATGAATTCCTTTATCATTTACTAATGTGAATGGGCATCTAAATTTAATAAGAATGAATCAGTAATATTTGTTGTGTTTGTCTTCAAAGCTATTGCATCCACCCATTTAATAGCATAATTGGTAACTACCAAAATCTATATTTTTCTTATATATCTTCTTGTAGGTTTTATGGGTCCTATAAAATCCAAACAACATTTGATAAATGATTTTTCAGGTAAAGTAATGACCAATTTTTCCATGTTGGTGGTGATCAAATTGCTATTTTTTGGCAATCATCACATGTTTGGTAATACTTTTATGCATTTTCATATAAACTTGGCCACCAATATTTAATATCCAAAAAAATTGTTAGGTTTTTTTTGGTTAAAAGAAATTAACTCATATTCCTTTATGTATTTCTATTTGAAATTTGTGGTTTTCAAATCAAGTATATAACAAAGCCATGTGATCCGCATGGAAAAATAAATTATTTGCTAGTAAATAATCTTGAAATTTGTGTAATGCATACACCATTACTAATGCTTTTTGTTTGGTTAAAATGTAGTTGCATTCAACATTGTTAAGAAATTGTAATGTGTAGATGATTGATTAGTTGCCTTTGCCTATGACATTTTATGTTGACATCAATGATTTATGTCTAGCACCAAATTGGAAGCATCCATATGAACATGAAATTCCATAACCCAATGTGGTGTAATCAAAATAACGAATGTACCAAAATTTGATGAACTTTATTACATGTCAACATTTAGTAATTCATTCATTTTTATTTTTTTGCATTAGTTTGATGATTCATGCCATGATAAATGAAATGAATTGGATAAAAAATGACAAAGAATAATGTTGTAACACGAATTTTTTTAGATGATATATTTAGGTATACAATCAAAAGCCAAAAAACACTCCAATGCATTCCACATATAATAATAATAATTTTTATATTACAACAAATATTCAAATTACACACGTTTTTCATACTTTAATTATAGATTTTACTTAACCATGTTCCTTGTTTGTCATAAGCACAAAAAATATCATGACCAATGAACATTGAATGTATGAGGTAATTTTATGATAGCGTGGCTCACTTTTTGCATCATATTGGACTTTTTTGAAAATGTAATTTATTCAAATGCCACTTGAATGTAATATGGTAAAACCATCAATGTGGAAAATGTTTTTATGGACTAGATTTTCAACTTGAATAAAAATATATACATAATGAGAAAATTGAAACAATATACACCACACATATATTAATGAACTTTTGAAATGGAATCATGGATTGTGGTCTAGTTGAATTTGCAAGAAGATTTAAATGCATTTTTCAATATCATTTCATGTCAAGATATTTTACATGGATTTAACATATGATACATGTTAGAAAAAAACATGAATTCTCAAAAAAAACAAAAACAAAAACAATTAAAACAAGAAATAACTATAAGATTTTGAATGACAAAATTTGGACCTTATTTATAAAAATTCTTCTCTCGTTCATTTTTTGTTGAATTGATTTTTTTTCCTTTAAAATGTATGCCAAATAGTTGTTTTATTGGGGTCTCATTTATTTAAAAAAGTTTTTACTCCATTAATCACCACATAATTCACACTTACAATGATTTTTTAGGGATTTTACCATTTTAGTGTTAAAATGTGAATTTTTGGGAGTGTCACACCAAGAAAAAATTAACCACCTTATCTTGCAACCACCCTATGTAATAACTAAGAAATTTAGAACAAAAACATGTTTAAATTCAAATCCAACCATAAAACATTTAATTTATAAAACATGTAAGAAAAAACAAATTTAAACATAACAAATTGGAAAACATAAAACAAACATAACAAAGTAAAAAAAAAAGAAAAGGTCATACCTGTAATTAATGTTCCATAAACTTGAGGTAATGTGAGGGGGGACTACCTTTATTTATACCCATTTTGAGACTTGAGTCAAACAATCTTTCATCAAGGCTTCCATAATATGGTTTACCAATCAAGCAACATTCTTAAACACCTTCATAATTACACCTTATGAATGAAAAATGAATAATAGTGGAGATGCATTTCATCCATTATCAAATTGAATGATGATGAATGAACTTCACCTATGATTAACAACTTATTTTAAATAAAATATCATGTTTTGATCATTTATTTTAAAATCTTAATATATCTTTAATGATATATGTTGGGGTAGTTTGTAAGGTATCATCCATGACCATTTGTTTTAAAATTCATTAACTACATGTATCTCACATAATTTACAACCACATAACATTAAAACACGATTTATTTCACTAACTATTCATATAAGACAAAAGAAAATGTAATGGTAAAGAAAAATAGTTCACTTTATTCAAAGTTATACACCCAAAAAATCTAATGGCTCTTTTTCATAGGTTAGAAGTTCCCCTATTCTTCCTTTTGTCTTTTGCCATTTTTATATCATAAGCTAGATATGTTTACAAACATCATTTTTTGCATCTATTGTCTTCTATTCACGAAACACACACCTAATACATACAATAGACAAGTTTCATTTTTTTCCACTATAGATCAAAAATTGCCTTGATTTCAATGATAGTAATTCATTCCTTCCAACCTATGGAAGTGGCAACTCTATTGAACTTATTATCAATTTATCCCTTGTTATTTCTTAACACCACTAAACGTGGAATTATATGTATTTTTTTGGGGATTATAACCTCTACCTATCATGCATATAAGTCATGTTATATTAGTTACCATTTAATGTCCTAGTTACCAATGGGCCAAATTGAAATAGTTATGGCATTTTTTGAGACCTCAATTAGTTCCTTATACATGTACAACTAAAAGCAATCACATCCCCAATTATCTTCAATTTTAACATTAGTGTGAAATACCAACTTATATTTAAATTAGTTGTAAATTGCATTAAAGTTAATTAGTTAAAAATCAACATTTTGCAAAGTTATCATTTGCAATTTGGGTGTAGTCATGATAAAATGAACGAAACAAGATGTTTGATGGGCTCTAAAAATAATCAAGATTGGAGAAATGCTTATGTTTTACCATTTAAAACCATGGCAATCATGGAAAATTGGTCCTTTTTCATTCATATGAATGTCAAAAATTCAAACCAAAAATCCATTTGATAAAATTTTAAGTTTAAATTTTGATTTAAGACCTTTGAAAATGAACACCTATTGTGTTAGGTTAAATCAATTTTGCAAAGGACTATCAAAAGGACTCATATAATAAAACAAAATTGATGAGAAATAAAATAAAGAAGATAAAAACCTATTAGCAACATTCAAAAAACATTCATACCCTAAAATATGTGAAATTCTAAAACTTTAAAAATTTAAAGAACTTTCCAAAATTAATCCATAATTTCAAAATTTCAAAAGTCCTTTACCACATATAAATGGGGTATAATGTACATGATATTTTAATAAGAGTTGTAGTTTATTACATAAAAAAACATAAAAAAATTAAAAATCAAATTTTGGTTATGATTTGAAATTGTTTTCATTTAAAAAAATGAAACACAAAATTTACAAGGAATCGACACATTTTCAATTTTTCATATTTACTCCAAAAAAATCATGTAGCTAAATAATTATATGCATTTTTCATAACAATTTGCACACAAAAAATAAATAAATTCACTCATATGAAAAAGGTTTTTTGGGCAAAAAAAATGCAATCCTTTTCTAAAGTAACACCATTGGTTCATTTTATTTTGTTTGTGCCCATTTATTTTCAATTGCAAACAACATATGCAACTAGAAATTTTCATAGTTGCTTAATGCAAGTCACATGCAAGTTTCAATCGCATGCAACATTATGTATTTGACCTATATATATAATACCATTATACACTTTCATCCATTGTATTCATGGAAGACCAATTGCATATATGATATAAAATTATGTGCAATTAAAATGAACCTGTTTTGTATTGTGACATGTGTCTATGGTTTTGGCTGATTATTTCATGCATTAGTTCAAAAATTGGGTGCAATTCACTAACTTCAATCACTATGGGCCTTTAAAAGTGAACTAGGTTCACTTCGCTTTAAATCCCAATCCACCATAGGCAAACTAGGTCATTATGTAATGAACCCATTTCATTATGTAGTGCATTGAATCCACCATAGGTAAATTGAATCATTATGCAATGGGCCTATTTCACTATGGAGTGCATCCAATCCACTCATAGTTGAACTAGGTCACTATGTAGTGAACCCATTTTTGGGTGCTTCCCTAGTGATGACATTCTTCATTTTGCAAAATAAAATTCTTTAAAATTCTTCATTTAGCACCTTGTCATAACATTCTTCGAGCGTGAATTTTAACGAATTTTGACGAATTTTAACGAATTTTAT
>Ga0116229_10009900_pt1 | contig 14428 bp, 11 predicted proteins | sample S1TSphgellanicum_3_FD_87313 | JGI IMG/M metagenome (GOLD analysis project Ga0116229, IMG submission 87313) | Host-associated microbial communities from peat moss isolated from Minnesota, USA - S1T2_Fc - Sphagnum magellanicum MG | ecosystem: Host-associated > Plants > Peat moss > Unclassified... | reverse complement strand
TCGGGAATCCTCGCATGGCTCGTCCACATCCGCCAGGACCTTCCCCGCGTCGAGTCGATCCACGTCGACGGCGCGGCGATCGCCTTCGCCGCTGGACTGATGCTGGGGTGCGGGCTGATCGCTGGCTTGGCGCCTGCTTTGGCGACCGGCGATCGGCAAATCCTCCAAACCCTCCACGAATCTTCGCGCTCCTATAGCGGCGGCAGGGCGGGATTGCGCCTTCGCCGCGTCCTGTTGGCCTTGCAGGTTGGGCTGACCGTGGTTCTGCTGGTGGGCGCCGGGCTGCTGATTTCAAGCTATCGGCATCTGCGCGCCGCCGACATCGGCTGCGCGACCCACGACGTGCTGACCATGCGCATCGACCTTCCCAAGGGGAAGTACACGCCTCCGGAGCAGCGAGCGGTCTTTTACGAGCAGTTTCTGGAACGCGTCCGCCCTTTGCCCGGAGTGGACGCGGCGGGACTGACCAGCGTGCTTCCCGGCGAGGGCCGCGGCCGCGACGACACCTTCGGCATCCGGGAGCACCCGCCGCTGCCGCGAGGCGAGGTCCTTGACGCGACCACCCGCTTTGTCGATCCGGGTTACTTCCGCGCCATGCAGATTCCGCTGCTAGAAGGGCGGTTTTTCCGCCCCGACGAACGCCTCGACAACGTGCAGGCCATCCTCGTCAACCGGGAATTCACCCGCGAGGTCTACCCCGGCGAGGAGCATCTCGGCAAGCATGTCGTTGGCGGGCCCGGCGACGGCAGCAAGAGCTATGAGATGGTCGGCGTGGTCGGCGACACGCTCGACGAGGTCTCGGGAACGCCATATCCGGCGATCTTCTATCCGCTGTCGATGGGGCTGGAGCGGGACGCGGCCCTTGTCGTTCGCGTTCCCTCCGGGCGCGACCCGGCGCAGATGGCGCTACCCGTGCAGAAGGTCCTCGCCAGCCTCGACCCCGACCTTCCGGTGACCCATGTGCTGACGATGGACGAGTTTCTCGGCACCACCACTCTCGACGCCAGCTTCGACGCGACGCTGCTCACCGGCTTCGCGGCGCTTTCGCTGCTGTTGGCGGGGGTCGGCCTCTTCGGAGTGCTCTCCTACCTCGTCGCGCAGCGAACGACCGAGATCGGCATTCGGATCGCGTTGGGCGCGCGCCGCGAACAGGTGATGCGGCTCATGCTGCGCGACGGGTTGCGTCCAGCGGTCATCGGGCTGGCGCTGGGGCTGGCTGCGAGCGCGGGGGTGACGCGCCTGATCAAGAAGATGCTCTACGGCACGCAACCGCTCGATCCGGCCGTCTACGCCCTGGTCGGCGCGACTCTGCTGGCGGTGGCAGCCATCGCGTGCGCGGTTCCGGCGTGGCGCGCCTCCCGTCTCGACCCGATCACTGCCTTGCGAATGGAATAGCCCTCACCGCTGCGGAGAAGTGACTGGGTATCCGAGCAGGTAGGTGACAGGAAGAAACCCGCTGCGCTCTTCCCCAATCTCCCATTCGTAGCCTTGGGCCTTCAACGGAGCGACAAGCTCTTCGAGCTCGCGGCGGGAGTATGCCCGCAGGCAGGAGACAATCCCGTCGTAAAAAAGCACGAACGGCACGACCGGGATAAGCCAGGTCCACAGAAGCCGCGACCAGCGGAACGGCCGCATGCCCGGCGCAAGAAAGACCGCGAGAAACGGGATCAGGCAGATCATGAAGATTGGCCGAGGCGAGCGCCGGGCCATCTCAAAGATTCCTATGCCGCGGCGTTTCAGGATCGCATCGCTAAGAATCCGGCGGGCGGCTTCCGGGCCGAAGTGGTGGAAGGACGAGAAGATGGTCCGAAAGCCGGGAAGCGCACCAGGCACACTCGTGGCATCGACGGGCAACGATTCAAAGCTCAGCTGGCATGAGGTCGTGCCTGCGCTCGTAAAAGCGGCCTGGTTGGGATATTTATCGGTGAGCCGGACGACGATCCCGGGATATGACTGCAGTTCGGGTTCTCCGGCGAGGCTCAACCAGGGCCCCCCGCCGCCAGAGCAGAGATCGAGGACGTCACGGGTCCCGGCCCGCTCCATGCCACGCAACAAGTCTCCGAGAATAGGCTTGTATGTGCGGCCGAAGTTCCACAACGCCCGCAAGGCGTCGGTAACGAGGTCGCGCAACGGTGCAGGAAATGCCGGGTGGTCGTGGATCTCATGCAGTTCGATACGTCCCATTCCGGGTCTGCCCATCCTTTCCTCGATACTCGGGCCTGCACCGCCGGCGCTGGAATCGACGCCGCTTGTGCTTCCTCCGCGCATGGCAGAACATAGGATGAGCGGAACCCGCTTCTGCGCCGTCTTTTGTAGCAGATTATGAGTTCCTTAGAAGGACAAGTCGTTGGCTGGATGCATGTGAATCCCATCGCCGCACCCGCACCCGCGCCATCTCTCACCGAGGCCGACGCCGGCGAGGCAGTCTCCGCGCTCGTAGCCCAGTACTCGACCACGCTCTACCGGGTGGCCTACTCCATCACCCGCAACACCGCCGAGGCCGAGGACGCGGTGCAGGAGACCTTCCTGCGGGTCTTGCGGCATCGCGAAAAACTGGGTGAGATCCGCGACCACCGCGTCTGGCTGGTGCGCATCACCTGGAATGTGGTGCTGGACCGCAAGCGCCGGGCCAAAGCGAGGCCGGAAACCGAAGACATCGCCGACCTGGTTCGCACCCTTCCGGCAAAGTCGTTAACCGCGGAAAAGAACGCTATCTCTTCCCAGGAACACGCCCGCATCATGGCGTTGATCGATACTCTGCCGCGAAAAGAGCGCGAGGCGCTTCTGCTCTCGGCCGTGGAAGAACTGACCACGGCACAGGCAGCCAAGGTGCTCGGCACGACCGAGTCCTCAGTGCGTTCGCGGATCTTTCGCGCTCGCCATCAGCTCGCGGAGCTGCTCGATCGAGACAAGAGTAGCACCAGGATGAAGCAGGATCTCGATGAAAGGAGCGTCCGATGAAATTCAGCCCACACACCGACAGTCGTTTCAGCGCGTATGACGCAAGCATCGACGCGGCGCTCCGGATCTATGGCGGCGCGGCGCCGGCGCCGGGTCTCGAATCCAGAGTAGCGGCGCGGATTGCAGCGACCACACGCCACGGCTACCGCTCGGCGACACCTGTCTTTACAGGCAGTCGCTGGATGGTTTTGTTGCGCGGAGTCTCGGTTGGTGCGCTGGCCTCGGCCGGGGCTTGCGCCATCGTGATTGGGACGGTGCGGCATTCGCAACGGATTGAGGTCCCTCAGGCAGCCGGAGTTATCCGACCGGGAGGAATACGCGCGCCCGGCGGCACCCGCGTGCCGACCCGCGCCCTCCCGCAGTCGGCCACAATCGATCCTCAGGCTCCACGGAGTGAACCGCACAGCCGGGCTACGGTATCTCGCAACGCGGGGCACAAGGCGGCCGGTAGCGCGGTCCCGCGTTCTCCGTATCCGCCGGACCAGGCACCGTCCGATCCTCAGCGATAGCAGGATGGCATGCCCGGCCTAGGCCTTTCCGCTATCGCCGGCAATCAGCGAAAAAAGCATCTGCAAGAGCGCCAGGACGATCGCGCCGACGAAGGCAGCGCCAAAGGTCCTGACGTAAAATCCCGGAACCAATCCGCTCGACAGCTTCAGGATGAAGGCGTTGATCACCAGGAAGAATATTCCCAGGGTCAGGATACCCAGCGGCAGGGTGATGATCTTCAGCAGCAAGCCGAGCGTAGCGTTGAGCAGACCGATGACGATCACCGCAATCAGCGCGGCCCCGAGTGAGTTCACCTGAAAACCGGGTACGATCCTCGAAACAATCAGCAGCGCAATCGCATTAACAATCCAGTGCAAGAGCAGACGAAGCATCTATGTATTCCCCTCCAGGGCATTTCGTGATCGCCGCGCTTCAAGAAAGAACGGCTGTTCGGAACAGCGGCGCCTCTACCAACGTACTCTAGCAGTATGGAGTACCCGGTTTCTTCGTGACACACCCCAGGTTTCTTAGCGCACTCGCGGTTCCCGGCCTGATCCTGGGCATTGCCCTGCAAACTTCAGGACCGTCGCCCGCGCTTGCCCAGGCGGCGCCGGCCAAGCCTGCGGAGGCGCCGATCCCCGACATTCCGACACTGATGACGCAGGTGCAGGCGCACCAGCGGGAGCTGGACAAGATTCGCGAGAACTACACCTTTCGCGAGGTGCAGCAGACCGACGACCTCGACTCAAACGGCCAGGTGAAGAAGAGCGAAACCGAGGAATCCGAGATCTTCTTCGTGAACGGCCATCACATCGAGCGGCTGGTCAAGAAGAACGGCCAGGACCTCAGCCCGAACGAGCAAAAGAAAGAGCAGGAGCGGGTCGAGAAAGAGGTGAACAAAGCCACCAAACTCGATCCCAACAAGTCGCTCAACGGCGACGAGATATCGGTCAGCCGCATTCTTGCGATCATGAAGGTCTCGAACCCCCGCCGCGTCTCGCTCAACGGTCGCGACACCATTGCCTTCGATTTCATCGGCGACCCTCACGCCCAGACCCACGGTCTCGCGGAAGACGCATCGAAGAAGATGGCCGGTACCGTCTGGGTCGACGAAAAAGACCGCGAGGTCGCCAAACTGACCGTCCACTTCGACGAGAACTTCCACGTAGCCGGGGGGCTGGTCGCAAATATTCAGGCCGGATCGTCCTTCCAGTTCGAGCAGGCCAAGATCAACAATGAGCTGTGGCTGCCCACCGGCGGCGAGGCCCACCTCCAAGCCCGTGTGCTGCTGGTCAAGGGCTATAGGCAGAACGTGCGCTTTCACGACAGCGACTTCCAGCGCTTTCACACGGAAGCCAGCCAGCAGGCCGGCGTGACCGTTCACGAGTAGAGGGCCGTACACCAACTAAGGTAAGTTGTGCTGGAATCATCGACGCGCGATCCGGTGATTATCGGCGAACTCGCCGAGGAGATTCGCGCATTCCGTGTATTGACTCCGTCGAGTGGACGGTGACCGAGTCGGAAGGCTGATTCCAGTACCCATTATCACCGCGCGGCCCCCCTCCCAGCTCGCGGACTAAACCGGTAGATCGCCGCCAGTACGCTGCAATTTGTCACTGCCAACATGCCATCGGTGGCGAGGCTCGACCAGGCCGCACCCCTCCATCCGCAACGGGGGATCAGCCAAATGTTTAGTCCCACGTTCAGACCCATCGCGAGCACCTGCGAAAGGGTGCGATATCGCTGCAATCCGCTGCCGGTGATGGCGCTGCCGGTCATCTGATGGAGGCTGCGGAAGAAGGGGATCAGGCACAGCCAGCGCAAGGCAAGGACCGTCTCTTGAAACCCGCTGCCGGCCAGGCGTGGAACCAGCGGGGCCGTGAGGAAGACGATACCGCCCGCCAGGAGCCCGAGCGGAAGAGCGCGTTTGAGCAGCACGACCGCGAGCGGCGCTACGCCTCGAATGCCCGCGATGCCGCGATGAAAGAATCGCGGCATCGCCGCCTCGCGGATCGCCAGAATAGGGATCGTCGCCACATCGATGATGCGATAGGCCATGCTGTAAATGCCGTTCGCCGCATTCATGCCGTAGTGGCTTAGCATGGTCTTGTCGATATCGTTATAAGCGGTCGACGTGGAGCTGGCGAACGAGTAGCCCAACCCTTCCACCAGATTCCGGCGCATTTGAACGAGGCTAAGACTCGGCTTCCCGAACCTGACCGTGACAACCAGCACCGAAGCTACTGCGATGAGAAAGGACAGCGCAACCGCCGCGGCCGACCACTCGTAGGCGTTCGCGCGGTGAAGCACAAGGAGCATCACACCAGCGGCTAGCGTCCGGGCAAAATTATTGGTCAGCGTCAGTGCCGCAGTGATGCGCAACTGCTCGAAGGTCTGAAATACTTTGGCCGCCGCGGCTGTAAGTTGAAAGCAAAAACAATTCGCTACGGCGGCCAGCAAAGTAATGCCCCGGGTCCCCGGCCCAAGAAGTTTCCCGGAAAATAGCGCGAGCGCGACGACAATCACGACGCTGGCCGCCGTCGTCGTCACGAGAATGTTTGCCCAATAGGCAGAGAACTGTTTCCGGTCGGCGGTGACGTAGCGCAGAAAGAGCGTGCCTGAGCCTATCGCACTGTATTGACCCAGAATGCTGGTAAGAGCAAAGGCGCCGGCATAGAGTCCATATTCGGAAGGACCAAGCAGCCGCGCGATCAGGACGAAATAGACCGACTGCAGCAAGAATCCGCTGCCCTGGCCGAGCACCATCCAACCGGCATTGCGGGCCATGGGGCTCGCGCGGATTCGCCGCAGTTCATGGCCAATCGCAGACATAGGTCCGACCGCAAGAGAAGACACGAAAGCGCTTCATAATCTGTGGGTAGAGGTGGTGCATCGATGATAGCGCTTTCTTGGGGGAATCGCTGGAGGGGGAGGCTAGCTGCGCAACGGAAGTGCACGCGGCCCAGAAGAAAAGCGCCCGGCAGTTGGAGCTGCCGGGCGCGACAAGGTCTGATTCTGGTTCTTCCTAGTGGACGACACCGGCATAAACGGCTGCCGAACCCGCGGCCGAAGCGATTTGAGCAGCGTTGACGGCAAGGTTCTTGATGTAGCTGTACGGGACGTAGATCATGTCGTCCGGCTGCAGCACAAAGTCGGCGACCTTGCCCTTCTGCATGTCGCTGAGCTGGATCTGCTTCTCGGTGAAGCCGTCGCCGTTCCTGCGAATGAGTCTGGCCGACCCGGGGTTGGCCGTGGGAGGCGTTCCTCCGGCAAGCGCCAGCATCTGCAGGGCGGTGAGCTGAGAATTGTTGTTCGTGAAGGCGTAACCGCCAGGACGGCCCACATCCCCCAACATGTAGGCGACCGGCGCCCTGGGCACGAGCACCTTGTCCCCCGGATGAATCAGCACCGAGTGATCGAAAGCCTCCTCGGGATTATTGGAGAGGAAGTATTGGACCCGCTCGCCCGTGCCGTGACGCTCAATCGTCACGTGCCGATCGGCAACATCATTCAGTCCGCCGGCCAAGCTCAGCACATCCAGCACCGTTCTCGAGGTTTCGATCTGGTAAGAGCCAGGATGAGCCACCTGACCGCTCACCAGGACCCCCTGGGTGGCGAACGATTCGATGCTCACCGAGACCTGCGGATGTTTCATGTATTGCTTTTGGATCAGATCGGTCTCGATCAGGCGGGCCGCAGCCTCAGGAGTCAGCCCCGCGACATGAACGTTGCCGAGAAAGATCAGCGGCAGGTTACCGTCATCCGTAACCCGGGCATGCTGCTCGAGCTCCGGCGTGTCGAAGACCAGGATGTGGAGCATGTCGCCCGGACCAATCAAAATGCTTTCGGTGGTCTGGGCAATTGCCGACACCATCGTGAAAAGGAACAAGGACGAAAGTATGAGTCTAAGATGCTTCACTACCACCTCCCAGGCGTTTCCCAGATTGGGCGCTGTTGGCATAGCCGTAGTACTTATAGTAAGAGTCGGCCTTCAGTTCGACGCCGTTCAGGACGACTCCAATTTGATGGCTGGACCCGAGCTGAGCGCGCAGAGTTCGAATTGAAAGATCAAGGGACTGCTGTTGGGTGCTCTGATGACGGGCCACAAGCAGCGTCGTGTCTGCAAAAGCACTCAGAACTACCGCATCGGTTACAGGCAGCACGGGCGCGCCGTCGAGGATCACAAAGTCGTAAGATCTACGCCACAAATCCAGTGCTCTTTTCATTTTACTAGAACCGAGGAGTTCCGCCGAAAAAGCGGGGATGGGGCCGGCCATTAGAATGTCCAAACCGGGGGCCTGATCCAGCCGGACGAGAATAGGATCGATGGCGTCCGGAGCCACCAGGCCAGCCAAAACCGAACTCAGACCGACCTCGGTCGGCGCGTCAAAAAGAACATGCAGGTTTGGCCGGCGAAGGTCGGAGTCGACCAGAAGAACTCGCTTGCCCTGTTGTGCCAGCACCACGGCGAGATTGGCGCTGAGCGTGCTTTTTCCCTCACCCTCAACCGAGCTCGTAATAAGAAGAACCTGCGGAGGCGGACCGCCGCGCGTCGAGAGCAAGGTCGTCCGGAGTGCGCGCAGCGATTCGACGTATGCGGAATGAGGATCTTTCAATGCCGCAATCGACTCGCCTGGCGGCAACGCCATGCTATAACCCGAAAGATGCATCGGGCGCCTCTTCGTCACGAAAGTGGGCAGGATCCCGAAGGGCGCCTGCCCTAATAAACTGTGAAAGCTCTGAATGTCTCCAATCTTGGTGTCCATCGCATCGACCAGGAAAGCCATCAGGCAGCCAAGAAATAGGCCCGCGGCGACAGACCCTCCCATATAAAGAGGGACATTCGGGACCGAGGGGAGCGAGGGAGCGAAGGCCGCGCTCACTACCTGGATGGTGTTGGAATGGAAGCCTTGCATTGCGTTCGCTTCCTTCAACTTGGCCAGCAGCTTGTCATAGGTGTCGCGGCTTTGTTCGTACTGCTGGCGCACCAGCTCGTACTGCACGGTCTTGTCATTGACTTCGGTCGCGTGCTGCTTTTCGCTGTCGCGGACCTCTTTGGCGCTTGCTTCGACGTGCTGGGCAACCAGGTATTCGTTGCGCGCCCGCTCGCTCATCCGCTTGATTTCTTCATCGATCGAGGTCTCGATGGCCGCCTTTTGCGCCCTCAATTCGTCGACTTTCGGATAGGCCGGGCCAAATTTCGCCATCAAATCGCTCATCTGAGCGTTGATGGTGGCTTCCTGGGTTCGCAGGTTGGACATCGTCGCCAGATCGGCGCCCATTGCACTGGCCGCTCCCGCCAGGGCAGCATTCTGGGGCAGACCCATGATCGTCTCGGGATTTCCCGACTTCACGACCTCGTAGATTGCACCTTTGAGAATGCGGTTGTTCTGCGCCTGGGCCACGGCATCGTTGGCCTTCTCCAATTGATCGACGGTACTGCTGTAGCCCTCGCCATGCGTGGCGCCGTCCGCGCCGCCGCCGGGTATCTCGACAACCCCGGTGCCCCTCTGCATCTGGATGAGCTTTGCCTGTAGCCCATCGGTCTGTTGTTTGAGATCGGCGAGCTGGGCCTCAAGCCATTTCGAGGCCTGGGACACCTCGGAACTTCCGGCCTCAACTGAGTATTGTTCCAGCGAATGAACCAGGCGGTTCACAATCTGGGCGGCCACGTTTGGGTCGGAGCAGGAGAAGGCAATCTCCACAACCTGTGTTCCCGGAACGATGTGCACATCCAGGCCCTCGCTGAACTGTTTCAGCATCCGGTCCCGACGTCTGGGCGAAGTCTCGAGGGTTGCGCCTGGAGGGTCCACTTGCTGCGGTGGCGACACCAGACTCGTCAACCATCCGGAGAACGTAAAATGCGGTTTGAAGGCAGCGGCGTCTTCAAGGTGCAGGTCCTCAATGACCCGCATCGCGATCGCCGGTGAGGTGAGAACCGTCGTTTGCGTCTGGAGATTGGTGGCGTTGGCGCCGGGTTCGGCTGCAGACGCCGACCCCGAACCGGCATCGCCGGCGGCGGCTGGCGCCTGGGGCTGCTGTATCTGAATCTCAGCGATCGCCGTATAGCGGCGCGTGACGAGTACGCACGTCAAAGCGGCGATGGCAACCATGACCACCGTCGTGCGTAGTATCACCAGACGCCGCCGAACGAGGACCTGAACCAGGCTTCGCAGGCGGTTTGGCCTTTGCTCCACAGCGGGTAAGAGTCCCCCTGAGGTGGAACCAGTTAAAGCTTTCATATGCTCGTCAGCCTAACTTTAAGGTCTTGGGCCTGCGGTCGCTGAAACCAAGTGTTGAAAACAAGTGACTTTGGTCAGATTGCGTCCACCAGCGAGGAGCTCACCGATGGGAATTCGGCCACCTCAACGGGGCTACGGGTGCGGATGCTACCAACTACCCCGTCTCTATAAAGCATACCGGGGCAGGGATGATTGTCAAGTGGGTTATCCCTCGCGGGCGGACCGGCGCAGTCCCCCGCGCGAATTCCCCCTTGTTTCAGGAAATGAAAATTTGGCGGAACGTTTTGCCTGCATTGCCAAAAAGACTATGCATCCAAGTTGCAGCGGCGAGGATTCAGCCCTTCGCCAGAGGAGGGTCTTCTTGAGCAAATGCAGGATTTCTTGGAGGGGGATCGCGATACGGACTATCGCCGGTGTCAGCCTATTGCTTGCGGGATACGGAATAGTCGGCTGCGGAGGGAACATGGCACCGACCCCAGTGGCCGATTTCTCCCTGACGGCAACGCCCACCACGATTACTTTAAGCGCCGGCGGGTCAGGACAGACCGTCAGCCTCACGGCGACGGCCATCAATGGATTCACCGGCAGCGTAAGCGTTGCCATCTCGGGATTGCCCACTGGAGTGACAGCAAGTCCTTCCACCGTGACGCTTAGTCCCGGAGTCGCCCAGACCATTACTCTCACGGCAGCTTCCACCGCCGTTGCCGGGGCGTCGACTGCGACTTTTACCGGCACCTCCGGAACTTCGAGTCATACCGCAACGGTCGCCCTGACGGTCACCGTTCCGGCGCCCGCCGATTTTTCCCTCTCTCTGGCGCCGACGTCGCTTTCCCTCACCGCTGGGGGAGCCGGGGGCTCGATCAGCATCACGGCCAACGCCACAAACGGCTTTACCGGCATGGTTGCAGTGGCGATCACCGGTCTACCCTCGGGAGTCACCGCCAGTCCGGCTACGCTGAGTCTGACGCCGGGCGCCGCCCAAAACACGACGCTGACAGCCGCAACGACGGCGGCGGCGGGAACGGCGACCGTGACCTTCACCGGAACCTCGGGCAGCCTCAGTCACGCCGCCACGCTGGCGCTGACCATTCAGGGCGCAGCTATGACGAATGCGCCGGACGTCACCACCTATCACTATGACAACGCTCGCGATGGCCTCAACGCCGCCGAAACGATTCTGACCCTAAGCAACGTAAACTCGACGCAATTCGGGAAGATCGGTTTCGATACGGTCGACGGCGTGGTCGACGCCCAGCCGCTCTATGTGGCCAATGTTGCCGTTAACGGCACTCTGCGCAATGTGCTTTACATTGCAACGGAGCATGACAGTGTCTACGCCTTCGACGCCGACACCGGAACCCAGCTTTGGAAGACCTCGGTCCTCGCAAGTGGCGAAACTACCGCTACGAACGGCTGCGGACAAATCTCTCCTGAGATTGGGATCACCTCCACGCCGGTCATCGACCGCAAGCAGGGTCAGAACGGAGAATTGTTTGCCGTAGCCATGAGCCAGGATGGCAGCGGAGCTTATCATCAGCGGCTCCACGCCCTCGATCTGACCACCGGCGGCGAGATCACCGGTAGTCCGACCGAAGTCTCTGCGACTTATCCCGGCACCGGAGACAACACTCAGAATGGAAATGTCGTCTTCGATCCGGCCCAATACGCAGAGAGAGCTGCCCTGCTGCTGCTCAACGGGAACATCTACCTCACCTGGACATCGCACTGCGACACGCGGCCCTACACCGGCTGGGTCATGCAGTACAGCGAAACATCGCTGCAGCAGGTCCAGGTGCTGAATCTGACTCCCAACGGCAACGGCGGATCGATCTGGATGTCAGGCGATGGACCGGCTGCGGACAGCAGCGGTAACATCTACTTCCTCGACGCCAACGGGACCTTCGACCTCGGCTTCGATAGCAACGGCTTCCCGACCAAGGGCGACTTCGGCAACGGGATGTTGAAGCTGAATCTCAGCAGCACCGGAACTCTGGAGGTCTACGACTTCTTCCAGACCTATAACACCGACTCGGAGAGCGCGAGCGACTACGACCTCGGTTCGGGCGGTGAAATCTTATTGCCCGACATGACCGATGCCGGCGGAACCACTCACCAGCTGATCGTCGGCGCCGGGAAGGATACGCACATATACATTGGCGACCGGAACAATCTTGGCAAGTTCAATTCCAAGACCTCCGATAACACCAATCTTTACCAGGACGTGAACGGGGCGCTCAGCGGAGGGGTCTTTTCCACGCCCGCGTATTTCAACGGGGTCCTTTATTACGGGGCCATCAAGGATGCCCTCAAAGCCCTCCCGTTCACCAACGCGAAGCTCGCAACGACGGCGTCTAGCCAGTCGGCGACCATATTTGCCTATCCCGGGGCGACGCCGAGCATCTCCGCCGACGGAACCAAGAACGGTATCGTATGGGCACTGGAATCAAGCCTCACAGCGCCGGCAGTGCTGCATGCTTACGACGCCACGAACCTGGAGAACGAACTCTACAACAGCGACCAGGCCGCCGGCGGGCGCGACGGCTTCGGGAACGGGAACAAATACGTCACCCCGATGATCGTCAATGGCAAAGTCTATGTCGGGACGGCGACCGGTGTGGCGGTTTTTGGATTGCTGCCGCAGTAGGCGGTCGCATTGGCTGAGGAGTCCGCCGATTATGAGCGGCTCCTTAGCCGAGTCCGATGCTCATCGCGAAGCCGAACTCACCGAACGCAGCCCGAACTCCTTCGCCAGGAGGCCGTCGAAGACGGAGATAGGCAAGAGCGCCTTCAGCCGAGCCATGATCTTCGCGTCGGTGCCGACCAGCACCCTCGCGGGCGCGCGCTTCGCCGTGAAGGCGCGGACGATCTCAGCCGCCGCGCGATCGGCGGAGGCTGCCCGGCCCGCAGTCTTGGTCGCCGCCGCCATGAGTCCGTCCAGTTCCGGCCCATAGAGCGCACGCGCCGGATGGCCGGCTGTGAACTGCTCGGCCGCCGCGCCCCCCTTGCCCCAGATGTCGGTCGCGATCGCGCCCGGCTCGATGACGGTCACGCCGATTCCCTGGCGACGCAGCTCCAGCCGCAGGCTGTCGCCGAGAGCGGTGAGCGCGAACTTGCTGCTGGTGTAGGGCGCCAGCAGCGGCTGCGCAATGCGGCCGCCGATCGAGCTGACCAGCAGCAGCCGCGGCGCGCCGAATCCACGCGCGGCGGCGTTCTTCCGCAGCAAAGGAAGCGCGGCGCGGGTCAACTCGATCGCGCCGAAGAAGTTCACCTCGAACTGGAGCCGCCAGTCGGCGGCGGAAACATGCTCGACGGGGCCGGGAACGACAATCCCCGCGTTGTTGATGAGGCCGCTGAGGCCGTCCGCTCCGGCGAGTTCCGCCGCCCGGGCGACGGCCGCGCGGATCGAATCCTCGCTGGTCACATCCAGCATGATCGGGAGCAGCCCGCCGTCGGATGCCGCCTCCAGCGCCCGCGCCGCGCGCTCCGACCGCACCCCCGCCAGCACCTGGAACCCTCGCGCCGCCAGCGCCAGGGCCGTCGCCCGGCCGATGCCGGTCGACGCGCCCGAAATCAACACCCACTTTGCCGCCATCCGCTTCTCCCTCAACGTACAACGTACATATACACTGTACATTCGATATCCCCGAAGCGTCTATGATTCAGAATATGATTGAAAAAAGCGATCGGGGAGTTCGCAAGGGGTTGACGCCGGCCCTCGTGCTCGACGAAGCGTTCGCCATCATCGACGCCGGCGGCCCGGCGGCGCTGACCATGCGCGCCCTCGCCGCAAAGCTCGGCGTCGCGCCGATGGCCGTCTACAACCACTTCCGCGACCGGGAGGCGATCCTCGACGCCCTCGCCGCCCAGGTCTTCGCAGGCCTGTCCGCCGAATCGCGAGCCGCGACAGGAAGCCGCGCTCCCAAAGGACGCGTTTCCAAGCCTTCCGTTTCCTGGAGGACCAGCTTGCGCGCAATCGTGCTCGCCGTCCAGCGCTTCGCCAACGAGCACCCCCATATCTACCGGCTCGCGATGACGCGCCCCAGCAAGCCCGAGTCGGCCTTCGAACTCACTACCGAGGCGGTTGCGATCCTGCGCGCCGCCGGACTTTCCGAGCGCGACGCGATCCACGCCTATCATGCGTTTGTGCTGATGCTGCAAGGCTATCCGCTATGGAGGGAAGGCCACGAACGACACCGCCAGGCGCTCGGCTGCCAAACCGAACTCGACGCGGTCGCCCAGTTCGAGGCGTCGGTGGACTGGCTGATCAAACTCATCGCCGCCAAAGAAAAAGCCCCGGGCAAACGCCGGGGCCTTCCCAGGACAACTCGCTCGTCTTAATACCGATACGTCTCCGGCTTGTAAGGCCCTTCGACCGCCACGCCAAGATACTCCGCCTGCTTCGGCGAAAGGGTCGTCAGCTTCACGCCGATCTTCTCCAGGTGCAGCCGCGCCACTTCCTCGTCGAGCTTCTTCGGCAGCGTGTAAACGTCGATCGCGTAGGTGTCCTTGTTCGCCCAGAGGTCGAGCTGGGCCAGCGTCTGGTTGGCGAAGCTGTTGCTCATGACGAAGCTCGGATGCCCGGTCGCGCAACCGAGGTTCACCAGACGGCCTTCGGCGAGCACGAAGATGCTGTGCGCGGGAGCGCCGTCGGCGGCCGGGAAGTTATATTGGTCGACCTGTGGCTTGATGTTGATCTTCTCGACGCCGCTGGCCCCTTTTGTAGCATTGTCCAGCTG
>Ga0116229_10009898_pt1 | contig 14429 bp, 11 predicted proteins | sample S1TSphgellanicum_3_FD_87313 | JGI IMG/M metagenome (GOLD analysis project Ga0116229, IMG submission 87313) | Host-associated microbial communities from peat moss isolated from Minnesota, USA - S1T2_Fc - Sphagnum magellanicum MG | ecosystem: Host-associated > Plants > Peat moss > Unclassified... | reverse complement strand
TAAAAAAACAGAAAGAAAGATATTTCACTCCAAATGAGACAACACGTTAATTTGACTTTATGTACGAGAGATACGGTATACTCGAATTAATTAAAAAGTCGTTGAAATTTGAGACTTCTCTCATTTCGCGTTTCACGCTTGTAGCGCGTGTGCTTTGCAGTGGAGCTCTGGCTAGCGCTTGCTCAAACCGACAGAAAGCTTCTCAGAGATTTGCTGCGGCTTGAGTACTGAGTACTTATTTGTAGTCGCTGCAAATATAGGAGGACAGAACTCTCTCTCTCTCTCTTTTGCTTTGGTTAGTATGCTAGAAGTGGTTTTGGAAAAAGGAAGGATGCTGTGGTGGTGGTGGTGACAAGGGAGTGGCGTGCTGCATCATCATCATCATCATCATCATCAAGAGCGGAAGAAATTCTCGAAGATCGAAACATGTTTCATGATTTCAAAGGCCCCGTGACGAGCCGTCATACCATGGAGGGAGAGAAAAAGAAATTCGCGAGGTGATTTTCTCTCTGTGACTTTCCTTCTTGTTGTTGTTGTTGTTGCATAGTGCTGCTGCTCCTCCAGGTTCCCTCGCCCCCCGCCCTTGAATTTTCAGGAACCGCTGCTAATTTTGTTTTGACTTTTGCTTTTGTTTGTATTGGTCTGCCTACATACATACATGCTCTTTGGTTCTTTTCAGAAGTTCGTGAGGTGATTTTCTCTCTGTCGCTTAGTTGCATAATTGCTGCTCCTTTTCCCCTTCTTGAATCTTCAGGAACGGCTGCTCATTTGTTTTGTCTTTTGCTCTTTTGTTTTTGGTTCTCCCTACATACATAGATCCATATATATTGTGTTTGTTTGTTTTCTTTTCTTTTTTCAATTTCCCTGGAATTTGGGGGGTGGGGGAGGGGGGTGATTTTGCGCTCCTGATGAAGAGGATTGCGTGTTTTTTCGGCTGATTTAATTAGCAGATTCGTCAATGACTCCGACTCTGAGCGATCACTAAGTTCAGAGTCCTTGAAACCGCTGCGAGTGGAAAGTCCGTCCTCTGCCGTCAAGCGGGGGTGGGAGAAGGGCTCAAGAGGGCTATGGAAAGTAGGGAGATCACTGCGGCTTGGTTCTTCCAGGGTCTACTCTGAGGATCTTCGAGTTCCATCCAAGATGAAGATTCTTGATCCCCGCAGCAAATTTTGCCAGCAATGGAACAAATTTTTCGTGATCACTTGCCTTGTTGCTATCTTTGTCGATCCCCTCTTTTATTACCTTCCAGTTGTATATGGATCAACGGGAAATGGAACATGCATCACAATATCTAAGAACCTGGCAATATCAGTAACAGTGTTTCGCTCCACTACAGACATCCTGTACTTGATTCACATGGCTCTTCAATTCCGGACAGCATTCATTGCACCCTCATCTACAACATTTGGCCGTGGTGAGCTCGTGGTGGATCCCCATTTAATTGCTATCCGGTACCTGAAGAAGGATTTTTGGCTGGACTTTGTGGCCGTGTTACCTCTTCCCCAGGTACTCCCTATTTCACAACAATGACTTTGACTTCCCATCAGTTTTGTACTTTAGAGATTCAGGTGGAAGGGCTTATGATGCACATGTGGTTTAAAAGCAACATGTGTAAAACTGGTTGAATCATTGGTTGTCGGCATGCAGCTGGTTATATGGATCATATCACCAAGAAGGGCTCGCTCACCTGCAGTTGCCACCATGAACATGCTACGGTTCATTATTGTTTTCCAGTATCTTCCTCGCGTGTTTCGAATGTTCCCTTTGATATCTGAAATGGTTAGGAATACAGGGGTGCTGATGGAAACTGCTTGGGCAGGGGCTGCTTGCAATTTACTGCTATATTTGATTGCCAGCCATGTAAGTCCTCTTCTCTTCTCATCCATTTCGAGGGATAAAAGTATCAGAAACATGGAAATTCTAGGAGGGTGACATCAGGTGTAGGCAGGATCGCAGACACATCATCTGATATTATATGCAGGAAGTAGGTGCCTGATGGTATTTTATGAGAGACAGGCAGAGACAGATGGATGGCAGACACATCATCTGACAATTTATACCTACAGGTAGTAGGTGCATGCTGGTACTTCCTTGCAGTGGATCGCCAAGTCACATGCTGGAGATACAATTGCCAAAATGAGGTTGACATCTCTTGTAATGATGCATTCTTTGACTGTCGTTCACTTGATCCACTTGATGCACTTGCTGCTAACCGGTCTAGCTGGAATATGTCTTCACATATCATCACGAATTGTGATAATATTTCATCCAGCAACCCCTTCTTCAACTATGGTATCTATACAAATGCTATTAGTAATGGCATAACAACATCAAACACAAAGTTCATGGTCAAATATTTTTACTGCGTATGGACTGGTCTGTTGAGCTTGAGGTGAGTGCCTTGCTATCTTTTGGTAGAGAAGAGGTTGTTGTAATTCAGGCAGAATGAACTGTCCATGTTTTGGAGCACTAGCTTTGCCAATTCAACAAGTAATTGTTGATTGTCTGACTTAAGTGTTCTTTGGGTTCATTGTCTGTGCAGTTCTCTTGCACAAACCTTTGCAGTGAGCACTTATATATGGGAAATTGTCTTCACCATCTGTATCATCATCTCGGGCTTGCTTCTCTTTGCCTTTCTTATTGGGAATATGCAGGTTAGCTACAAATCTTTGTTATGTGCCTCTTGAATGATGCTTTGTTTAGCAGGGTGCTGGTAGACTCTCTACAAACCTTGTGACCTCAACAACTGTGAAGAGGTAGAAAGAGATCAGCCACAGGAGGAAGAGTCAGCACCACATAGCTGACAGAGCAAGAATATTGATTGCTGTTTTTTTTCAGACATATCTGCAATCTCTGACAGTTAGACTTGAAGAGATGAGAGTGAAGCGACGTGACGCAGAGGAATGGATGAAACACCGACAACTGCCCCCTGAGTTAGTGGAGCGTGTCCGACGTTTCGACCAGTACAGGTGGGCAGCAACCCGGGGAGTAGATGAGGAGGATCTAGTACAGAGCCTCCCATTGGATCTTCGGCGTGACATCAAGCGCCATCTCTGTCTGGATCTTGTCCGACGGGTAAGTTGCTTTTTTTTGCAATGTTGTTGACTGTTATGCCCGTTTGAGAGTGCTGTCAAACTATTGAGTATGTCTACCAGAGAGTGGGGATTGTTATGTTGCTGTATTTGTTTATCTGTATTGAATTCTCAAAATGGTGGTTCATATCAACAATTAGCACTATGGGCTCCCCCATTGTTTTATCTTTGAAACAACTTTCCCTCATATGTTCAATTTAATCACTCTGCCCAAGAACAGATGCTGTTCTCTGATATGGCTCTTGAAGCAATCCAGAGATTTTGCATTTTGTAATTTTAAGTGGTGATCCTTTTGAAGCCCACTCACATCAAGGAGCTCACGGCACCTTACTGTCTTTAGCTTTTCCTCCTTCATCCTACTTATGAAGGACTATTTTTCTTTCTATCATTCCCCCTCTTCCCCTTTGCCTTCTTGTAGTTGGTTTCTGTATCATCTCTTTCTCCTCTTCTTTGGTTCTGGTTGTCACTTTGGAGTTTCTTTGTCAAAGGCATCTGCGTGTTATTAGGTCCTATCAGTTCAACTATTTTGGTTTACTCATATTGGTAGTTTGGAGCATTTGTTATACCTATAGGACTTTGTTTTGCCTCATAATATGTGTCCTTCTGTTGTGCAGGTTCCACTGTTCAATCAAATGGACGACAGTCTCCTAGATGCCATGTGTGAGCGGTTGAAACCTGCTCTCAGCACAGAGCACACCTTCATAGTCCATGAGGGAGATCCAGTAAATGAAATGCTGTTTATCATCCGTGGCGAATTGGAGACTACAACGACCAATGGTGGTCGTACTGGCTTTTTCAACTCTGGGATCATTAAATCAGGAGGCTTCTGTGGGGAGGAACTGCTTACATGGGCTCTTGATCCCAAGACTAGCAACAATCTTCCAACATCTACTCGTACAGTACAGGCATTGGTGGAGGTGGAAGCCTTTGCCCTGTCTGCTGAGGATCTCAAGTTTGTGGCTAGTCAGTTTCGACGCCTGCATAGCAAGCAACTGCAACATACATTCAGGTTTGTGCTTTTGATTTCTCCTTTTGTGGTCTTCTATTAATATTTCACATTTCAGTGTCTAACATAACAGCAGCACCTATTGTGGAGAATAATGAAAGACTGCTCTGCATTAGTAAACATGGAGTTCACGATTTTGGAGCAAACAAGGAAGCATATGACTGGTCATCATCAGCAGACCACCAACTGGGCTATACAATGACTTTAACTGACCATGCATTGTCTTTTTGGAGCCCCAATATGAAACAAAACCCATCTTATGATATTCCTAATACTATGAATCCAATCATGAGACTTATGATCCAAATATCAGTTTGTTGACTGTGGTGGCATTATCAGATTCCATCTTTATTCTCAATATTGAGTGGTTAATTGAGTCACAATCTCACCTCATGGAAGAGGGTGAGGGTTGATCAGTCCATATAGATCCTCCCCCACTGAATATGACAATGACAATGGTTTACTTATGCGATTTGTCAGTTATCATTCTTTAATGCCTACATGAAAGTATTCCATAGTATTCTTCCATCATAACTGGTTGCTTTCTATTGCTGCAGGTACTATTCACATCAGTGGCGCACATGGGCAGCATGTTTTGTGCAGGCTGCGTGGCGACGGTACTGCAGACGCAAGATTGCAGAGCTACGGCGCATGGAAGAAGATCTCAGACTGCAGGAAGCAATGGCTGGGGCTGATAAAATGCTTACGAAGCCCAGCCTTGGAGCCACATTAATGGCTTCACGTTTTGCCACAAATGCAATGCGAGGAGTTCAAAGGCTACGAACAATGCATGCAGCAGAGATGACACGCATATCCAACATTCCTAAGCCCACTGAACCTGATTTCTCTCTTGAGTAGCTGGGCTCTTGGTAAATTAGGGTTTGTATCATAGTATGGTCTAAACTACTCCATGCAAAACCAACCCCTAGACACTCAGTCATCAGAGTTGTACTGGCCCATCAATTCTTGATAAGTTATGCAGTAAATATGGGCCAGGACATGAAAAACAGTCAAGGAGGAGAAAAGGATGCAAGTTTCTTCCTCCTTGAAAATTTGAATCATCTGTTATCTCTGTATTTATACTGCAATCACATCCTGCTGAATCCTTGAAATTCTGTTTCAGACTGGGGGAAAATGACCAATGTGTGAGGAACCTGTCAATAGAGTGACTGGACAGAGGTAGAGATTCATAGGGTTTGTGCTAAGATAATGACTGATACTTTACTGAACGTTATGTTACAAAGTCTAAAGATACTCCCTGCCAGGGTCTGATTACCCTGCGGATTTTGACCTGCTTTAGATTTCATGGTATGTATACATTGGCTCTGATAAGATATGCTATTTTCATTTCCTTTTGATTCAGTTCACCTAAGGTATTCATCTTCCTTGTATTTAAGGTCACCCAAGATAATATAGGAGAGATTGTGTAGAATGAACTGTGGTGATTGCAAGGAGTTATCTTTTTGAGGAGGTCCTCAACAAGTGCAAGGTGGTTCCCACTGTTACAACTTGAAGACTTGTACAGCATGCAAGGGGTATGATGGTCATGCTGGTTAATTTGAATTCCTTGTATGAAATTCAATTCTAACATTTTCCATATTGACTAGTCTATACACTTTGTGATTGTTACTTGAAAGACTTAATATACTGAGGAACATAGTCCACCTTTTGTATGATTGCTATCCATGGACCTGTGGTTCTAGAGGTATTGATTGTTACACTGACCATCACCTGTTTGCAAGTCTTCAAGCTGTGGTGATGTCATCCCTGCTGCAGGGAGATGCATACTGACATGGCTGTCACAGTTACAGCTGATGGTGCATCCCCCTCACCCACACCTTGCTTGGTCACATGAGCACTTGGTAGGTAGTCAGCCGCTTTGAAATATTCTCTCTTATGTACTTCAAATTCTCATGTTTTGCTGAATAAAAGCATTACCTTGATCTCACAGAATTGACAATGCCTGTAACTCTAGTCCTTGCTAGAATGCAGGCGAAGAATCTGTATCCTTGCTGAAGCCTCTGGTGCTGACTGGGTGTAGGAACTGTGGAAGCATTGTGCCAACTCCCACAATGGCAAGAATGGCTACCAGAGTGAGCCTCTTCTCTCTTCTCCATCTTTTCTTGAACAAATTACTCTTCAGCTTCTTTCGCACATTTTTGTCCACTTGGTTGAGTCAGGCTACTTGGTGGTTTCATGCTCAGTTCTCTCTCTTGGTCCCTGCACAATCATTCTACCTCAGAGATTGATAAAGGTCGACCAGTATCATCTGTTGTAGAAGGTACGAAGCTCTAGGGTTGATACAATCCTGTCCATTTCTGGTGCAACTCCATTTGAATTACTCATAATCATCCTTAATTACAGCTAAACTGATTCAGTCTCAAATTGCTGTTGTGACATTTGGGTAGACTGTTGCTGCTTTAACGGAGTGCAGACTGGCCATTGCACTTCAGCTTGGATGGATTCATGCTGTACCACATCTTCCCCAGTCTTCTTACATGTGAATCCTAAACCCTTAAAACCCAAATCCTTACCACAGAGTGGCCCCATGGTCTGGAAGAAAACCAAAAGAATCCAACATCAAAATCCTGTAGATCTAATCAAATGGATCCTGTGGAATCCTAGAGAGAATCAATCAATTGACCTTGAGAACCTCGAAATCAAGCATCTTGTGCTTGCAAAAATGAATTAAGATGATGGGTGACTAACCAACTAATTCAATATCTATTGTTACAACCATGTGATGCCCACCTTCTTGGAAAGATTACTTGTAACATCAGGAGGAGATTTCAATCACCCCAACTTAGTTTAATATATTTTTACCACCAAATTTAACTATTGCAGAGTGGGCCTACATGCAAGCACCTTGTGTGATTATGGCACCGCCGTATAGTGTCCACCTTGTGCTTTACACTTGGTAAGTCCCTTATAGACGCACTATTGTTAGAGCCTTAAACTATTTAAAACAGTATGGCCACTTCCAGAAATTTCAACCTAATGCACCCTTGATGAACTTGGACAAGCCCATAAGGACTGTTTAGGTTCATAAAAATTACTGTTTCTTGATCCCAAAGGGTGTACTAGTTAGGGTCCAAGGCCAATCCATTCCAAAGAGTTTATGGATACCTTTACTTGTTTTTTACCCCTTGTTTTTCACTTTGTGGTTATTGATTTTTTTTTGCCTTATTGTTGTAAGTGCATGCTTTTCATTTCAATATTCAATTACAAATGTTCATGTCATGAATTGATAGAAAAGTGTGTAGTATTTAGCTTTAGAGGAAAGAAGTTTAGCTAATTTGTCACAAAGGTGAAGTTTATTGATTAAAAATGGGTCTGGCTAACGCAACACACCTCGATGATAGAAAAACACACCTTCTAACCCAAATAGGCATTTCCCATGCATTTCCCATGCAACAGTAATGGAGACGCCGCAGCAAAAATATGACAGCTAATAAAGCAAACTTAAATCTCAACAGCAAGTAGTGTTCACACTGGTATGGCGACCTATTTTTGTGTTACATCAGCACTTCTACAGCTTCGCATGCCGGGCCTTCTTTCTTTCCAATTACACCTTTAGGATCGCCCCAAATGTCATCACATACACAGTAGGCACAGGCGCAGCAGGCACAAGCACAGGCAAAGCTAATACTGATACAACAACAACAGCAGGATGACGACTTTGTTTGTTCCTGGTATAGGTGAGCCTGACGACCTGCTTGAGCGGATTGAACCCCCTTCAGAGGTTCCAATATGGCCTTCTCTTGCAGCAGCTATGGCAGATCTGAACGCTTTCACAGGTCTTAATGGATGGGCACTTACTTCATTTCACACAGAGAAGAAGAAAGATGAGGTTGTCATGGTGTTTCTGCACTGTGACCGAAGTGGTACATACAAATCTCGTGTCAATGAGGATTTTCGCTGCCGTGGGACCGCGGATCGGGTTAAGAGGTGTGTTTTTCTATCATCGAGGTGTTTTGCGTTAGCCAAACCCTTAAAAATAGAAGGTGTTGAAATATGCATGGGCCTTACACATGTATGATATAATATGGAACGAATAATACAAAAAGTAATTTGTTACTTTTTTAAAATAAATATATTTGAGCATGAGTTATAAGTATTCAAATTTTAATGTACATAAATGATAGGTATGAGTTTTTAAATTATGTGTCATTAAATTTGAAATGTTTTGATAATGTTTCTGATAGATTTGTAATGATTTCAAGAATATGTCATAGATTTCAAATCTTTGAAAAAATATGTATCATGATTTTTTGGCTTTTGAAAAATATGTGTTCAGAACTTTTATTTATTTTGCAACGTGTTAAATATTGTTTTAATTGTATTCTCTGACATGTCATCTATTTTGTTCTCTTTCTATTTTTTAAACATGTATGTTATTTTAAATGATGAACTTTAATAATGTGAATATGTGATTTTTAAGAAAATGTTTTAGAGTTTATGGTTGGGTTTTCCTATTATTGTTGTGTAAGGGATAATTTTACATTAGTACTATGGATTTTGTGGTTTATGGTAAAAGATTAAAAAATTAAAAAGTAGGACAAAATATGTGGAAATTTGGTTTTAGGAGATTGTGATAATTTTATTCACATGATTAGTTTTTTCTTTTTAAGAAAAACTATGTGGTTATTTTATACTATAGAATTTTGTTTGAAGATTGTGATAAAAATTGGATAAAAGAATATTTTATATAATAGTTATGTAAATTTTACATTTTTTGTATCATTCTGATTTTCATTTATTATTTTGGAATTTTTTATAGTTTCTATAAATTTATATCTTTATTATGGATAATTTTTTTAATAATCAATTGATGTTTTTTTTTCAACTTATCTTTCATTTAACTTGCTTAGTATTTATGTAATCATGGTTTCATGACCTTTCTATTGTGTTTTTATTAACTATGAAAAGACTTTCGAACAAAACAAACAAACAAAAACCTTATTACAAATTTGAAAAGGTTTTTTGAAATTATTGAACTATCAATTTTAAGTGTTGTCTTTTTAATTAATTGAAGTGTAAAACTTATGCACTATTTAAGGATCTACATGCATTTGTAATGTTTGATCAATTTTTTCATTTGTTAGGCACTAATGGGTGCAATCATAATTTAATTAGCCAAAAAAGGCATCATATGTTAAATAATCATTCAAAACAAAAAATATATTCATGTTTTGTCAATTGAAATTATGGCACTCATGACAAGTTGTTATTTTTTCAATCGTATCACTATCAAAAACTAAAACTAAAGAATCATTTGATTCAATTTTAAGTTTTGATTTTGGTTTATAATATTTGAATGTGAACAACTATTGTGTCAATACAATACAATTTTGCAAAAGATTTTACAAAGACTCATATAACAAAAACATTTTGATGAGAAAAAATATTACATGAGAAGTACTTATTAAGCACATTCAAAAAACGTTAGTAAAATTTTTTAATGTGAAATTATAAGACAAAAAAATTGAAGAATTTTTCAAAATTATTTAAAAATATTACAATTTCAATATTCTTTTACTAAATGTAAATGGGATGTAATGTACATATGTATTAAACAAAATAGTAACATGTAATACAAGAAAATTAAAAATCTAAAAAATGAATTTTTGGTGAATCATTGGAAGAAAACCTTTTTTTTTTCAATTATGATTTTCAACTTGGGCTCAATTATATTTATAGTTGAAAAATTACCCTTTCAACTACAAATTAATTTTTTCAATTATTTTACTATTGTTGACTAAAAAAGTCCATAAGTACAAGTCAAAAATGAAATTGTAATTCAAAATGATAACCACATGTCACCACCACAACAACAACCATTTTTAGATATTTTAATTAGAAATGGTATCACAATTCAGTCAATAGTTGGTTTAATTGTAACCTCCGAATTTAGAACTTCATCCACAAAAAAATCATGATGTCATCAAATTTTCCTTTATATTCCAATTAAGCCATTGAATTGTAATTTCAATTATATTAAAATTAGGTTATGCAAAGAGTCTAACCAATAATTTGTTAACATATGGCCCACATGGGGATACATATCACCTAGGTTTGGCCCAAATTTAAGCTAGGTGTATATTCAAACTAAACTCAAACCTAAACAAAGTTTAAATTTAAACTAAACTCAAACCTAATTAGGCTTGGACCTATACTAAACTTGAACCTAAGTTAAAGCCTAAATTTAAGTCATTTAAGCTAAGTTTAAACCTAAACCAAGTGCCATCTAATTAATTAAATCTTATTTCATCTTAGATTTAGTTTTTAAGGTCAAACTTTTGTGAATAAGTCATCCCAAATGGCTATTCCAATTTATATTATATATATATTTTTTTTCAACATTTTCAATTTATCTCTTTACATAGTTTAGAAACTTGTCATTGAAAACAAACAATATGGGATGAACATTTTAATTACCATCTAATTGTAACCAAGTTACAACTTACCTAATTTTAACCTAGTTGCAATTTACTCATATCTACCTACTAACAATTGCATAGTTTTCTAGTTATTTAATTAATACCTAACTACTTACGTATCCTAACGTATTTTCAATTACCATAACGTAATATTTACTAACTAACCTTGCCTACAAACTAATTTATAACATATGTGGCACTTAAGTTGGGCTAAAATTCAACAAGGTGACATTTAGGTTTAAATCAATAAGGTTTATAGGTATTGAGGTGAATTTATTTCATTTTTTAGGTCCCATAGTGAGTTAAGTTAATGAATTACACTTCACTTTTAAATTATTGTTTTCATTTTTTTCATATAAATTATTTTTTAATAAACAATAAAACATTCAAAACTTAAATCATAAAATGATATAAACGAAATGTTTCCAAAATAATGTGAAAAAATTAATTGGAACATGATCATTAAATAGTGTACATAGTCACAAAACATTTACATTTATTTGGATCACTAAAAGAAAAATGTTAATTTATGATTTCAATTTGAAATTATAAAATAGTTATAATTAACATTTACAATTAAAATTATTTTAATTACGTAAGTATAATCGCACCCAATATCTAATCACAAATCATTATCCAACATGATGTCACAAAATAGACCATTAATGATATATATAATTCACACATATATATTCAATTCAAACTCAAGAATGTGTGCATTAATGAACTTGAAATGGGAATACAACGTATTGTTCAAAATGCCTTTACATGTAAATGTGTAGAAGCCTTTGCATTGCTCATTTGAGCAAAAAATGAAAAAATTGTCAACAACTAAGGCAATGAAACACATAGTGCTCATTTGAATTGCTTAAAATAAAACCTAAGAATGTGTGCATTAACAAACTTTAAATTGGGAATGTATCACATCATTGGAAAATGTTTAAAAAATCTTCACATTGTTTATTTGAGAAAAAATGTGTAAGTTGTCACCCACAAAAACTTTGAAACATGTAATCTTCATTTACAATGCCCAAAGTTAATGCCTAAGAATGTGTACATTAATGACTTCTAAATGGAGAATCCAAAAAATCATTGAAAATGTTTTCACATGTAAATATTTCAAAAGTCCTCGCATTACTTATTTAAACAAAACATGTGGGAGTTATCCATTGAAGCTTTGAAATGCAACACTATTAAAATTTTAGATTTTTCAAACTATGCACAGTAAATAGAAGTTGTTTTTGATTAAATAACATGATTATTTTTACTGAAAACCAAAGTATTAAATGACATGGATATGTTTTGATTAATTAATTTGATTATGATGACTAATTTGACCATATGTCAAATAACTGCCTAATCAAATTCAACCTAAAAAACAACCTTAGTTAAAAAGATGTTTGAATCGATAAGGCCAATTACAAAAAAAATCAAATAAACAAACTTAATCAAAATAATAATTAGATTAGTAAAAAAACCGAACCCACCTATCCAACTACTCACATTTTAAATCACCTTCATATAACCCATTTAATAATAAGGTTTACTTGTTGAGTTTGATCAATTTGAGCCAATCATTTGAACTAACTTTAACCATCGATACTACAAAAACAAATTATTTTGATTAAATAATCAAGTTAGAAAGGTTATCATTTGGATAAGTGTAAAAAAAAACATTTCATCAATTTAAACAAGTCGTTTTGGCCATGTCTTATGTGATTAAGGGTCGTTTTTTTTAATCGATAAACTATTGGACCATTTGACTAATTAGTTTAACTATTGCATAGTGGACCATTTAATTAGTCAAATTTTTATTCATTTTATTTTAGATTATTATTTTTTTCTATAAATAGGTTTAGGTAGATAGGTAAGTACAAGTTTACAAGTTTACATAGGTCGTAAAAAGGCAAGTAGGTAGGTAATAGTTTAACTTAAACTACCTAACTTAGCCTACTTAAATTAACCTACCTAATTTAGTTTAATTTATATAATTGTCTTAACTTAACTTAAACTATTTACCTTAACCATTTAAGCACATATATATAAATTGAACTTCAAATTTGCATAGTGATAAATCGTCTTTACCAATAGACTACACATAAAAAATGTTTAACTTTTATTAACTTTTATTTATTTTATATGTTTATTTCACATCACTAAACATAGTGACTAAACATAGGTGACAACCAATCATTAAATCAAATGATTAAACTTAATGGTTTACAGTAGTGTTTAAACTTTTGTCGAATTTAGTGATTAATGGTTAAACATAATGGCTAAACTTTGGCTAAACCTAATGTCTAAATTTAATGTTTAATCACATTGATTAAACATTAGCTAAACATAATGATTAAATTTAATTTATAAATTTAATGAAAAAACTTTGTCTAAACCTAATTAATAAATTTAATGATTATAAAATATCATGGTTAAACTCTAAGTAAACCTAGTTGATAAACTTAATGATTATAAAATATCATGGTTAAATTTTAATTAAACCTAGTTGATAAACTTAATGATTATAAAATATCACGGTTAAATTTTAGCTAAACCTAGTTAATTAAATTTAATAGTTAAACTGTGGTTAAACTTTGCTTAAACTTAATTAATAAACTCGATGACTAAATTTCATAATTAAATTTTTGTTAAACCTAGTTATTAGACTTTATCTAAACTTCACAACTAAACTTTGGTTAAATTTATTAGTTAAATTTAATGACTAAACATAATTAATAAACATAATGAAAAACTTTGATTACATTTAGTGGTTAAACTTCAACCAAACCTAATGGTTAAACATGATTAAATTTTTTTGGCTAAACTTAGTTGATAAATTTAATGATTAAATTTCATAACTAAATTTTGCCTAAACATAATGGTTAAATTTAATGGTTAAACATAATGATTAAATATTAATTAAACATAGTCAATAAACCTAATGGTTAAACTTCATAGTTAAATTTCAACTAAATTTAATGGTTAAATTTAATGCATAAACATAATGATTAAACTTTGGTTGAATATAGTGACTAAACCTAATGACAAAAATAATGGTGAAATATAATGATTAAACTTTGACTAAACATAATGGCCAAACTTAAATTAAACCTAATGGTTGAATCTAATGTTTAAACACAATGACTAAACCCTAGCTAAACATAGGATAAGCCCAATGATTAATTGTAATGGCTAAATATATGGATTAATCATAATGGTTAAACTTAATTTAATCTCAATGAGTAAATTTAATGATTCAACATAGGTTGTATTTAATGGTTATACTTATTGTCTAATTTAATGGTATAACTTAAACTAAACCTAATGGTTAAATCTAACAATGTTACATTTAATGGGTACACATAGTGATTAAATTTAAGTAGGTACATAGGTGGGTTTGACCGAAGTATGCATGTAGGTGGGTAGGCAGGTGAGAACATATAAATAAATATGTAAATAGGTAGGTAGGTAAATAGGTGAATGAATATGTAAAATGTAAATACATAGGATAGTAAATGATGTCACATTTGATTAAAAATGATAAGTCATCTTAACTAAATGTTTCACTTGACTAAAAAACATTGGTCACTTTTTTTTAATATCATTAAGCATATTGACTAAATGTTACATTTGATTAAAAGCCATTAGTTTTTTTTACTAAAAATTATTAGTCATCCTAATTAAATGTTTAACTTGACTTAAGACTATTAGTTGTTTTGACTGAAAATTATTAATCATTTTGATTAAATGTTCAACTTGATTAAAGATCATTAATCATTTTGACTCAAAATCATTACTCATCTTGATTAAATGTTCAATTTGATTAAAAACCATTAGTCATTTTGATTGAAAATCATTACTCATCTTGATTAAATGTTCAACTTGATTAAAGAC
>Ga0116229_10009897_pt1 | contig 14430 bp, 6 predicted proteins | sample S1TSphgellanicum_3_FD_87313 | JGI IMG/M metagenome (GOLD analysis project Ga0116229, IMG submission 87313) | Host-associated microbial communities from peat moss isolated from Minnesota, USA - S1T2_Fc - Sphagnum magellanicum MG | ecosystem: Host-associated > Plants > Peat moss > Unclassified... | reverse complement strand
AGTTGCAAGACCTTTTGTTTGGTGCCATCCCCTCTCCCTGTGTAACAGATTGATCGCTGTCTTTGCTCATTTGTTCAACAATAATTAGGCCAGAAAAGGACACAATTTGTGATTCCTGGCCCTGGACATGTATATCATGACAGGCTTCCATAGACTTATGGGCTACCAACTAATGCCTTTGTCTATTATTGTCAGCGTGGTGGGAAGTTGGAAGTCATACATACCGACAACCAATAGCATCTAACTCCGGGACTATGCTATTGGTTCCAAGGTGCAACTTGGAAAGTTCTTTTATGTTTCCGGAATATCAAATGGGCGTCTCTTCTTGAGACACTTCTGATGCATTTATGGTGATATTATGAACGTTGAATTGTGAGGCCACTGGCTAAATAAATCCTGAATCGGTGAGAACTGGCTGTCGGCCCGGCACGTGCACAGATGAACTTCCGACAGGAGTCCCAAGTTTCCCAACTCTGCCCCCTATTATCCCCTTGGGCAAAAGAGACAAACCTTAAGGTTAGCGTAGGATGCACACGGGGAAGTGTTAGTCGCCTCCCCTAGGCAGGGGCAAAAGCTTAAATATTTAATCCTTATTAGGACTGAGTTCAGCTAATTAACCCCTTACTTAAACCTTTTTCATTTTAAGTTAGTTTTTGGGGTCTTTATTTGAATTATGTCTTTTAAAATAAACATTCATAACTTTTTCTCATGTCATCCAAATGTTATGAAATTTGAAGTGATATTTGCATGATGAAGTTGTTTATTGTATGCAATTAGTCAAAAATAATTAATTAAAAAAATTCATTAAGGTTTGAAGGAAAAAGATTGAGCAATCATAAAAATAATTCAGCCCACTTTGAATAAATACTCATTTTTTTTGCTAATTGCATACAAATGACTCAAATTTTGAAAATAAAATTACATAATGCCAAAAATCATGCTGTTGTGTGGTACTACATGGGGATCTTTATGACTGATTTTTTTGGGTAAAAAAAATAGTGATTTCTTGTAGCGTTTCTCATGATACCTTTGCTTAACTAAATAACTAAAGAAATGCACCTAGTAAAGGTTGTTCTCCACTTTCCAAGTCCATTTGCCTAGGTCCCTCAATGTCACCCAATTGAAACATGGTAAGGTTTGATTGTTTGTTGGTAGCTAACTCAAGTTGTAGGCTCGGTTGAAATGGTTTGACATGGCTATGTTCAAGAGTTAGAATGACCAACTTTTCAATTCATTTGATTTTTGTTAGTTGGCATATCAAGCGTGTGAGATCAAAGGGATAAACCCATTTGAAGCTTTTCCTTGAATCACCCCAAAACTAGGAATCATTTAGTTCTCTTGAAAAAGGTGTAAGGCATGGACCATGAATCCCAAGGCATGACTATGGCTAAGTTGTAAAAAGTTGTGACCAATGCAATAGTCCACTTTTAATTTAATATAAAGGTTTAAATAGTAGTAAGCAAAAGTTCCCAATTGATATTTAAATGATTAATTTGTGAGTTAGCCATTGCCCAAACATGCAAGTCACACACACAATAAACTGAACTTGCAAGCAAATAGGTAAGAACATCAATTGCCAAGATGAACAAATATGGCAAGAGTGGACAACCCTATGAAATTGATTTAAACAAATTAATTAACATGTCTTTGATCTCACCAGTGATTTTGATTGAAGAGGTTGTGACCTTGTAAAATGTTGAAACACAATGCACACACTTTTATCTAAATATAAAGGTTTAAATAGTAGTAAATAGAAACTCCCAATTGAGTCAATCAATTGTTTTTTCAAAATTGAGCAACAACAACATTTGATGGTGCTCTTTTTTAACCACCCACATCATTTAAAACAATGGCCATTTTATAATCATATAAGTGACAATTAGAAGTTCACATCTTTTTTCCCTTTGTCATGGATGTCTTATGATGAAAAAAATTGTGTACTAATGACTTCATTACTATCATATGTGATATTATCATCCATTAGTGACAAAAAAAATCATTTATGATTTTATTTTTTCATGTAGATTAAAAGTTATATTTTATTCTAATCATTTATATGATTATTGAAAATTTTTAATCATTGGATTTTAATTGCAAAGGACAAGAATTTTTCTAGTGTGCCCACCACAAACCCAATCTAGTTTAGGTGGATAATGTTTGGCAAATGAGCTTATAAACAATTCAATTACAACTTGGCAAATATTTGATATATGTTTTTAAACAAGTTATGGGCTACCAATTCTCAATAAAGGAATGGTTGCCAAACTTAGGGATTAGGACAATCAAACCTTTAATAAGAAAATATGAAAGTTGGTCAAATTTTCACATTACTCAAAACACTTCAAGTACATCTTGCCTTGTGTCTTTAAAATTGTTTAGGAAAAACTCCATTAGGAGCCCATTCTGCCTAAACACCTTCCCCCAAGGTAATGCAATGATTACTACCTTTAGTTTTAAAAATGTATTCCCTTTAACCAACTCCTAATTCATGAAATCCATTACCTTCCATGGGACACTCTGTAACTTTTGTTGGTTACAGTTCAACATGTTTTGGGTCCATTAAATACAAGCATTCATAAAATCTACAAACATAATGAGCAATTTACACTAAGGTGGTCAAGGCGTTTTCTACAACCAACTCCTTGAGTAAGACCCTTATGTGGCTTCCTTTATGAAAATTAAAAAATTCCTTGGATCACAAAGTTTTTCATAAAGTTCACCAAACAAAGGACCAATAGCCCTTATTTGTTCAAAATCTAACCCATAATGCCCAATATGGCATGAAAAATTTACATTGTGCCCCAACATCGCACGAAATTGGATTTTACACCTTAATTTGACACCAACCAAGTTTGGTGCTAAATTGTTGCCCATTGTTACCACCTTGTGCATCTCATTTCAACGTGCATTTTCTTTCATTTTTCTTTTTTGAAAAACTCTAGTGATGCATTTCTCTCTTTTCTTTTCTCTAAAAAGCTCCAATAACACTTTATTTCTTTTATTTCCTTTGAGGAGTTCCAACTATACCTTTCTTTTTTTTTCTCCTATGTGAAGCTTTGGTAACAACTTTTTCTCCTCTTTCTCCTTTGCATAACTCCAACATTTTATAAGTGCAAAGGTTTGATGATGTGAAAACACGAAGCTTCAAAATCTATAAGCAGATGTAGTAATAGCCTTCCTTTCTTTTCTCACCTATGTGAATTTTTGACTACCTCCAAAACCTATGATATTTTGACAACCTAAAAGTTGTTTTCTCACCTATGTGAAGTTTTTACTACCTCTAGGGTCTATGATGCTTTGATGACATGTAGGTTATTTTTCACCTCTATGAACCTTCAATTAGCTCTAGAATCTATGACACTTTGACAACTTGTAGGCTATTTATCACCTATGTGAAGCTCCAACTACCTCTAAAACCTATGACAATTTGACAACTTGTAACACCAACTTTTTTGTATGTGAAGCTTGAATGACCTCCAATGACGGTGTGGCGCTAAGAGTGGAAGGAATCAAAGAGTGGAGGGTGTTGAATAGGAGGAAATTACCCCCAACTTACAATTGTTATTCTTCAAGGTTAAAAATCCTCCCACAATTCTTATTTTTTGAGGTGAGGTTTACCCCATAGCCTTGAATATGGTGTTTATATCCACTTTTTCAAAGTGGTTAGGGTTATATTCCAACTGCTTGTATGTTCTTAATTTATTGAACTTTTTACTTTTATTGAATGCCCAAACCATTTTCTTGGTCAAATTGGTTTTGATTCAAAAAGTAGATTGGTCATGAAAGCAAAAACCACGTTTTAGCTGGTTTTTTGACCTTTTTAGTAACATCACATACCAAACCTAATTGTTGGTTAAATTATTCTTGAATGAAATTGAAAAAAGATTTGAATAAAATAATCAATGTAATTGGGTCCAAATTCTTTAAGGAATACCAAAATATTATCATGGTGTCACCCTTTCTATTCTCCTTTACATAGTCCTATTTGACCATCTAAAAACACAAAATGGATGAAATTAATGGAATCTAGAATTGTAGTGGTCTAAAATATGGTACTTATAAAATACTTGACACATTTTGATTAATTAATACTAATAGGGATCAAAAAAGGATTACACTAAAGACTAAGTTTTTTTTGTCATTAATGGTACACCTTAAAGAGTTTGGACCCATTTAGCCTTTTTCATGGTGTTGGTTTAAGCGAATAGGATTTCCATCTTGTTGGTTTGATTTTCATTGATTCAATAACTTGAAAGCAAATTGATCATGAAAGTAAAATCCATGTTTTAGCTAGTTTTGTTTTTGGTCTTTTTAACATTATTGGTATCATTGCATGCCCAACTTTAATTTTTAGTTAGATTTTTTTCAATTAAATTGAAAAAACCTAAAACATTTCAAATAATAGGTGTAACTAACCTTTTTCATGGTGTTTATTTGGGTGGACAAAGTTTCCATCTTGTTGGTCAAATCTATGTGAATCAAAGTGAAAGCAAAAGGTCAATTTAAGGTAGTTATGTTTTTGGGATTTACAAGACCTTTTTGGTGACACCATATACCCAAACCATCTTACTAGTTTTATTTTTTTGAATAGTAAGTGTAGGTGATTTCCTTCCCCTAACTAGTTTAGGTGGGTAGGGTTTCCATCTTGTTGGGCAATTTTATTATGATTCAAGGTGAAAGCAAAAGGTCAATTTTAGTTAATTATATTTTTGGTTTACATGACTTTTTTGGTGACACACATACCCAAACCAATATACTAGTAAGATTATTTTTGAATGAAACTAATAAATAGACTTGAAACATTTCAAATAGTAAGTGCAAGTGGTTTTTTTCCCCAAGTTGGTTTTGGTGGGTAGGGTTTCCATCTTATTGGTTAAGTCATATTTTACTAGTCATATCTATGTGCTACTAAGTGAAGACAACTCTTAAAAATTAAGATTTAGATTAATCCCCTTAATAATCCTCTTTGATGTCGAGTCATGGTATGTTTTGTCGTTTACTTGAATATTTTTATTGGCCATATTTGTAGTCATTATGGGTGAAAACAAATTATATTTTTAGCAACTAATTAATAATCATCATTTATTAGTTTTATATTTACATCTAAGTGTTAGTGTTGGGTGTGTGGATTTATTCTTAATGAATAGCAAACTTTTCAAATGTTAATGAATTCATGGTTGAAATTCAAGTGCCTGAATCAATGGCATTGCACAACGTCAAACCTTGTCAAAATAAATTACTTTAATAAATTGTGGAATCTACACATTTTAGTTTAATATTTTGTGGCATCATATAAACATCGCCCTTGCCATATATAACACTAGCAAAAAAATGGGGTTCAATTGATCCTTAATATGATGTGGAAATGTATCAATTAAGGTTATTTAAAAACTTACCTTAAGCCCCAATTTGTTGAAAACACATTGAAGGACCATATACAAGAAATTTTGAAGGAATTGAAGACAAATGATTCCAATGAAAATGGTTCAAAACAAACCACATTGCAATGTGATGGTTTTGGAATGACTGAAATTCATTAATGGACATTAAAAGTTGGAATATTTTGAAGATGCAAAAAAACCTCGTTAATCACACACCCATAACCCCAACCTCATTTCCTAGCCCTAGCCCTAGTCATAGCCTTCCTTTTAATGAGTTAGATAGACCTTCCATTGATGTTGGTTCTTCAAATCTTACCCCATTGACCACTAGTGTTGAAATGCAAGGCCCTATAACAAAACTATGCAAGGGGGAAATTATGACCATGAATTCTAAGAGCATGGCAATTATGGCAAATTGATTCTCCCTTACATCTAATGTCCATGTTGCCTTCCTATAAGGGAAGATGGATATCAATTGTGAGAGGAAGAACAAAGTTAAAATTTACCATTTGAAAATGCTTAAATATTTAAATATGATTTCACAAAAGGAGTTTATAATAGAAGTTAGGGCTATTTTGAAATTGTATTTAACATGTTGATGTAAAAACATTGTGATTGTATAATCCACACATTTATCAAAATATAAACCTAAAAACTTAATTTCATACCAATAAAACTTAATTTTAAACCTTAAATCCTTAATTTCAAACCCTAAAACCTAAGCCCATATTTTAGAACCTAAAACCTTGATTTCAAACCCCCAAAAATTCAAGATTAAAACCCTAATTTTAGGCCTTAAAACATTAGCCTTAATTTTAAATTTTAAACCATAATTATAGATATTTAAATTTTGAACCCTCATTTCAAATTTGAAAATCTTAACACCAAACCTTTAAACCTTGCACCTTAATTTTATATTTAAAACCTAATTGAACTCCAATTTTTTTACCTCAAACCTTAAATCTTAAATTATAAGTTTTCACAAGTTTAAACTTGTATTTAATAAACTTTTACCTACTAGTTTCTTACCCACCCTTATATAAATAGGGCTAAGGTTGTGATTTCCAATTATTTCATATGTGGCATTTGACAATAATGAAGGTAGTTGGTGAAGGAAAATGTTAGCTTGGAAAAGATGAATTTTTTAAATTTGTGAAATCAAATATTTTCATGAAGCATCACCATTTCATTTAAATCCACCAATTCCCCATTCCATTTGGACCCTAAACCTTGCATGCATTTTATTGTAAGCCTAGAGAACACCATGGTCCACATATAGTGGTAATTTCATTTTCCCATCCTCCTCATGACAAACATCCCCCAAATACTTTGGATCCCTCAAAAGATATTTTAGATATTCATCTTGATGGGTGAAATATTGCTGCCACTTTTAATAGATGGCCAAGTGGAGAAAAATGCTTACATTGTGATAACAAATAAGGTAACTTGAGTCAATGTAAATAAACAATCCATGATGGTTCAAATCATGGTGTTGTACATTGCATATATTTTCTTGCATCCATTAAACCATGATCGATCTTTCAAATCTTGCCATGACAATCAATTTTTGGATTTCAATGAATATTCCATCCAAACCCTAGGCACCTTAATAATTCATTCAATTGGCTACCTAAGCCAACCCTTTTGTGTGATGATGATTAATGGATTTCATCCACTAGGGCATGGTTGATAAATTTGAAACATTTACCCTAAATGTTGGACTTGAAACCCCTAATTTCAAATCCTAGAACTTGGACTTTAATATTCAAACCCTTTATATTTGGACCTTAAAGCCAAAAGTACAACCTTGAAACCCTAAATTATGAACTTGAAATGAAAACCTTAGAACCTACAACCTAAACCTTAATATTGAAACCTTAACCTTAAATTACAAACTTAAACCAACAATTTAGACCTAAGTTTCTTAAACCCTAATCTTAAACTGTAAACCCTAATCTCATACCTAAGTTCCAACTTCTAACTCAAAAAATGAAACCTAAGCCCACATCTAATTTTAATCATGCAACTTTGAAGCCGAAGATGCTCACATGTGGACTTAACATGAGAGGAGATTATCAACATTACTTGATTTGTTAGTTCTTCAAACTTTGGTGAGGTTCTTGAATAAGGATGGTGTGGCTTGCATCATGACCAAAACATCATGGACCCCACCATTCGAGCAAAGATGTTACTTTATGGTGATTCATAGTTAGATTTATAGTTCTTACACTCGGTCAATGTTTGACTCTTAAAACTTTGAGGTGATTATCACAACAAGAGAAAGTGGTTTTTGTCACATAAAACATTGTAGTTCATGACATTTATGTGAAGTACACTATGTGGTTTCATCCATTAGAATGGACAATAGGTGGTGTTTATTGTGGCACTTAGGACACAAAAATCCAATTTACACTAGGTAACAATATTGTGTATTACATTTGACACTAGCAATGTGAAAGTTCATTTACTTATGGGAAGATTATGAATTTGCCCTAACTTTGGTTTCCAAAGTGGTATATTATCATGTGATATGAGTAGTGATGTTTCTTCTTCTTTTCTCCTTTGCATTTCATGTTCATCTATTATTTAATAGATAATTCTCATTAACAAACCTTGTAATTCTTCCTATGGCTTTTTATTTTGATGGTTTTTTGCACCACCAAATTTTACTAATCTTCTAGAGGCATTTCCATTTATTTAATTGAAATTTTGTTGGTTGGTGTTATGCTAAAAATTGTTTGTATGTTTTGGAGTTATTTCATTGTTAGACAAGTCAACATATAATTATTTTAAAATTTTAGACATATTAATAAAAAGTATAAAAAAATTTCGAAAGGAAATTTTGAATTAATATGTGTCAAATTTGACATCAATGTAAGCTATTGTAATATAATGTTTGTAATTTCATAGATGATATTTAAGAAACTTATTTCAAATTTAGGATCCCATGGACAACCATTGTTTTTAGTGCAAAATTTTGTACATATATGACCAAAAGAAATTTTTTAAATTGCAAAATTCCTTTTTTATTTCAAAAATTTTCTTAGATTTCAAAGAGAAATATTTTCAAATCGCCATATTTAAACATTGATTCATAACTTGCTACCAAAACATAGCAAGTTCCTAACTTTTGCTATTTAAAGCATCTCCACCTAGCAACTATGAAAATAACATGTATGTTAAAACTAGTGGCATTGATGCCCAATTTTCATTTGTAAAAAGAAATCCAAAGTGAAGCCCACCCATCCCCCATCATCATGGCCTATTGTTAGTGAGGAGACCCATCTCTATCATCTAGTAACTTGTTTCCTTACAACTTGACATTCTTTGCAAGGTCGTTATCAAACTCATTTCATAACTTGTTACCTTTGCAACAAGATGGCAAGATGGCAACAACTATATGATGGGATTGCACATGCACTTGAGGATGAAACTTTGGTTGATGTTGTCTTTGTGGCATTGTTGTTATGTGTACCGAATCTTCAATGGTAGGCACGAAGGTAGCATAGGGAATCCCTCCCACATTGTAAATCAAATATAGCTTGAAAGCCCAAGGCTAACCATCGTCGAATTTATGTGAGGTTATTTTGTAAAACATTTGATTTAGCATAATCACCTTTTTGTCATTAATATCAAATGCATCACCCTTTGCTCCTCCAAATCATGGAGAATATTTATGCACATGACAACTATTTTGTATAGAAGAAATATGCATGTGGTGTTGTTGGATTGAACTCCATTTAGACACCCAAAAGTGCTTTGTGCATGTTTGCATACAATCAAGTTGCTAATACTTGTGACAACTACAACAAAATTGGAAATGCCACAACTTTCAAATGCTTCAAGTACTTTGTGAGACCGATGAAAAAAGTTTGTGAACTTGGATTCCTCAAGCAACACACATGAATAGATTTGGAGAAAAATATGAAATTGCATGCAAAGAGGGGTTGGTTTGGGCATGTTTGATTCATTGGACAATAAACATTCTTGTTGGAAAAACTATCTTGTTGTTTAACAAAGTTCATTCATAAACGAAGATGGGAACAAGTCAAATGTATATGGCATGTGTATTATGGATTTCTAGGATGAAACAATGATTTGAATGTTTTGATAGGAGCCCTTTGATTTGGGATCTATTGGGGGGTGTGCATGCATCAACCTCAATTTTGAATTGAATGGCAATGTGCATCTTTGTTGGGTAGAAAACATGATAAAGTAGATAATTGTTGTTCCTTGTCACAAAAAATGACAAGTGGGTGTATATACAATAAAATGATCCATGACCAAATGTTTTGTCATGTGCTTATCCCACAACACACATAGAATATTCTTCAAATATTCCTGATTTTTTTAAATTAAAAATATTATACTATTATATTAAGGTTAATATTTCCAAACATATCGTTTTCAATTCTTTTCAAGTCTTTTTCGAAATCATTTTATTTTTTTAAAACATTGGTTATAATGTTTTAGAATTGTTTTGGAGTACTTCATATTCATTAAAACCATTTCAAACTTCTTCACATGTTCCCATAATATAGCAAAAACATTGTCATATTATAAATACACCAAATTATTTACCACTTTAAAACATGTAAAATGACCACTAATTATTCCTAAAATGGGTTATTTATTGTATTTGCACTCAACTAGCCATAAGTAAACTTTGGTTTTTTGAAAATAAAAATATTATTTTATTCAATGATTAATTTGAGGATTATATTTTATTTTAATTTTTTATTAAAAAATATTGAATATGAATTTAAATAAATTTCAATAAACTAAATGAAATAAATGTTTTGGGTTTACAAAATTGGTTGCAAGTAAATGAAAATAGATCAAATATTGATTTAACAAAACATTCAAATTAACAAAGGCTTAAAAAATACTATGTGCTTTCAAATTATGCATATTATAATCATAATGTATTAAACTTTTAATGTAATAATAACTTTAAACACCATATTACCTAGTTAGTTTCGAAGTTGTTTCTTAACTACTTTTATTATATTATTAAAGTTTTTTGTATTTAATTTACCACAAATTCAATGGAGGTCTAAATGGCTTTATGATTCTACTTATAAAGGTTTTTGATTTTGATTTTGATTTTTTATGCTTATGTCCAAAATTGTTTCAAATATAAATTAAATTTTGAACAAATTATTTTTTCGATTTATTTTACCATGTTTTTGCCTTGTTATTACTTGCCTATCAATGGCATCTATCCTTAGTGGTTGTGTTTCATATAGATACCATCCATAAACCATAGGGGAAAAAATGTCAATATTTTTCTAAACTACAAAAGGTAGCTTGTAAAGATGTTGAATGTTGCTTTAACTTCTCTTATCAAATGTGCGATTATCTTGTGCCATAGATATGCCAATGTCATGCATCATATTAAACAACATTGTGAGATACATAGCCTACTTCATGAGTATAAATTAATTAATTAATCCAAGCCTTGGGGTGAGGATGTGGAGCCAACCATTGAAGTGCCCAATGACATTTAGATGAGGGGGTTGATGTTTGTAGAATATGTTCAAAGATTAAAAAATGTTCAAAACCAACATGCATACTACAATATAAGAAATTATTTGATTGATCACTTCTAACCATTGAAAGGATTCAACCATCTTTAATTTCTCATTAATTCATACAAATTTTGCATTTTGTTGTGTTTAACATTTATTTTAGCTATTCAATCTAGCTTGTGAAATCTATGAGATTTTGATTGCTTACTTCTTGTTGATTGTCAAATTGTGTGCAATAGGGATGGAACCTTTTGTTGCATCACTTGTTTGAGGTGTCATCATGTTGGTTTATGCATTATTGTGTTTGAGTTTGAGATGAGTTCAAAGTAGTTGTAATTCTTTTTGGCTTTGGAGAGAAAATTATTCATGTGCCTCACGTAATTGTAAGGCAAAAACATATTAGGAAGACTATTTGAACTATCACAATTGTAATTTTTTTGGATTGCAAATGAACTTAAAATGTAAAGCCATATTGAAATTTAGTATGATAAAAATCTAAAATATCTATGTTGCAATAAAATTTAATGGGAATCATATTTAAAAAATTGAACGAATTTAAAGAAAGTAGTACATTTATAGTGGATTTTTGAAATGATAACACCAAGTTTGTCACACAAATATAAGGAAAAAGTGGGTTCAAAAAATATGTCATGATAATATAAAGTAAAAATTGAAAAACAAACCACCATCAAATGAAAATTTTAATAATAACATGCATTGAAGCTTTTTCAATACAAAGAGATTTTGATTTTAAAATATTATAATGCCATATTTTTGTTATTTATTATCCTTTATAGTCCATTTCACATTGAAATATTAAAAATTTCACATCAATTTTTGAACCAATCACATATTAATGATATTTTAAAGGTGGTTTACTAATAATTTTGATTAAAAAAAAGAATAATTATTTTAATTACAAGAATTCTAGTTAATGTAAAATGTAGAGTTTCAAATTATCAAAAATGAATCACCTAACCATGTTTTTATTTTATAGTTGATTGTTAGGCACGGAAAATAGGGCCATCATACTTTAATCTTGTTTATGATGATGGTTATCTCCAAAATGGTTACCATCATATTTTTGATGGCACAAGCTCAAATAGTGATTATGTTATTTTTTGTTTATGTCATGACCTTTTAGTCTTCTTTTGTCCTTTTACAACCTTGTGGTAATTTTGAAGGTGGGGTCACATCAGGGGCAATGCTTGTAACATCAAACATTTGTTACCCATTGTTGTTGAAGTTGTTAGAAATACCAAAATTAATTTTTGTTTTAATGGTGGCCATGTTTTCTTCACTTCTTCTCACAAGTCTATACCACTAAAATACGTTTTTTAACACATGTTCAATGTTAATGAAATTGAATGCACTATGCTTTGGGTGCTTTGGTTTGTACAAATTTAGAACTTTTGAAATGCATCTTTAGTCCTTGCCCTTGATTCACAAAGAAAAACACAATAGGGTAGTTTCCTTTGAATTTGGTAACATCTTGTTGAATGACACCTCGTTTTGTTTCCAAAGACCTTCCAAATCTTGGAGCATAATCAATAAGACAAGACAACCATGTTGCAAAATGTTGTAAACTTTTGCTTGTTGTGCAATATTTTGAAAAAGAAGCAACATGTTTGATGCTCCTTTTTCAAAAGAAAATTCTTACAATTTTTTGTTTTTAATTGCCACTGCACAAGGCCATTAACTATTTGTAAATGCTTCGACAGTGTTCAATAACATCATTTTGCACATGATGATGTCATACATGCAAGGTAACATGACCCTTTGATCCATCACAGATGACAAGGTCAGACTCTTAATTTTTATTGGAGACTTGATTGTTTTTAGTTTGAAAATGCAATGGTGGGGGTGTGATTTGGAACATTTTTTTTGGCTTGTTGCTGGGGTTGTTAATGTACCCCAGTGGAGATGCTTTTACCTCTCTGACCTATAGCTAAATTTGGCTAAGATCTCTTGTGGATGGTGGCCAACCCACCTAGCTCACAAAACTGGAAAGAATTTCTAATCCCATCTTGTTATGAAAGAATTCAAAGGCTCATCTTTGATAGGTAAGTTATTCGCAGACATCGTACCATACATATTCCCAAAATTTCATATGATGGTATCACTGGTACTAGGCGGGGAGGACCTAGGTGTCACTTGAATCTTTATGAAAAGTCCTAAATACATACCTATCAACTATCTATCAAGGAAAGTAATTTGTTTTGTTTTGTTTTGTAGTTATGAGATCCACCGAATTGGGATGCTTTAGATTGTGTTCTTGGTGTCTTTGGAAAGCTATCAATGAGGAGGGGTGCATGGGCTTAGTTCCATGAAGTTTGTATTTGTGGTGCAAAAGTTCTTGAATATTGAATGATTTCTTCACTGTAAATTTAATTAACTTGTAGCTGAAAATTTTGAAGGAATTGGAATGTGCATTTGGTGTTGTTGGAAAGATCTTGATGAGGAAGATTTAATGGAATTTATTTAGTAGGATTTGGATTTAGAATGTGAGAGATATTAATTTTTAAGTGATTTGTGCTGCTGAAAATTCAAATAAATTTCAAAAAACCAGGTTTTGAAAGGAAAAATCAGTTGAGGATGGGGTAACACTTGGGCCAACGGCACATGCCATGCTAGTAAGTTAAGGCCGTGTCATGTGACACTTATGAATGACGGGTGTAACCCTAAATGGATGTCAAGTAAATGAAAGTGCAATCAAGGATGTAAGTGGAGAAAGGAAGATGGAATGGTGGTTTGATGTGCAATCATGAGTCCTCTAGCAAGCATTGTGTTTTTTGTGTTTTTTTTGGTTTTGCAGGTGATTTTGAGAAGGTGCCGATGGAGGAGGACTCTGGACATGGTGGCATGATTATCAAGTGTTGATGCTACTTTGAATTGTAGTGTCGTTTGTGTGTTTTTGGCAAGTTGGTTGGCAGGAAGTTCTAAAGGTTTTGGTTATGGTGTGGGTGAATAAAATGGGTTGCAGAAGATGGACTAGAGCAGAATGCACAGGGGAGCGTTGGTTTTGTTTTGAGAAGTTCTTTTTTTTTGCTTTGTAGATGCACATTTTCCTCGTTGTCTTTTTTGAATTGCAGTGTTCAAAATGTTCATTGGATAGAAAATTTATTGTTTCCAATGTGCTCCTATATAAAATTAGGTCAAGAACTTGTGCTATTGCATGAAATAAAGTGGGCACTGACGTGGAGGTGATGATTTGTGGAGAGAGAAAAAATAGCAATGTTCGTGGGAAATGGTTTGGATTTTCAATTTGTGATACAAGCAAAGGTGGGAGAAAGATAACGTTATAATTGGACTGAGTAAGAGAAGGCACTGATAGAGTTCTTTTGAGAAGAAAGTGGAAATGTACACCGGTTTCATTTGTGAGTTGAAAGTTTTTTTGGCATGTGACATGAAGGGTTGGGTGACAGGAATAGAGATTTTATATTGCTGCTTGATTATGGAATTGTTTTCATAGGTGGATTTATGGAAGATAGCTGAGTGAGATTGTCAAGTTCATTGGT
>Ga0116229_10009894_pt1 | contig 14439 bp, 12 predicted proteins | sample S1TSphgellanicum_3_FD_87313 | JGI IMG/M metagenome (GOLD analysis project Ga0116229, IMG submission 87313) | Host-associated microbial communities from peat moss isolated from Minnesota, USA - S1T2_Fc - Sphagnum magellanicum MG | ecosystem: Host-associated > Plants > Peat moss > Unclassified... | reverse complement strand
GTCGCTATGCGATTTGCGACTCTGCGACGACATCATTGCGCCAGATCATCCTCAATCTATCGGGCTATCGTCTATGGCACTTTGGTCTTGGTCCTGGTCCTGGTCTTGACCTTGGCCTAGCCAGTGAATCGAAATCGCCGGGCACGCAGTTTTTTTCCGCGTCAGAATCACGCCCGGATCAGAGTTGATGGGCCTTCTTGATACCAAAGTACCGTCGATACCAACGTGCTATCGACCTCTGACGGCTGTTCTGTTGTCATTCCCTTTTCTAGGGTAACGGCATGCCAAACGTTATCGGTCTGACAGATGCACGCATAAAGGAAGGCGACTATGAATTCTCTGACTCAAACGAAGCAATCTGGAACTCGCTACATTGCCGCTGCGACGGCATTGAATCGACCACATCGAGAACAGTGGGACTTCTGGAAGCCCTTAATATTCGTGATCGCCGCAATGCTTACAACGCTTTCAGGCACGAGCTATTCACAGGTAACGCAGGAGGCAGCGGCTCACAACGACAACTCGAATGGCGTCGACGACACTACCATTCGACCTATGCATGTCCATTTCCCAGAGGCGGACCTTGTCAGCTTGCGCCAGAGAATACTTGCAACACGCTGGCCAGACAAGGAGACCGTAACCGATCAATCTCAAGGCGTGCAACTGGCGAAATTGCAGGAATTGATCAAGTACTGGGGATCTGACTACGACTGGCGCAAGACCGAAGCGCGCTTAAATAGACTGCCGATGTTTGTAACGACGATTGATGGGGTTGACATTCAATTCGTACATGTCCGTTCACCTTCTCCCAACCCCTTGCCGATAATTATTACGCACGGTTGGCCAGGTTCGATCTTGGAGCTCGAGAAAGCGATCGGGCCGCTGACGAATCCAACCGCGTACGGCGGCCGTTCTCAAGACGCATTTGATGTGGTGATTCCCTCGATGCCAGGCTATGGGTTTTCCGGGCGGCCGCAAACCACGGGCTGGGACCCCGATCATATTGCACGGGCCTGGGCCGAGCTGATGCGACGATTGGGGTATAAACGATATGTGGCTCAAGGAGGAGATTGGGGTTCTGTCATCGCTGACAAGATGGCCCACCAAGCGCCTCCCGGACTCGTGGGAATACATGTAAATATGCCCGCGACTGTGCCGCCGAACGTTGCAAAGGCACTTAACAACGGCGATCCTGCCCCAGTGGGCTTGTCTCCGCAGGAGAAGGCCGCATTCGATGCGCTAAGCAATTTTTACAAGAACAACACCGGCTATGCAGCGATGATGGTCACCCGCCCGCAAACTCTCGGCTACGGAATCACCGATTCGCCCGCCGGCCTAGCTGCCTGGATGTATGACAAATTCGCCCAGTGGACATTTAGCGGTGGTGAGCCTGAGCGGTCTCTCACGCGAGACGAAATGCTGGATGACATCACGCTGTATTGGCTTTCCAACAGTGCTGTGTCTTCCGCACGTCTCTATTGGGAGAACAACGCTAACAATTTTAATGCAGTAGACATTTCACTCCCTGCTGCTGTGACAGTTTTCCCCGGAGAGATTTACCAAGCTCCCCGTAGCTGGACTGAGCAGAGCTATCACAATTTGATCTACTTCCACGAGGTAGATCGAGGAGGGCACTTTGCCGCGTGGGAGCAGCCCGAACTCTTTGCCGAAGAGCTTCGCGCAGCATTTAAGCCACTCCGCTGATGAGGAATCGAAGAATCCAGCGGCGCATCAAGGGACACCATACGTGGCTGCTTCTATGAGAAGCCGCATCACCTCTAGCGTTTCATGAAGTCTCGGAGCCTTGTAGCCATATTGACTAACTCGGGAAGAGAGCCTGCATTCATCTTCTGCATGACCTTTCCGCGATGAGCTTTTACGGTGATTTCGCTAATTCCTAATTCACCTCCCACCTGTTTATTGAGCAAGCCGGAGACGACTAGTGACATAACTTGTCGCTCACGTTGACTAAGAGACGTGTAACGCTCTCGAAGAGACTGAATCGCCAATTCATCAGCTACCGCATGCCGGCTGCGCTCGATCGCAGCCCGAATTGCATCTAATAGTGCGTCGTCGCTGAACGGTTTGGTGAGGAATTCCACCGCACCCGCCTTCATGGCCCTTACGGACATTGGTATGTCACCGTAGCCTGTCACGAAGATGATCGGCATGTCCGAACGGTCGTCACATATGAGCTTCTGCAGTTCAAGTCCATTGATGTCCGGTAAGCTGATGTCCAGGACTAAGCAGCTTGGAGAAATGGTACGAGGCCTTGCTAGAAACTCGTGGGCGCTGGAAAATGTTTCCGATTTCCACCCTTCAAGGCGAATCAGGACTTCAAGCGATTCACGGACAGAAATGTCGTCGTCTACGACAAAGACGATCGGGGTCATCGATGGTTTTACCGCTTCCGATGCTTCATGTGAACGTGTCCTTGCAAAGTTCATGGCAATCTCCAATTCACGGCGTCGATCGCGGATCTCTTAGCGTCTTCCAAGTGCAATATCAAGAGCGCCAAGCAGTGAGGCTTCGCTAAATGGCTTATACAGGCAATCTACTGCGCCTTGCGCAATGAGGCGCTGGCGAACGTTCCCATCTGCGTAAGCGGTGATAAAAACTATCGGAATGTCTTTGTGGCGCGAGGCCAATTCGAGTTGAAGTTGAGGGCCACTCATACCTGGCATTGAAACATCGAGTATCAGACACTTCGTTTGGTCCACGTGATCCGAAACTAGAAATTCCTCCGCCGACGAAAAAGCTTGCGCTTGAAACCCGTGCTGCGCCAGCAAATCGGGAAGCGATTCGCACACGGACTGGTCATCATCAACGACCGAAACGAATGGACGCATTTCTGTCAAATCAGGCCTCATTGAGCTTGTGGTGTTTCAAAAGACGGGTTGTTGCCGGGACGTTCGGCGAGGCTAGGGTCAGATTCCACCGGGATCAAAAATCCGAATGTCGCACCTGGCCCCTGGTTCGCAGAGGCCCAAAGTCGTCCCTGGTGCACTTCGATAATCGATCGGCTGACGGAAAGGCCGATTCCCATTCCTCCATTCTTTGTCGAATAGAATGGTTCGAATAGCTTCTCCTCGCTGTGTGGCTCAAAACCTGTACCGACGTCCATGACGCTGAGTCGAGCACTGCCGCCTTCAGCTGTTTCAGTCCGTATCACCATCTGCCTTGCTCGATCCTCCACTTCGTTCATAGAATCGGCGGCATTCATAAGTAGGTTGAGAATAACCTGCTGAAGCTGCACCCTGTCCCCCATGACTGAAGGAAGATTGTCGGCAAGTTCACGACGAACTGATATTTTCTTGCTTTCGAGGTCACTCATAGACAGCGCGATCACTTCAGAGACCGCATCATTAAGATCCACCGCCTCCGTTGCGGGTTCCTTTTTGGCAAAAAGCAATCGCAACCTCGCAATCACGTCCGAAGCGCGATTTGCATCTCGTATCGTTCTCCGTGCGGTTTCGATTGCTCCAGCAACATTGGGTACGTCGAGCCCCAGCATGCGAAGACACGTACTTGCATTCGTAACAATGCCTGAAAGGGGCTGATTTACCTCATGGGCAATGGAAGCGGTCAGAATTCCAAGACTGGATATTCTCGCGACGCGGGCGAGCTCTGAACGTGCTCTACTCAGAGCTTCCTCGGCGAGGTGCCGTTCGGTTACGTCCTGGAGAGCAACGTTATATCCGGGATCTCCATCTGGATCGGCAGAGACATGGCCCACCGAGTGTATAAATTTGGTCGTGCCATCGGGCATAAGGATGCGATAGTCGTGCGTGTAATCCCGCACATCCTTGGATTGGCGGCTACGCATTTCGATGAAGTCTGAAACATCATCCGGGTGAATTCGGCTGACTGATAGCTCAATGGTTGCGGGAATAGAGGGATCTAGCCCATAGATACGATAAACCTCCCGCGACCAATTCCGTTCGCCTGTGGCCAAATTCCAGAAGAATCCACCGGTTAGCGTAAGTCTCTGAGTTTCAGCAAGTAGAGCTTCGCTTTGCTTCAGGGCAGCGTCCTTTTGCACGCGCTCGATTGCTATACTTGCAATTCGGGCAAAACGGTCAATCAGCGACTCATGTTCTGGTGCCGGTGCCCGCGGTTCAGTGTAGTAAATCGCAAACGCCCCTAGTACCTGACCTCCCGCAGATAAGATTGGCGTTGACCAACACGCCAGCAAACCATGGCTCATAGCCATCTGCGGCCACTCACAGCTAGCCCATCTTGTTTCGGAGCGTAAGTCAGCTGCGATAACCATTTGACCAAGAGCTGCGGCCATCGGACATGGGCCGAGTTCAAGGTTGACCGATGTGCCGATAAGTGAATCGATAAACTTGCTAGGTAGACTCGGCGCAGCTCCATATTTTAGACGCGCGCCTTTTGAGTCGACCAAGACGATGCTGCAATAGCTTTCGGCAATCGACTCCTCAACAAGGCGGCACAGCTCTTCGAGCACAGTCGGCAGCGGTCGTTGCAAAGCAACTGTTTCGAGCAGATGCTTCTCAGCGGCCAGTAGGAATTCGGCGCGCTTTCGGTCATCGATATCGTTTTGCAGGAGGTGCCAGAGAAAGATTTCTCCTTTCTCATCGCGCAGCGGGAATCCGCGCGTGTGAAACCAGCGATAGCGTCCGTCCGCGCCTCGAAGCCGAGCTTCAAAGTCATATGGACAGCCAGTTGCCACGGATTTTGCCCAGCGCGCATCGACCTCTGGGCGGTCTTCTGGATGGAAGCTTTGCGTGGTCGGACGAGCCTTTAGCACTTCGAGCGTCGCACCAAAATAATTCAACATCACTTGGTTCGCAAACTCCAACTCGCCCTCTGGTGTCATCAATGTGACAATCGCGGGCAAGCCATCAACTATAAGTCGGAAGCGTCGCTCATTCGCACGCAAATCCTCTTCGCCCTGCCACCGATCATCAATATCCGTACTGACGCCACACCATATGACTCCCGCTGCCTCCCCCTCTTTGAGCGGGGAAACCCGAAAGAGGAACCAACGATAGATCGCGTCTGAGCGCCGCAGCCGAACTTCCAACTCCCAAGGTTCTTGACTGGTGCAATGACTCTGCCATGCCGCCACTAAGCGTGCGAGGTCTGCAGGATGTACAACGCCCTGCCAGCCCAAGCTGCGGATCTCTTTAATAGCGAGACCGGTGTATTCGAACCAGCGCCGATTTAGAAAATCGATGTCACCGTCAGAACGCGCCGTCCAAACTAAGGCGGGAAGCGTGTCGACGACGCTACTGAGCTCTTGCTCCATGTGCGCCCCTTTCACTGCGGCGGCGGTTAGAGAAGAGTGCGCCACCGAATAGATATGGTAAATAATACTAAGGTATTGGTGTGAATAGCGGCCTTGACCATTTGAACTGGATCAGCTGAAACTGAGCGAAAAGAACTGTGTGCCGGGACCGATTAATTCACTCCCGAAAAGTCGGTCCGTAAGAGGCGTCAATTAGCGTCCCATCCCCAGACTTATCGACATCAACGCCGTCCGCCGCTCCAGGCGGGCGCCCATTCATTCGGACACGAAATCGGATTGGCATGGTCCCATCCTGTCGCCCCATAACAAGGTGAGGGTCCCTCCCGTAGAAGGGTTGCATTCGAGCGCCTAGTGCACTGGTCGCTACCAAGGTATCGGCAATACGATGGTCCGATAGCACGGCTAACAAGCCTATGTTGAGATGCCCTCGGTTACTAAGCCAGAAGGCGTAGCCGATAAACAAGTGCTCAATGAGGAACTACCATGAAAAATAGCCTAGCTAAAGTTCTGTATACCGCAGAGGTCCACACTACGGGCGGCCGAAATGGCAGGGCGCGAAGCTCCGATGGGCGTCTGGACGTGCAGCTCGCTTCCCCTGGGTCCGCGGCAGACGGGACAAATCCAGAACAACTGCTGGCAGCAGGATGGTCAGCATGCTTCGAAGGTGCAATGGGGTTGGCTGCGCGCAGAATGGGAGTGCCCTTGCCGCCCGACCTCACGATGAACACTCACGTCGATCTTTGTGTAGCAGATCAAGAATATTCAATTCGGGCCCGCCTGAATGTAAGCCTGCCAGGCCTCGATCGAGAAATCGCCCAGTCTGTAGTCGACGCAGCACACCAGACCTGCCCGTATTCGAAGGCGATGAAGGGAAATATCGATGTGACAATTCATTTAGTCCAATAAAGGTATCGATGTGCAGTGTCAAACGTAGGCCAGGGAGGTGTTCTGATGTCTGATGGCCGAGTTTATCGGCGCCGTCGTCTGTTACGCCGCACGTTTCTCACATTCGCGACAGGCAATCTTCTGTCGGCGGCAATTGCCGCAGCTCCGCGTCCGATGAGGAACACGACGCAATTGACCTCCGCTAAAAATAACAGCTTCGGTCCTGCGCGCTCGGTCCAAGCTGGTGTTCTGAACGTAGGTTATGTCGAACTCGGCCCCATCGACGGTCCCGTTGTCATTTTGCTCCACGGATGGCCGTACGATATTGGTAGTTTTGTGGCGAGTTCGTTGATGTTGGCGGAGCATGGATGCCGAGTGATCGTGCCCCATCTTCGGGGGCACGGTACAACGCATTTCCTTGAAGACGCGACGCCCAGATCCGGCCAACAGGCAGCGATTGGTGCCGATGTTATAGCGTTGATGGATGCGTTGAATGTTCCGAGTGCGCTACTAGCGGGCTTCGATTGGGGAGGACGTGCCGCATGCGTAGCGGCCGCCCTATGGCCTGAGCGGTGTTCCGGCCTGGTCTCGGTGAATAGCTACCTGATTCAAGACATCGCGCGTGCATCTTCGCCGCTAGCGGTCAAGACTGAAGCCGCGTTTTGGTACCAGTTCTATTTTCTCACCGAGCGAGGCCGACTCGGCCTTAGCATGCATAGGCGTGACATCGCGAGGTTCATGTGGACCCGAAATTCTCCGAACTGGTTTTTTGATGAGGCCACTTTCCTCAAGAGCGCGGAGGCTTTCGACAATCCCGACTATGTCGAAATCGTCATTCACTCCTACCGCCATCGGCTCGGTCATTCACCTGGGTACCCGGAATTCGATGAGTTGGAGAAGCGGCTTGCCATGCAACCCCCAATCACCGTCCCAACTATTACTCTTGATGGGGACGCTGATGGGGTGGTGGAGGCAACAGATGGTCGATCCACAGCTGCCAAATTCTCAGGGTTTCGTGAGCATCGTGTCATTCGGAATGTCGGTCACAATCTTCCACAGGAGGATCCAGCCGCTTTTGCATCCGCAATCTTGGATCTCTTGGGTAGGTGCGGAACTCGAACAGCGACGATCTAGCAGAGGTATTGATAGCGATCCATCTTTCTGACTGAGCGCTATTTCGTATCACGTCGAGTGTCACCTATTCGTGCATCTCCCTTCGACCGAATCGTTCACCGACACCATGGTCCAATAGACCAAGTCCAATGGGGCGCGTGTAATCACGTTACCGCACAACTCTCAGGACATATTGTGAACTCTGCAAAACCGAAGTCAATGCCCGTGTCGCGGCGCCGCTTTCTAGAGTTTTCGGCGACTGCGTTCTCAGCCACGCAATGCGCCTTATTGGCTCCGCGAGTGGCAGCTGCCGAAGTGCTGGGTAAATTCTCGCCGGAGCTCATCTCTGAGGGGCGATATGTCACGCGAAGTGGAAGTGATATCCGTCCCTTTAGCTATCACGCACCCCAATCGTCACTGCTGGATCTGAAGCGACGAATCGCCTCGACGAAATGGCCATCGAGAGAGCTGGTTACCGACGCTTCGCAGGGTGTACAGCTCGATACCATGCGCCAACTCGCGCTTTATTGGAGAACAAGCTACGACTGGCGCGCCTTCGAGTCCAGGCTCAATGCCCTGCCACAATTCAGCACCCCGATCGATGGCGTGGACATTCACTTCATTCATGTACGTTCTAAACATGAAGGCGCGTTGCCAATTATCGTAACCCACGGTTGGCCCGGCTCCGTGATTGAGCAGTTGAAAATCATCGATCCGCTGATCAATCCTACGGCGCATGGAGGCGATCCTGCTGATGCATTCGATGTCGTCATTCCGTCCTTGCCCGGGCATGGCTTTTCCGGCATACCCGCCGAGCTGGGATGGGATCCAGTACGGATTGCGCGAGCATGGATCGTTCTTATGCAACGTCTCGGATACACGCGCTTTGTCGCACAGGGCGGGGATTGGGGAAATGCAGTGACGGAGCAGATGGCGCTGCTTGAACCACCGGGGTTAGTGGGGATACACACAAACATGCCTGCTACTGTCCCCAACGACATTGCTGAGGCGCTTCAGGCTGGTAGTGCGCCGCCAGCCAATCTCTTGTCCGACGAGCGCCATGCGTACGAACAGCTCGACTTCTTTTACAAAAATGGGCTGTCGTATGCGCAAGAGATGAGTCACCGTCCGCAGACGCTCTATGGGGTTGGTGATTCGCCGGTCGGTCTTGCGGCATGGATGTTAGATCATGATGCACGTAGCTACGAGCTGATCGCACGGGTGTTCGATGGTCATGTTGAAGGACTCACCCGGGACGATATTCTTGACAACATAACGCTGTATTGGCTGACCAATACCGCAGTCTCCTCGGCGCGTCTTTACTGGGAGAGCAAATTATCGTTCTTCGCCCCCAAAGGGGTTGTTCTACCTGTTGCGGTGAGCGCGTTTCCCGATGAAATCTACACTGCTCCCAAGAGCTGGGCCGAGCGCGCGTATCCCCAGCTCATCCACTATCGCACTCTCGACAAAGGGGGCCACTACGCAGCTTGGGAGCAACCGGAGATTCTTGCCCAAGAACTTCGCGCGGGGTTCAAGTCCTTGCGGAACGCTTAGGTCTTTGAGTGATTCGCGACACTACATGTGAACAGAGCCATCAGTTCGAAAGGAATATGCCTATGTCAATCAAAATGTTGTCGTGGATGACTTTGATTCTGGCGTCCAGCTTCTCAACATGTGCCCAGGCTCAAGACTTATCCACTGGGAACGCTCCAGTCAGTAAGCCCGCCACCGCCCATTCCATATCACCTATATACGGCGTCGCCATTCCAGACGGCTATCGGAACTGGCGACTCATTGCGCCTTCGGATCGCCCGGACCTTGGTGAGCTTCGAGCTATCCTAGGAAATGATCTTGCGATGGCAGCTTACCGCTCAGACCGGCTTCCGTTTCCCGATGGTACCGTGTTGGTCAAGCTTGCTTGGAAGAAGGTTCCTTCGGTCGAACAAGATGGCGCTTTTGTTCCGGCTGCTACCACCACGGTCCAAATCATGGTCAAGGACTCAAAGAGATACTCAGCGACCGGGGGCTGGGGATTCGGACGTTTTGTTGACGGCAGCCCAGACGATGAGGCACAGCATAGGGCATGCTTTGCTTGTCACCAGGCCCTGGTGAAAAAACACGATTTCGTCTTCACGCGTTATGCGGAATAAACCTGAGGCTCGTCGGAAAAAGAATGACCAAGGCGCTGTCGAAACACCTGCAGCATTGCCAAGGCAGGTCAAATTTCATCCGGCTTAACACCAAGCCCCGGGGCCGAACCCGGAAACATGTGCGAGCAGATTCCAGCTTGATGCTAACTGGGTTTCCGCGACAGTCATGGCGAATCGCTAGCTATGGTCGATGTGACTGCTTAGGCACCAGCGATGAAACTCGTTGAGTCGAAGAATTCTTTCCAAAATCAGGAATCTCGTTTCGACATCGCCGGCGTTATAAACGATTTGAGCGAGCCGCCGGGCGGTACGCGAGATTGTTTCATGTGCAGTGTAAAGGGTCTTGATCGGTGAATTCGTGTCTAACTCGAAGCCGCCATCCTGAAATTCGGATGCGGATTCTGTGAACGCCGACGTTCCAAGCGACGCCCCCCCCAATCGCTCGATTCGGTCTGCGATCACGCTGATGGCGTCGATCTGTTCTTGATAGTGCCGATGAAAAAGGGAGGCCAGCGGCTTACACAACCCTGCAGCTACAGAAGTTGTACGAAATTCATATGCGCGAGCTACCTCAAGCGTCTGCGCAAGCAGTCGGGTCAAGGCGACGACGCCAACCACTCTGACTTCTCTTGGAAGGGAATAGCTCGTGGGTCGGGTTGGGAGCTGATTTAAATGAAGCAAGGTTTCGCAGCCCAGGTTCATAGTCAATTGCTCCCCAAGGAAGAGGCAGATGCAAGAAATTGCGCGGTCTTTCCTAATATAGCCCTGCACCACTCTCGCTGCGACTCCAATCGGGGTGGTTGACGTCTGTCCAAAAGTAAAGGTCACCTGAGAGCTGGCTGTCGATCTGCAAGGCAGTCATCGCCGCAACGAAGAGGTTGGGAACTGGGACGCGGACACCGCTTCCAGCAGCCCATGTTGCAAACCTTGGAAACTCTGCGCAGGTATGAGAACAGTTGAATCAAAAGTCAATCGAGGGCCAACCCTCGCAATTCGGAGGAGTGCTCGCACGTCCGTTTGTTCGGATGCAGTGATGCCCGTGGTCCGCTACATCAGTTCGTACGATGAGGTGGTCAGGGCGACTTGGCGATCCCCACAAGATGTCAAAGACCCGTATGCCAAGGCCAGCATCTGCACCAACAATCGTGTGGTAATCATATGGTCGCGAAGCCGGGATGAAGCAGGATGACATTGATCGAATAGGCGGGAACCACCCCGAGTGGATCTAGCCATTAAGTTCAAATTCGTCTCATGAACCCCAGGAAAATGACTTAAGTCATCGCTAGCTGGCAAGCCTGAACTTGCTTTCACGGCGCCTGCAAGTTGGTGCCACACGCACCCAGGCTGTAGCCGAATTTGTGGTCGAGGCCGGACTGTATCGTCTTCGCCAAGAATCAGGCGCCGCGAGGAACTCATTTTAGCTTCTTAGGCCCCGGACTCCCGAGGCGGCAGTCTAATATTAGGTTAGAACTAGGAAGTCCGACCGGAAGCATCCAGTTTGTCTTCTTCGCGTTGTTTCATGGGGCGCGAGCTGCTAGCGAATCCGGGGCAACCGTGCTGTCACGTCGCTTACGAAACTGCGGCCCACCCGTAGTTCCTTGCCGCCGGAAACACGCAAGACAGGGTCGGAGCCCACCGGCCGCCAGACCTCTTCGACCAGCGCTACGTTGACTGCGTAGGAACGGTGGATACGCAGGAACATAGGATATCGGTCAATGAATTCCGCCATGGTGAGCCGCTCGTGAAAGGTGCGCGCGCCATGCAGCTTGAGATAATTGTCGTCGGCTTCGACCCAGGCAATCTCGTCAAGTCTGACACTCACGAAACGATTGCCGGCGCGCAGCAACAGGCTGCTTTTCGCTGCCGGCGTTCCGGTGGCCATGCTCTCGGCGCGCTCGCGGGGCCGATTTGTTGTTGTGCGCGTGCGTATCCTGGCGAGCGATTGGCCCAGACGCTCATGCGTATAGGGCTTGAGCAAATAATCCACGGCGTTCAAATCGAAGGCGCGTGCTGCATGGCCGTCATAGGCCGTGACGAACACGACGCTCGCGCCTGACGGCAACAGGAGGGCTAAGTCGAGTCCGGAGCCTCCCCCGATCTGGATGTCGAGAAAGGCAAGTGTGATCGATTGATTTGCGAGCACTGTACGCGCCTGTTCGAAATCTCCGACATCTGCAATGAGCTCGATGTCTGGCTCTTCGCGCAGCCACGCCACGAGCTTCTTGCGCGCATCGACTTCATCTTCGACGACAAGAGTCGTGAACATAGTCGATCCTAGTTTGAGGCGGCAATCGGCAACGCGATCAATACTTCAACGCCGCCGGTAGCTTGTCCTTTCAGGTCGAGCCTAGCCAAAGTGCGATACAGCCGCAAAAGGCGTTCCCTCGTGTTGCTAAGTCCAATCCCGCCATCGCGACTCGAAGCGTCGAGCTTGCCCTCGCTGTTGAACACGCGCAATACGAGCTCCTGGTTCGAAATGAACGCCGAGATTGCCACCCGGCTGCCTGCTTCGATGCGGGACGTGCCGTGCTGGATCGCGTTCTCGACTATCGGAATCAAGATGAGCGTCGGCACCTCATGGTCCAGAATGTGGTCGGGTGCTTCCACCGATATTTGCAGACGACCCTGAAAGCGCGCGCTCATGATGTCCAGATACGGTTGCAGGATCTGCAGTTCAGCGCGCAACGAATGGGTGGGGGCCTCGCCAACATTGAGCGTGGCTCTGAGCAATGCGGCAAGCCGCTCGAGCAACGAATCGGCGAGGTCTGGCGATTGGCGAAGCACGGCTGAGATCAGATTGAGCGTATTGAAGAGAAAATGCGGATTGAGCTGACTTTGTAGCAGGGCGAGTCGCGCCGCCGAAACCTCACCCTGCAACCGCGCGATCTCATCGCGTCGTGCGCGATCCTTGAAGAAGAAGAGAATGCTGTAGGAGGCCAGTGCCAGGAACGCGTAAGTCACGATATCTCTAGTGAACTCGAAGCTAAAGATATAGCGCGCCGTCCCGGGCTGATAGGCGGTCTCGGCAATCCGATAGATGACAAAGCGCAGGATATAGGTGCCAAGGATATGGGCCGTCGCGAACGCCGGCACGGCAACGCAGTGCGCGAGAACACCAAAGAGGAGCGAGCTGTCCTTACCATTTAACAGCGCGCAGTACCGATAGACCACGAGCGCGAGACCGGCGGTCACGAAACAACTGGTAAATTCCCAGACGAATGGCTCCCAATAGTGAGTGCCACCATTCTTGACATATTCGCTAAGGCTCGCGATGGTGAGGAAGGTCGCAACCGCAATCCAGAAGCCGACGTAGATCAGCCGCGCGAGCCAGCGCGTGTCGCGATTCGATAAATTCTCCTCAGCCATACGATACGACCCTCGGATGCATGGAGCGAAGGCGCAAACCGCGCCATGGGTTACGAACAATTCTAGACCTGCGCTGCGCTCAAATCCGCGATTCACCACAAAGATATGCTGCTTGCCACACCAGTTGGTGCATCGCGGGCCGGCCCACCTAAACTCCCTGCATCTCCCGGGAGGAACCCATGAACGTCATCTCGCCCGCCGCTTACCTCGATCAGGCGCACCGGCAGCCGTCTGTAACGCCTGATTCGCAGCCCGCAGCTTGCCTACCCAGCGTCACGCAAAGAGACGAGCAAATCGATGGTCTGCGCACGCTTCTGACCGCCTTGGTTATCTTGCACCATGCAGCGATCACGTATGGCGCGATCGGCGGCTGGTATTTCAAGGAACCTCGAGTGCTGTCTTTAAGCGCCGTGCTGCTCACGATCTTCTGTACCATCAACCAGGCCTACTTCATGGGCTTTTTCTTTCTGATCGCGGGGTACTTCACGCCGCAAAGCCTCCAGCGCAAGGGTACACGGCGCTTTGTAGCCGACCGACTTGTCAGATTGGGAATACCGCTTCTCGTTTATGGCTACGTGATTGGGCCTGCCACCGTGGCGTTGGCGGCGACCCGTGATGGTGATGATTTCCTTGATTCGCTGGCGCACTTGATGTCGCACCACTTTTTCGAAAACGGTCCTTTGTGGTTCGTCGAGGCGCTACTCATTTTCAGCCTGGCCTACCTGCTCTTGCACGCGTTCTTAAAGGGCATGATGAGGAAAGTCGCGACGAACTCGGATCAATTGCCGGGTCGCGATCATTGGGTGCTCGCATTCGGCGCCCTGGTCGTCGGTACGTGTGCCTTTCTCATCCGACTTCGATTCAAGGTCGGCCAGAATGTCGAGGGACTTCAGCTGGCCTATTTTGCATCGTACATTTTCCTGTTCGCGCTTGGCTGCGCATCGTCCCGTCAGCGCCTCCTGGAGCGTGTCGATCGCAGATTCGCGCGACCCTGGATCTGGCTTGCAGCGTTCTGTTTGCCGCTTCTCACCATCTATGCGATCGCAAGCGGAGTGCTCGATGGTGTTCCCTTTGATACGCGCGGCGGATGGAATTTGCCGTCTTTGGCTTACGCCTTCTGGGAGCCCCTCGTCGCCTGGGGCATCATCCTGGGATTGCTCTCTACGAGATTTCTTAAAGCGGGCGGATTGAGTCGGCGGCTTGCGCAGGGCGCCCCTTTCGCCTTTGGTGCTTACATCATTCATCCGCCTGTCCTCGTCGGTTGCGCTTTGCTGCTTCACGACTGGTCTGCGTTCCCGCTCGTGAAATTCGGCCTGGTTGGGGTTGGCGCCGTGCTTGCAAGTTTTGCAGGTGCATCGGTATTGCGACGTATGCCCGGCGTAGCGAGAGTGATCTGAAAGTTCCGATAAAGGGGTGATGCGAGAGAATAGCGGTGGGGTCTGACAGATTTCAGCCCGCAGTCAGCACTCAGCAGGGATTACAGATGTTTTCGCTCGACTGATTGGCCGAGGATGCAAGGCTTTACCGGCTTTCCAGGCACGAATATTGATGACCAGCGTGGTGAGCGATCTGGGCTGCAATTCCGAACGGACGACACCATTGGCGCCCTTGCAATCAGAACCTGAGTGCGCCTGCCACCATCGCATAGTT